>Ga0101944_10005023_pt1 | contig 15571 bp, 11 predicted proteins | sample DewCreD2012metaG_FD_75245 | JGI IMG/M metagenome (GOLD analysis project Ga0101944, IMG submission 75245) | Hot spring sediment bacterial and archeal communities from British Columbia, Canada, to study Microbial Dark Matter (Phase II) - Dewar... ...
TGGCTTTTAGCAGTTGCGAGTTCAGTCGCACTGGGAGCCATTGTGGCCTCATGGCGACCTGCCGTTGGCCGGGCTCTGGGCCGAATAAACATGGGGGTGTGGGGCGGGATCCTCGTGCTCTTGCCACTTGTGTGGGGAGCTCAGTATTGGTTGCGGGCGCGTGTGCCGAGACTCGATCTGTGGGCTGAGAGTACAAACCTTGTCGAGCTCACCCTGTACCTGCCCGCACACGGTCTGTTTGCGTATTTTGGGCTTGTGGCCCTTACCCTCTCCCTTGCCCGTTCGGGTTCAATGTCTGACTTGAGCGCCCCGCATGGTGAATCATACCCTACTGGGGGGCGCGGTCGAAACTCGGGGGAGTGCGGTCGAGACCTCGGGGCGCGCGGCCTCGGCCCGGGCTGTTTGAAGTATAGATGTTTGCCCGGTGGTCGAGCAACCTTTCGTCGGCGAATTGGTGCGGCCCGGGCGGTTCGCCGCGAGACCAAATCCGAGGAAGTTCGGCCGTGCCGCGAGATCACATCAGCAGCAGCGCGGCCGTAAGGCTGGTGGCGTTCAATGCCATGTGGCTGATCAAGGACGGCCCGATGCGGTGCGATTGCCGATAGAGATATCCCCAAGCCAGGGCAAAAAGGAAGATGCCCAGCGGATCGGGGGCAACGCCTTTGGGCATGAAGAGGGTCAATCCGAGCTGCAAGGAGTAGATGGGAACGGCCAGCGCCGCGAACGAAGCCAGGCCGAGGCCCACGTCCGTCTTCCAACGAACGGTCGAAATCCCCAGATCGGCCCAAGTCGCGCGGCGGACCACCTTCAGCCAACCGATGGCGAAGACGAGCGAGGCCGTTGCGCCCACCGCCACCCCGGACAGCAGGGCGATATAGTACTCCCGAGGATATTCTTTGCTGTCCGAGTTCCAGTGCAGCAGACCGAACACCAAGGCCGGCACAACAACCGGCAAGCAACGCCGCAACCATCGAACCGACAGTCGCTGCCGCCGGGCCATTGCTTCCATGCCGCCCTGCATCACCACGCGAAAGATCATCTCTTCGCTCAGCGGGGCGATAAAAAGGGCCAACGCAGCGGCCAAAACAACGGCCGAAGGCAAGCGGCTGCGAATCAGATGCACGATCGGATGCACCACCTGACCTTTATTCTCGGCGAGATATTCGTTCCCCTCGATCGAGTCCCTCGCAATCCAGTCCGACTTCGCAACGTTCGACTCGGCTTGCGGCGGCGGCACGCGCCGGACCAACGGCTTCCGTTGCTCCGGCCGAAGCAGCCCGAGGGCGAAACTCGGAATCAAAGCAGTGAGGAGAAAATAGGCGCCGAAAACAACGGCGATGTCAAAAGCGCCCCAAGGCGCCGGGCGGCGACGTTCATAGACTGCCAGCGCCCGGCCGTGTGCCCACCGGGAAAAGATGGCCATCCATACGACAATGGCCGCACTGAGCAGCAAGGCAATCAGTGCCGCGACTCCAACCGCTGACGAGGCGTTTATTTCTTCCGGCATGTTCGTCGATTACTTGGCGAAATCGCCTCGAGCAGTTGCCGCCAAGCGATCCATCATCGTGGCGGCGAGCGTCAACGGTCGAGCTTCATCGACCGCAACAGCCGGGCGGCGACCACCACGTAGATCGCCCCGGAGTAAATCGTCGACAGCACAGCGGCCCAGGTTGCGGCTGCCATGGTCACATAGGCCCAAAGCGGCGGCGCACCGCGTTGAGCCATCCATAAATAGGCCAGCAAGGCGACCGCGGCCACACACTGCAAGAGCATCTTCCACTTGCCGGCCCAATTGGCCGAGAAGTCGGCGCCGCGATCTTCCAAAAAGCTCCGCAGCGCGGTCACCAGAAGCTCACGTCCGACGATCACCACCACCATCCAAGGCTGCAAGCCCCATTTCCACCGGGGCAATGAGATGGCCGCGTCGGTCGGGGGCAGGGCGCCGGTCAGCGCGGGGATAGCCGCTAGGAAGATGAACGTGCCGCAAACGATCACTTTGTCGGCAAAGGGGTCGAGGATTCGGCCGAGCGTGGTCACCTGCCCGTATTTCCGCGCGAAATAGCCGTCGAGCCAATCGGTGCCGGCGGCCACGATAAACAGAACCATCGAGGTGAAGTAGAACTCGGCATGCAGAAAGCCGAACATCACCACGGCCAACAGCAGCCGCAGCGTGGTCAGTTGGTTGGGCAGATTGAAGATGTTTTTCGACACCATCGACGACTATATCGTTTCGACCATTGCCAGCGGCCTCGCAGCAAACGCCACTCAGCAGAATTGTAGCAGATCGAAGCCGGTTTCGGGCAGGGCCATCGAGCGGCGAAACCGAGAAGCCCGCTTCGGCGGCTATGCTCGTCGCCGATTTTTGTTCTTTTGCCTGCGGCGCGCTCGATTCTCGTGCGTCCGGCGCGGCCTCCCGGCGCCGCTCGCAGATTTGTCCGACGGACGTTCGGCGTCGGCAAGCGGGATGCCGATCAGGTCGTATTGCCGTGCCATGATGATCCGGCAGGGGACGATCTGACCGACTTGAAGCCCTGTGCCTGTCACGTACACGGCGCCGTCGATCTCCGGCGCGTCGGCCCAACTGCGCCCAACGAACGAATTCTCGCTGTCGGGCACGGCCGAATCGAGAATCACGTCGCAGTCGTTTCCTACTTGCGCCTCGCTCCAAGCGTAGGCGATTCTCTGCTGCACCTCTTGCAGGCGCCGACAGCGCTCTTGTTTCACCGGCTCCGGCACCTGATCGGCCATGACGGCGGCGGGCGTGCCCGGCTCAGGGCAGAAAGCGAACACGCCGAGGCGCTCGAACCGCTGTTGTTCGACGAATCGCACCAGCTCCTCGAATTGCCGCTCTGTTTCGCCGGGAAACCCGACAAGCATTGTCGTCCGCAGTACGAGCCGCTCGATGCGCGATCGCAAGCGGTCGAGCAGTCGTTCCGTATCGGTGCGCGTAACGCGGCGGCGCATCGCGGCAAGAATCTCATCGTTGATATGCTGCAACGGCAGGTCGAGGTAGGGCAGCACTTTGCCTCCGGCAGCCACGCGGTCGATCAGGCGGTCGTTGATGTGCTGCGGATAGAGATACATCAGCCGGATCCAGCGCAGCGGCTCGATCGATTCGAGCTTGTCGAGCAGTTCCGCCAGGCTCGGCCGTCCGTAAAGGTCGATGCCGTAGAAACTGGTGTCTTGAGCAACGAGTATCAATTCGACTGCCCCGCCGGCCGCCAACTCCCGAGCTTCATCGACGACCGCCTCGATCGGCTTGCTGGCATATGGGCCGCGCATCAGCGGGATCGAACAGAACGAGCACGTGCGGTTGCAGCCTTCAGAGATTTTCAGGTAGGCCAGATGAGGCGGCGTGAGGCGCAAGCGGCCGGTGTCGGGCAACGGGCGGATCGGGGCCGGCGAAAACTCTCCTCGTTGCTCGACCACCGGCAAAGCCGACTGATCGACCACCGGCAGCGAAAGCCGATCGACGGCGGCCGCGATGCGGTCGCGGGCGAAGACGCCGAGAACTTGGTCGATCTCGGGATATTGCGCGAGCAGCGCCTCGCGATCGCGCTCGGCCAAGCAGCCGGCAACCACTACGCGCTGCAACAGCCCCCGACGCTTCCGATCGACCATCTCGGCAATCGCAGCGTGCGATTCGGTACGGGCATCGGCGATAAATCCGCACGTGTTGATTACCGCCAAGTCGGCCGACTCGACTTGTCCGACCAACTGATGTCCGCGCTCTGCCAGCAGCCCGGCCATTCTCTCGCTGTCCACCAAGTTTTTCGGACAGCCCAGGCTGATCAGGTAGTAACGCATCGGTCGTTGCGACGGTGAGCACGATTTCGGGTCCATTCCCGAATCGTAGCGGATCGGGGCAGCGGGCGCAAGGGGCGTCGGCAGCTATCGTTTCGCTAAGATGAGTCGAGACAGAGACTTGTTGATCCCAGGGCGCCCCTCAGCCGCACCGTTCGAGCCACGCGAATAGGTCGTTAAGATCAAACGGCTTGGCCAACACGGCTGCCGCGCCCACCGCCACCGCGGCCGCGGCTTGGTCAATCCTTGGAAAGCTTGCGAGCAGCGCCAGCGGCGCCGGCGCGACGGCCGAAGCCAGGTGGGCAACGAGCGACCGCGCCTGACCGTCGAGCGAAGCGACTTCGGCAACGACGGCCCGAAGCCGACGCAGCGATTGCGCCGCGCGATCGGACGGGGGTTCCATGCCGTCTTGGTCCGACAGGGGGGAGTTCGCTGACCGAGCGAGTTCAGCACGCAGAAAGACGCCCGTGGCGCCTCGGGCGGCGCATGCCTCGTGCAGCATGCGGCATGCTTCCCGCGCCGGCGCGGGGGGCGCGTTGGTTGCAATCCAACGGAGAACGCTCGATGCCTCGGAAACCGCAAAAACCGCGGACGCTGCGAGCGATCGGCTCTCGGTCTGTTGGACGGAGATGCAGGTTCGGGCCTGTTCGATCGAGGCGATGCCCACCGCACCGCTTATGCGGCGTTGCGGGCGGGCCGCTCGGGCGAGCAGATGCTCCTCTTGTGTCGCGGTCGGCGGCAAGGCCCAGGGGCCGGGCGGACTGTCGGCCAGTGCCGCAAGTTGCCGGTCTTGCTGCAATGCCCACTGATGCCACACAACTCGAAGCACGCCGTTGAGGGGCCGGCCCGACCGCGATTCCCCTTCGCACCACGATCCGGCAAGACACGCCAATCGGACCAGCGGGAACCGTTGCCGAAAATCCTCGACATCGCGCTGCGCAAAGCAGCCCGGATAGGGTTGAACCAAAACGGCCACTTCGGGAATCGGTGCGCCGGCGTCGATCAATTCGATGGCCGCTTGGAAATCGGCGGCATGTTGCCAGTCGATCGCAACGCTTGATCCGGACGGTTGTTCCCGGGCTACGTTGCAATCGGAGATTGCGGCGGCCGAACCGCGATTCGCGGAATCAATCGCCCAGGTCGTCTCGGGCCGATCGGCCTTTCCGATCAGCAAGACGCGGATCGCCGCCTTGGACGACAGATCGCCGACCGGGGCCGTCGGCCCGGGGACGGTTGCTCGAGCCGGAATCGTCGGCTTCGTCATTGGGGGACTACGAGAGCTTGTTTTCGATTTCGACGATCAACTCGTGAGCGGCGCGGGCATCTTCGGCCTGGTGCAATGCGTTGAGGAAACCGCGCGCGGCGAGCACTCGGCTCAGCCGTGCCAAGACGCGCAAATGACCGCGATCTTCCATCGAACAAATCAAAAAGAACACATCGGTCAACGGCACGTCGTGGCCGAACGGGATGCCGCAGGTCGTGCAGCCCATTGCCAGAAACGGCTGGCTCAGGATGTGCGGCATGGGGCGGCGCGGGTGCAAAAGGGCAACGCCGTTTTCCATCGCGGTCGGGTGCATGTCTTCGCGGGCGCGAACCGCGTCGGCCATGGCTTTGGGATCCCAAAGCCAGCCGGTCGATGCGGCCAGCTCGACCATCGAATCGATCACCGAATTGCGGGTTCGCGCAGCCAGCGGAATCGCAATCGCCTCGACGGGCAGCAGTTCCGACACGCGGATTTCGGCCGCTTGATCGGCCTCGCCTTTGCGGAGCACCGCTTCGACTTCGACCAGCTCGTTGGCGTCGCTCAAACCGATCCGCTGTTCGAACCACTCGTGAATGTCGGGGCGCGCGAACCGCCATTGGCCGCTCACCTTGCGGCCGGGCAGCTTGCCGCGTTCCGCCAGCCGAACGATCTGGTGCGGCGCCAAGTGCAGGAATCGCGCCAGCGATTCCACGTCGAAATCGGAGTAGGGATTGGGCATGGATTCTTATCGCCCCCCAAGAGAAGCATGAAGCAATGGGCCGACGACGGGCCGTCAAAACACAATTCCTTTCTGCCGCCGGCGTCTATCGCGCCTGCAAACGGCAAACGTCAACCCCGCCCGGCGTTCTTCTCCGAGGATCAGTTCGAACTCCCTGTATCGTGTCTGAAACCGGGCGGTTTGTCCAGCGGGTGATCCGGCCCTGAACGGCCCGGTACCCGCTCCGGCCGATCGCGGGAACTGTTGCCGCGAGAACACGAAGTCCGGGGGAATGGATGCCGGGACGACTGCGGCCGGCGCGGCGGACGTTGCTTCGAACGTCGGTGCGGGCCAGAATGGCGGACTGCCGCAGTCGAAACTGGGAAATATCATTGCGACACGAGTGCACCGAGCTTTGAGGCGGGTTGAACATGCAACGCATCATCGGTTTGTTCGGATTGTTCGTGATCTTGGCATTGGCTTGGCTGCTGTCGGAGAACCGCCGGCGGATGAATTGGCGGTTGATCTTCAGCGGCCTGCTCCTGCAATTCGCCGTTGCGGTCGTCCTCTTGAAAACAGCCGTCGGCCGGCAATTGTTCGATTCATTCCAGTCGTTTACCGAGCAGATTCTGGGTTTCTCAGACCGCGGGGCGGAGTTCGTGTTCGGCGCCGGCTTTCGCGAGCATTATTTTGCTTTCTCGGTTCTGCCGACGATTATCTTCGTCGCGTCGGCCACCGCCGTGCTTTTTCACCTGGGGATCATCCAATGGGTGGTGAAGGGAATGGCTTGGGTCATGCTTCGGGTGATGAATGTGTCGGGAACCGAATCGTTGGCGGCCGCCGCCGAGGTGTTCGTGGGAATGACCGAATCGCCGTTGTTGATCCGGCCTTATTTGGCGAGTATGACCCGATCGGAAATCATGGCGATGATGACCGCCGGCATGGGCACCGTGGCCGGCGGGGTGTTGGCCGTTTACGTGGCGATGGGCGTGCCGGCGGGCCATCTGCTGGCGGCTTCGCTGATGGCCGCCCCCGCCTCGTTGGTTGTGGCCAAGATGATGGTGCCCGAAACGGAGGACTCTCCGACCAAGGGCACGGTTCGCATCGAGGTGCCGCGCACCGACCGCAACGTGCTCGATGCGGCCTGCCGCGGGGCGGGCGAAGGATTGAAATTGGCCCTGAATGTCGGCGCGATGATTATCGCCCTGATCGCCCTGGTGGCCTGTGTCAATACGTTGCTGGGTCTGCTTGGGAATTGGGGCGGCGCACCGTTGTCGCTGGAGCGGGTGTTGGGATGGCTGTTTGCGCCGTTGGCTTGGGCATTGGGCGTCGAATGGTCGGAAGCCCGGACTGTCGGAATGCTGATGGGAAAGAAAACCATTCTCAACGAGATGCTCGCCTATCAAGATTTGGTGGCCCTGTCCGATCAGCTTTCCGCCCGAACGCGCGTGATCGCTACCTTCGCCCTGTGTGGATTCGCCAATCTAGGGTCCGTCGCAGTGCAAATCGGCGGCATCAGCGGCCTAGCGCCGGAGCGCCGTCCGATCTTCGCGCAGTACGGCCTGAAGGCGATGATCGGCGGAACGCTGGCCACGTTCATGACGGCGGCCATTGCCGGAATTCTGGTGGAATAATCTGACATTCCTCCAGCCGGCGACGCTAGGTGGCGGGCGCCTCGGACGGCGGCCCAGCGACGGAGATACCGCCGCGCCAACAGAACGCAAGCGGCCGCGTGCCGCCATCCCCCACGGCCGGAAACTCTTTGGTGAAGTCGTTGTCGGTCTCTGTGGGGACGCTTGCGGCAATCGACTGCCACACGGCCCATCAGAAAAAAAGATTTCACCCCCGAGTTGGGTGCTTGTGCTTACTTCGCGGGGTTGGTAGCATGATATTGGGTGATGGCGCGCGGGATCGTCGGAGCCTCGCCGTGCGCGAAGATCGGCGAGCTTTTGTTTGGCGAGGCAGGCCGCATCGCAGCGCGCGGCGAATGGTTCCGATTGGCTCAGGGACGGGTTCGGTCTCTTTCCTTTTCTTGCTGAGTCTTTTCGAGGAGGACCGGCCATGAAAGAGCAAGTACGCGAGGAGCCTGGGGTGATGGCAGCCTCCGAACGCTCGATGCGTCAGTGGGCCATCAAAGAAGAGTTGGCCGCGCGGGCCGCTCAGCAGCGATTGGCGGCGACTCCGGTGGTCATGCCGTATCATTACGTCTCGATATCGCGCGAGGCCGGCGCCGGCGGCGGCGAAGTGGCGGCCCTGGTGGCCGCCAGGCTCGGCTGGGACTGCTTCGATCGAAATCTGCTCGACGACGTGGCGAAGCGATGCAACTCCGATCGGCAGATGCTCGAATTGGTTGACGAGACGGAGAGCAATTGGGTATTCGACGTGCTGGGCACCTGGATGGATCGACGGCTGGTTCCGCACGAAAAGTATATCGTGGCTCTGGTTCGGTCGATCGTGTGCGCGGCCAAGTGCGCTCAGGCGGTGTTCGTCGGCCGCGGAGCGCAGTTCGTTTTGCCCGCCGATCGAACCCTGGCGGTCCGGCTGGTGGCGAATGAGGCGTTCCGATTGGCGCGGCTCGCTCGGATCTATGGCTGTTCACCGGCCGATGCGAGGCAAAAGATGATCGAGATCGATCGGGGCCGCGCGGAATTGGTGAGCCGGTTCTTCCACCACGATATCGCGGATCCGCGACTCTACGACTTGGTGATCAATACGGGTCGTTTAGGAATCGAGGGGGCGGCCGACTTGATCGTCGCTACGGTCCGCCGCCAGGGATGACGCGGCCGCTCCCGGCGCGCCGGTCTTGTTCTCAAGATCGTCTGCTTTCGTTTTTCGATCGCTGCGCTACAGCGGGTCGCTGGCGGCCTCTTGCGCCGCGTGGAAGCGGTAGTTGAGGACTCGCGGCCCGCCGATCTCTTCGGCGCGAAGCCAAAGCTGGCGGCCGACGAGTTCGCGGCCGTTTTCGATGGTGTAGCTTTTCAGGTCTTGTCCGCGCCCCAGGCCGATGATCTGACTCCGCAACGAACGCCGATCGGGGATGAACAGTTCGCAGCGGAAGCTGACGGGCTGATCCGTTTCGTTGATGGTGCGTTGGATCACCTCGAGCCGGCCCTGATCGTCAATGCGGCTGGCCAGTTCGATCATCACGTCTCCCAGCCCGATCTCGATCGCGCGATAGACGCTTAGCTGGATCGGTTGATCGGCTTGCAGATCGAAATCGAACCGCAGGAATCGCTTGCCGCTGTTTGCCGTGCTGGGAATGCGCAGCTCGAACGGCAACCGCCAGCGTTCGCCCGCGGCCAGCCGGAATTCGGCCTCGCGGGGAACAGCCTGCCATTGGTCGGGGGGAACGATTCGAATTCGGCCCTGGACCCCTTGCGGAAAAGGATTGACCAATTCGACGCCATTGACATGGGGCTTATCGAACTCGGCCGGGATGCGGCGTTTTAGCAGGGCGAGATCAAGCTGCCATCGCGCAGCGGCGGGCGGTACGCCCTCGATGAATACCGGCAAAGGCCCAACCTCGATCGGTCGCGGGCCCGGCGGGCCGGAGAACCGCTCGACTCGGCCCCAGGCGTCGGTCAGCGTTGCGCCGGCAGTCACATTGATCGTTTCCACGGCCGCGGCGTTGCGCCGCACGACAAGCACGGTCGTGTCGCCTTTGGCGAACAGATCATTATCGCTTTCGCCGGGCAATTCCAATCGACCGAGGTGCTCGGCGCCGCCCAACGCATAGGCGGCCGTCCGCCACAAAACGAAGAATGGGTTCGGTTCGCCGTCTGTCGAGAGCAGACCGTCTTCCGAGGCAAAGGGATCGGCGGCGAAAATCCAATCGGCGCCGTAAACCTTGGCGGCGATGATTCGCTCGACGTAGTCCGCCCATCGCGCTTTCTCGGCATATTGGTCCGCCGGCAATGGCGCCAGCACCACGGCGCGCCGCGGCCCGGCCTCGCCGCTCGTCGGCGGTTTTTGGGAATGTGTTGCGGCCGGACTACTCGATTGATTCGCGAGGATCGACGAGCGGTTCTCGGCCGCGACGACGGCGTTGGTCGGTGCATCGCCGAGCAGCCAGGCGAGTTCCGGGGCCGACATCGGCGGCTGCGACGAGAGGGCGACGAAGCCGACCGGCAAGGGCGGCTCGGAGCCTGATCGGTTGCCCGGCGCCGTCCACGTGTGCGGCGGCGTATAAGATCCATCCCACGGCAAACCGAGTTCGGCGTTCGGGGCCAGCTTTGCGAACAGGTCGGCAATCAATTGTGCCCGCCGGAACGCAGCCGGACGGCCGACGAAGCTCATGTCGCGGTCGTCGCCCAACTGCCAATGCCGCACCTGTATGGAGAAGCGGGTGACCGAAGCCGTGATGCTCGGCAGCCACAGGCGCTGATCGGCGGCAAGCAGGTCGCCCAAGGCCGACAAATCGCCGACACGGTCGAACTGCCGAGCTACTCGATCCGGCGGTGCGGCCAGCAGCCCGATGGTTCGGATGCCGCGATTCTCCAGCGAGTCGAGCAATTGGGCGATCCGCTCGACGTGCGCATCCGAGGTCCCGTCGTCGATCCATAAGGGTAGCTTCACCCAGCCCACCCCGGCGCAGTCGATCAATTCTTCCAGCGTATGGTGCTTCATTGCCTGCCGCCCGCACGGCAGCGACCATCCGAAGCAAGATTCGGGCGACCGCTCCGCCGGGTGAATCACGGCGATAGAAAGCTGTTTTTCCATGACGATCCCGCCGGCGGTCGAAAGACGGGCAAGCACTCGGTACCATCCGGGCGGCAACGGCGGCGCGGTCCAACGGGCCGTTGCCAGCCCCATGATACGGCCGCCCTCGGACAAATCCTCGGCGACTGCGCCCATCGGCTTCGGCGGCTCTGGGGCGGCTTTTTTACCGGACTGCTGCGGCGCCGGCATAGGCTTCAGTTCCAACTGGATGACACCTTGGGCCGCGGGACGATCTTCGTGATCGACTACGGTGAATGCGAGTTCCGGGGCGGCATCGAACTGCCCGGCCGCACGACATTCGACGACAAGGCGTTTTTCCGACGCCAGCACGCGGGCCGCTCCGGCCGTCTCTACGCGCAAATGGGGCAATCGCCCGAGCCAAAGGTCGCCGAAGCGGACGGCTCCCTTCAAATCGGGTCGGTTGCCGGGCTGCACGCTCAGGGCGATCATGGCGAATCGGGCTTTGGGGTCGATCGGCGCCGGCCCAATGCTCAACCGTCGCCAGCCGTCAATACTGCCGACCGGCGGCGAGGAGATTGTTTGCACCGGGCGGCGATCTTCGTCGAACAACAGCAGGGCAACACTCGCCCGGCTTGCGCCGAGATTCTCGGCGGCCACATCGACTTGAAGCAGGTATTCAAAGAGCGGATCCACCGCGATCAACGGGCTTTGCGCCGACGCAGCCGCGCCGTTCAAATCGATGCGCAGCGATCGCCCGCCGCCCGGGGGACGCGACTCGTCGATTTCGATGCGAATGAAATGCGGAAAGCCGCGGCCGTCGCGGCGCGTCCAGTCGGTGGGCCACCCGTCGTAGTTGGCGTCCCACGACTGATCGAAGTTGCACCGGAAAACGCAACGCGCCAACGGCGGCCGATCAACCCCGGCCGATGATCGGTCGGGTTGATCCGCCGCGAACAGGGCCAGCAAGATCGGAGCGGCAAGATGGAGCATGACGGCCTTGGCTCAGCGGCACAGAGCTAACAGAGCTAACGGTCTTTCACAAGATTCAACCACCGAGCCTTCTGTTCGTCGGTGAGCATCCGCATGATTTCCTGGTTGGCCGCCTCGATCAGCAGGGCCTGTTTTACGCGCCGATCCTCCGGCGGGTCATTTTTCCACATCTCGTCGAGTTCTTGGAGCAGCCGCACGGTTTGTTCGGCTGTATGAGACAACTGCTCTTGTTGCCGGCGGCTAAGGCCGACTTGGCGCATCACCGTCAGAAACGCTGGGCTGGCGGCCAACGGCGCAGCCGCGCCGGCGGACGCTTGTGCTTTAGCCCCTCCGTTCGTCCACAAGCTCTCGAGTAAATGCGACACGACTGCCCCGGCCAACGCGACGAGCAGAACAACCCCCGCGACGACGGGAATCGAGATAGACCGCTTTTCCTGAAGACGGTTCGTCGACGCGGCCGCGGTCGTTCGCGGCTTGGGGGCAAGATCCTCAATTCGTTCGAATCCGATGCGGTAGCCGACCGTTTCGGTAGATTCGCCTTTCTCGGCAGTGATTGGCTCGATATAGGCCACTCGCACCAGGAATCGGCTGACGACGGTGTTCAGTTCGACGGTCTCGTTGACTTGCAAGTCGGCTGCATCGCACACCACGCCGCCGAACCCGCCGGCCGACTCGTTGAAAAGCCGTGTCGGCACCTCGCGACCGCGAAAACGAATTTCCGCGTCCTGGTGGTCTTCCGGCACCGGAATACGGTACGTCTTCCTCTGATCGAGTTTCTGCTGCTGCTGCTGCTGCTGTTGTTGTTGCGACGTCATCATTTCGGCCCCAAGGCGGGAGATTGCATGATCACAAGGAGGCGATCAGCCGATCATCACCTGCTGCCGAAATGTAGCATTGCCCCAGGTCCCGTGAGGCCATCGTCGCCGCTCATTTCACCGAGAAACTCTGTTGTTGTGCCAACGGAGAGCCGCCAACTGCGCCAATGCGACCGCGCGAGGTCGTTGCGATCGGCCCGATCGTTACTACCAGCGCGCACGGCACAATCGAGCGGCAGCGAAGCCCGGCATCAGCCCGCCTTGAACGGGTGTTCCCAAGGCTTGCGATACTCGCGCCGCAAAAGTTCGGCGGCCTTGGGGTTATCAACGATCCGCTCGCCCGCCTCGTCCCACTCGACGACCGAGGCCGTTTCGTACGCGATCATGGCAAGTTGCACGGCCTTGGTCGATTGATAAGCGTCGGCAATCGAGCACGACGGCGGCCGCCGCGAGCGGACGGCTTCGAGGAACTCGGCCATGTGAGCCGTGCCGGCGTCGGTGTCGGCCTTGAACTCTTCTCGCTGTTTGTTCTTGCCTGTGAGAATGACCACCCAGCGATTGTCGGTGACGAAGATCGTGCCTTTGTCGCCGTAGAGAAAGATGCCGTTGTTCACCTCCGGGGCATACTCTTCGGCCCCCCAAATCCGATGCCGCCACACGACCGGGCAACGGTCGAACTCGAAGTGAACCGTTAGGGTGTCGGGCGTGGTGATCTTGCCGGCAAGCTGGTACAAACCGCCGGCCGCCGTGAGCCGCTTGGGAACCGATTCGCCAAGGATCACCCGTGTTGCGTCGATCAAGTGGATTCCCCAATCGACCAAGTGCCCATGCCCGCTGGTCTTTTCCAGCCGCCAGTTGAAATGGCCGACTTGCGGGCTGTAGGGAATCTTCGGACCGGGGCCGCACCACAAATCCCAATCCAGCGTTGCCGGCGGATCCTGCGGCGTCGGGTCGAGGGTTCCGGCGCGATAATGGATTTGCACGTCCACCTGAACAACCCGGCCTATCGCGCCTTCGGCCACCAGGTTTTTGACCGTTTGAAACGCCTTGCTCTGACGCCGTTGAAAGCCGACCTGAACGATTCGGCCGGCCTTGGCGGCCGCATCGACCATCGCCCGACCCTCGCGCACGTCGTAGGAGATCGGCTTTTCCAAATAAACATCGCCCCCCCGTTGCAGCGCGGCGATGAATTGCAGCGCGTGCCATTGCGGCGGCGTGGCGATGATCACGGCGTCGAGATCATCGGCGGCGAGCAGCTCGGTGTAGAGCTTGAAGGTTTTCGGCTTCTTTCCTTGAAGCCGTTCCAGTTCGGCGGCACTCTTTTCCAAATGAGCGCTGTCCACGTCGCAAATCGCGGTTACTTCGGCGCCGCCGGCCTTCAAGGCCGCCTTGGCATCGACCATGCCGTACCAGCCGACGCCGATTACCCCCAATCGCACAGGCTTGGCCGATGCCTTATCGCCTGCCGTTGTTTCACCCGCCGCACCGCTTCGCGCCGCCAAAGGCAAGGCTGCCGCCGCTGCCGCCAGAAACGATCTGCGATTAGTCCTCATGGCAAAATCCTCGAAGTTGTCCGACTGTGCAAATGCGTGGTGCCGAAAATACGGGAGACGATTAGGGAGCCGGTACGGCGCAACCGCACACGATCCGGCCATGGAAATACGCAAAAGACGATAGGCGCTGGCGGTGGCAAAGTCAAGCGATCGGTTGCTGCGACGATTCGCCCAATTGCCCCGATGACGGTCGTTTCGGCGGTGGGATAAGCCAATTCCGATCGGTCGCCCACGGCAACCTCAGGCGACATATTCGCGGATGAGCCGGATGTTTTCGGGCGGGGTCTCCAAGGGCATGGCGCCGGTGCCCATCACGCATTGCGGCCGCCCGCCGACAATATCGAGCACATGGTCGATGGCGCGATAAATCCGCTGAGGGTCGGAACACGCCACGACGCCCGGATCGAGATTGACGCGGATCTTCACGTGCGGTGCCTTTCGGGCAACCGCTTCCACGAAGGCCCGCTGGTCGGTCTCCACGTTGCACGCAACGTAGTCCGTTCCGGTCGATAAGATGTCGTCGAGAATCGGATAGGTGTTGCCGCCCATGATGCACGGCACGGGATGACCGAGGCAGTTGCCGGCGACTTCCAGAATCCGGCGCAGCGCCGGCAGTTCCAACTCGTGGAATTGCCGGGGCGAGAGGATGGGCGGGGCGGCCGCCGATTCGAAGAAGGCGATGTCTAACCCTGCCGCGGCGATCGCCCGACACAAAACCGCTTGATTCTCCGCCAACCGCATCAGGAAGGCGGCCGTTTCGTCGGGACGAAGCGCGGCATCGATGCAAAGCTGGTTGATCCCCACGAGATTGAACGCGATGGAAAACGGCCCGGCAACGGGAATGCGCACGTCGGCCTCGGGAAACTCGCGTTTCAGCCGGCGGCCGACGGAGAGGACCATGGCGATGCGTCCGTCGCGATCCGGATCGAACGGCGGCAGGTTCAGCCCGTCGTCGAGCGATTTCAACAAGGGATGCCGGATGGCGGGAATCGCGTCGTCGGCCTCTCCGCGCTCGACGTGCGCGCCGTACGCTTCCGCTTCCAGGTTGTAAATGTCGATGCCGACGGCGATCACTTGCTGCCGATATTCGAGATAGGCCCGCCGATGGCCTTCGAACATCAGATCGGCGCTGCGCGAGACCTCCCACACCGATCGACCGGTAAAGCGGGCGGCATGTTCGTAGATGACCGGCGTAAAAGAGATCTTCATCGGGTGATCGCGGCGAAGACAAGCCGCTCGCTTTCGAAGGTGGACTCGGTGTTGCAATCAAACGCATGTGCCCGCAGCCGGTCCTGCGCGATGAACCCGATATTCCGCCAAACGCACGAGGCATTCGCGCGATGGCCGGCGCTGCGAGCGCGCCGGGCGAGGCGATTGCCGCCGCCCCGACGCTACTCGTCCGCCGGACCGGGCCCGTCGGCCCTCGGTCGATATTCGAACAGTTCCCAATATCGTCGGTCGAGTTCGTACACGTTCACCAGGGCGTCGTCGGCATGGTCTCGCGGCAGCACCCCATAGCGGCGCATCTCGCGCAGGTATTGCGGCATCGGCCGGAAGTTGGGCATATCGAAGCGGGTGATGCGGTTGAGGTTGTCGCGTCCCGCCTCGACCATCGCCAGCAGGGTGCGATAGTCTGGATCGTCGGCAGCGGCGAACACCTTCACGCGCTTGCGCTGCTCATCGCGGCACAGTTCGAACCCGCCCGCCTCGCGCGAAAGCGGGGCCAGCAATAGCAGCGAGCGGTCGGGCCGCGAAAGATTGAACAAGA
>Ga0101944_10005024_pt1 | contig 15564 bp, 12 predicted proteins | sample DewCreD2012metaG_FD_75245 | JGI IMG/M metagenome (GOLD analysis project Ga0101944, IMG submission 75245) | Hot spring sediment bacterial and archeal communities from British Columbia, Canada, to study Microbial Dark Matter (Phase II) - Dewar... ...
GGGTGGTGAAGCTCGCGACCATATGGGGGCGGAGGAGGGGCCAGATGTCCCTGCTCCACAGTTCGGGGAGCGGTATGCGAGCATCCCAGGACGTGGACCGAGTGCGGGAAAGCGATTCAGAGCGAGTCTGATCTACACACATGAGGGGTCGGGGATGAAAGGCCCATAGAATTCCGTGAGCGGCGATACGCGCCCAGTACTCGGTGTCCTCACCGCGCAGAAGGTCTTCTCTCATGAAGCCGACCCTTGTGACTGTCGAGCGCCGCAAGACCACAGCGCCAGTGTTGATCACCAGCGCGTCGGTCGCTCTAGCTAGAAAGTAGTCTTCGATCAGGAATGAGCCGAGCGGGCCCATGCCAGGTGCTAGCGCTGTCGGGCCTGCCTTAGCAGGTTGCGAGACCCGCTCAAAGTCTGCTGGCCGGACCACACGGACGCCTGTTGCATCAATAACGCGAAAGTTGCAGCATGCGGCTCCCGCTTCTGGAAACTGATCAAATAGCTTGCCCATCTCGGCCAGGAAGTCTGCTTCCCAGTAGTCGTCGGCGTCAAGAAAAGCAAAGAGTTCGCCTCTTGCCTCTCGCATTCCCCGATTGCGCGCGCCAGCTGGCCCTTTGTTCTCCTGGGCTAGCAGTCGGACTTGTTCGCGTGCGCGGACGTCTCTTTGAAGCAGTCCGCGGATCTTGGTCGCGGTGTCATCGGTGGACCCGTCATCCACCACCAGAAGCTCAAAGTCGGGGAAGGTTTGGGCCAACACCGAGTTGATCGCTCGCTCGATTGTCCCAGAGGAGTTGTGACAGGGAATGACAATGCTGAAGCGCATGGTTACTCCCCCGGCGTGGGGCCGCGGTGGCCGATCTGGTTCCTGCCTCTCAAGTCGACCGCTACCAGTAACGGTTCGATGTGGCTCATGACGTGAATTGTACAAGGCAGCCTAGACGGGCGCCCTAACGCAAAGATACCGCCGTCGCTATCGGGACAGCCCGCCCGCTCTCGTTGTCGCCGTCGATCTAACCCGCGCTCCTGGTACTCTAGAAAGGTGAGAAACGCCCCTGAGACTGACTTGGCCGATCTCGAGATCCACCCCCTCCAGCGGCAGGACGAAGCCGACGTGGTCGAGCTGATGCGCCTAGCGCTCTACGGGCGAGACTTCCCGGACCTGCCTGGGTATTGGCGGTGGAAGCACTATGACAACCCCTTTGGAGAGTCCTTCGGGCTTGTTGCTCGGGCCGGCGACCAGATTGTGGCCGTGCGAGCCTTCATGAACTGGCATCTGTGCGGTGGGGGCAGACTCCTTCGGGTGGGGCGAGCGGTCGACATGGCAGTTCACCCAGAGTGGAGGCGACGGGGAGTATTCGAACGTATGACACTGGCGTTGCTGGAACCCATGACCGCCGAAGGTCTTGTCTTGACCTTCAACACGCCGAACGCGATGAGTCTGGCCGGTTACCTTAAGATGGGTTGGGCTCACCCGGGCCGGTTGCCGTTGCGAGTAAAGATTAGGCGTCCGTTGCGGACCACAGTTCGCGTGGGGAGGACACTGCTAACACGGGTGATTGGCGGTGGGGTGAGTCAGGGTGGCGGGGGGCAAGCGCTTCAAGGCAACGTTGACAACAGTCGGGTGTTGCGTCTGCTACGGGACCCCGCCGTAGTGGAGCTAGTGCAACGTGCAAGGGAGGCCCAGCTCGTTGCTATCTCGCCTCGTTCCACTGCTTTTCGTTTGCGTACGGCTCTCGGTCAGGAGTATCTGGAGTGGCACTATGGAAAGAACCGTTGGTACCCGTACGCGGCCACCTATGAAGCGCAGGGTCCAGCAGCCGCCTTAGTCATCGGCCGGTTGCGCCAGCGGGCGGGCTTGGTCGAGCTGCTGCTCACGGAGGTGGTGACCTGTCCCGGGCGCCGCGGCCGGGCGTTGGTCGCCCGGGCCGCGGCGCGCCTCGCTCGTGAGACGCGGGCTGACTACCTCGTCACATCGGCTCTGGGCGGTACTCCTGGCGCTCTGCGCGGATACATTCCGGTGGGCCGGCGAGGCGTCGACGTCACGGTGCGATTGCTGGAATCCACGCTGACCGTGGACCCTTCCACCTGGGCTGGCTGGGCAGCCGGGATTGGCGATTTTGAGTTGTTCTAGGGCTCTGGTTGGATCAGGCGCTTGACCGGTGTCAGTGAGACCGGGGTGGAAGCCGCCGCTAGTGACGAGTAGCTCCCGACCATTAGCTGCGTGACCACTGAGGAAACGACGTTTGGCGGGGCCCAGGAAGTAAGCTGTCTTGCACCACTGCCGCGCCTCGTATGCGTCCCGGCACCGGAGTGGTCGACGTCCGACCCCTAACGGCGGGGTCGACCCTCATGTGATGCGCGGCAAAGGCCCTACCTTGTGAAAAGGTACAATCGGACGAAATCAGGTGCAGGTGTGGTCTGTTCCACAGAGAGGGGGTCAAGTGCGCATCCTGGTCACAGGGGCGGCGGGTTTCATCGCTAGCAAGGTGGTGGAGCTGCTCTTGCAAGAGGGCCACGCCGTGATCGGCATCGACAACTTGAACAAGGCCTACGACCCGCGGCTCAAGGAATACCGGCTTGCCGCCCTGTCGGGTCGCCCCGGCTTCTCCTTCGCCCGGGTGGATGTGTGCGACCGGGCTGCTTTGGAACGGCTGTGGGCGGACGCTGCTGACGGCCGTCCGTTCGATGCGGTCATCAACCTGGCGGCGCGCGCAGGGGTGCGACCCAGCGTGGACGACCCTTGGGTCTACGTCGACACGAACATGACCGGCACTCTCAATCTCCTCGATCTATGCCGTCGATACGAATGCCCGAAGTTCGTCCTTGCCTCCACCTCCAGCCTATACGGCGGTCACAATCCTCAGCCCTACAGCGAAGACCAAGACACCAGCCGACCCCTTTCTCCCTACGCCGCGTCCAAGAAAGGCGCCGAGACCATTTGCTACACCTATCACTACCTCCACGGCATCGACGTCACCGTGTTTCGTTACTTCACCGTCTACGGCCCGGCCGGTCGTCCGGATATGAGCCTCTTCCGTTTCTGCCGATGGATCGCGGAAGGTGAGTCTGTCGAGATCTTCGGCGATGGCCGGCAGTCGCGCGACTTCACCTACGTGGATGACATCGCCCGCGGGACCGTGCTGGGTCTCAAGCGCCTCGGCTATGAGGTCATCAACTTGGGGAGCGACCGGCCAGTCGAACTTCTACAGGTAGTCAGGTTGCTTGAGCAAGAACTGGGCAAGCAGGCTCGGCTTGAGTTCGGGCCCGCGCAGGCCGCCGACGTCCGTGCCACCTGGGCGGACATCGAGCGGGCCCGACGTCTCCTCGGCTGGGAGCCCAAAGTGACTCTGGAGGAAGGAGTCAAGCGCCTGGTCGATTGGTATCGGGATAATCGAGAACTGGCCGCGACTCTGAGACTGTAGGCAAAAAGCATCGTACGAGGTACACCGTAGCTTAGTGCGTTCGCTGGACCGTGGCACGAAAGCCGAGCGCACCTGCCAAATAACCGAGTGCCAGGGCACAATAAGTCCCTTGCTCGTAGGCCCAACTCGCATAGTGTCGGGGGAAGTGGTCCCGGGGGATCGCCGCGACGACAGCCCGGGCGAATCTCCACGTGGCACGGCCAATCACTTGCCACCGCCGGCTTGCGGGGTTTCTCAAGTCGCGTACTGCTTTTGTCTGCCCTATCATGAAGTAGCGCTTCAGACGGTAGCCAGGACTTACCCGCTCCTCGGGTATCAGGTGAAGCACATAAGCCTTCGGCAGGTAAAGCGAGACGAGAGGCCCATCAGTCGCGGCTCGCAAACGTTCAAAGACTTCGGCGTCTTCGGCGAAGCCCAAGGTAGTACCTTTCATTCCCAACGCGGGGTCGAAACCGCCGGCACGCAACAGGAGGTCCCGTCGGAAGGCCACGTTCGCCCCGTAGAAGTACTCACCTCGCTCAAGCAGCCGGGGGTGGTCCCCCCAGCTGGCCGTCTCGTAACGGTCTTGGAACCAGGCCGGTCTCCGTCCTGCCAAGAGTGGGTAGACTGGGCCCCCCACGACGTAGGGCGGCGGTTCTACCTCAGTGAACCCGGCTACGACGCACCGCAGCCAGTCTGGAGAGGCCAGCGCATCGTCATCGAGATAGGCGACGATCTCGCCAACGGCAGCCGTGGCACCCGCGTTCTTCGCGTAAGACAACCCGCGCTTCTCTTCCACTATATAACGCACCGAGGGGCCAGGACCCACCGAGGAACTAGCGTCTGGCCTGCTGGCAAATGCAGCCGCAAAGAGTTCCACGGTCCGCGCGGTATCATCGTCTGGGCCGTTATCGACCACCACGATCTCGTAGGCCTCCGCCGGTAAGGTCTGGTGCCTCAAACTGTGAAGGCAGCGCCGCAGGAGCTCTGGACGTCGAAAGGTGGGGATCACGACCGAGACCGACGTTGGCGCCATGTCACCTTTCTGCTTGTCTTCATGAAGAGGAATCGGAGTCTTTCGGATTATATCGCCGCGCTGTGCCGCGACTACCGCCGCGTCCGCCACTACCCGCAAGCTATCGACCTTGAGCTGACTCACCGCTGCAATCTCCGCTGTCCGGCATGCTGGTTCCACGGCATCCACGGGGTGGGCGATCGCTTCGTAGGCCGCGAGCTGAGTACCCACGAAGTGCTCGCTTTGCTCGCCCAGGTCGCGCAGCACAGACCTTCTCTATATTTCGGGGGAGCTGAGCCCCTGCTCCGGCCTGACTTTCCGCAACTCGCGGCAGAAGCCGCTTCCAAGGGTCTGCGGGTCGCATTTACGACGAACGCCACGCTTCTTGACCGGGAGATTGCGGAGGGCCTGGTCAGCGTGGGAGTCGCCGCGGTCAACGTCTCGCTGGACGGCCCCGAGGACGTGCACGACGGCCTGCGCGGCCCGGGGACTTTCCGGTTGGCCTTGGGTAATCTCGTCGGACTGCTCGACGCTCGGGCCCGGCGGCAGGCCACTCGGCCAGAGGTGGTGGTCAACATCACGGTGAATCCGGCGGTTGTCGGCCGGCTGCAAGAGACGGTCGAACTGCTGCGGGAGGCGACGTCCGATCGGGTCGACGCCTACCGCATCCATCATCTTTGGTTCGTCACCGAGGCCGAACTGCAGTTGCACCAAGAAGCGGTCCGCCGGTCGCTGGGCTGTTCAGCGGCAGGCGCCGCCGGGCACCTGCTGCCTATGGGGTCTGCGGGGAGCGAGATCGACGCAACCGTGCTGGCGAGCGAGATCTCCGAGCTACGCGGGTCAGCCCGGGTCGTTTTCTTCCCAGATTTGGAGGGTTCCGAGGTCCTCGCTTTCTATTCCGAGGGCTTTGTCCCCCCGCGGCGGTGCCGTAGGTCCTCTCGCGCTCTGGTTATCAAACCGGACGGAAGTGTGACCTTCTGCCCCGACGAGTGGGCCGACGGCTATGTGCTGGGTAACGTCCGAGAGACTCCCCTACTCGAACTCTGGCGGAGCAAGCAGGCCCGACAGTTTCGCAGAGCGATACGCCGGGAGGGTCTGTTCCCCGCTTGCGGGAGGTGCAGCTGGCTTTGGTGAAAGTCCTCGTCTTGGTAATCGATGCGGGCGACCCTGCTCTGCTGTCACGTTGGGCGGACGAGGGGCTGCTACCCTCGATGCAGGCGATTCTCGGCCGGGGCCTGGTCGCGGAGACTCGCACCGTGGAAGGTCTCTACGAAGGAGCCACCTGGCCCTCACTCTACACGGGAGTGGCCCCCGGCCATCATGGCTTTCACCGTCTGACTCAGATCGAGCCTGGGACCTACGACATGGTCCCCCGGCTTCCGGGCGAGTTCATCCGCGAAGAGCCTTTCTGGAGCCGGCTGAGTCGGGAAGGCTTCAAGGTGGCGGTGCTGGATGTGCCTTTGAGCGGGGTCTCAGAAGGGCTGAACGGCATCCAGATCGTGGAGTGGGGGTCTCACGACGCGGCCTACGGCTTGCGGACCTGGCCGCCCGGTCTCAAGGATGAGGTCTTAGGCCGGTTCGGGGAGCATCCGGCTCCCGCTCCTTGCGATGCCATCGATCGCTCCCCAGTGGGGTTTCTTTCATTCAAGGAGCGGCTTCTCGCGGGAGTGGACAAAAAGTGCGACCTCACGCTGCACTACCTGTCGCAGACCGACTGGGACCTCTTCATCCAGGTGTTCACCGAAGCCCACTGCGCCGGGCACCAAGCCTGGCATCTCCACGACCCTGACCATCCGAACTACGATCCAGCCGTCGTCGCGGTCGCCGGTGACCCCGTGCGTGAGGTCTACCAGGCCATCGACGAGGCCATAGGGCGCATCCTCGCTCAGGTGGATGAGCACACCATCGTCCTCCTGCTAGGGACGCACGGGATGGCTCACAACTTCGGGGTTGATTTCCTTCTGGAAGAGCTGCTGGTGCGATCGGGCTATCTGACCCGAAAACCCGTCTCCGTCTACTCCCAGGGATCCGGCCGTCCCTCACGTTACGTGCGGAGTATTGCGGCCCTGGGGTGGCGTCGCCTCCCCTCGCAGTGGCGTAGGCGGCTGCGTCCACACCCGGCAGCCGGTGGTGCTCGTTCGCTCGTCACCCGCTACGACTTGACGCGCAGCAAGTGCTTTCCCCATCCCAACGGGCACCTGGTGAGCGGCATCCGCTTCAACCTTAAGGGCCGAGAGCCCCAAGGAACGGTCGCACCGGGGCCTGAGATGGACGAGCTCTGTGCCGAACTGGCTGGCCTCCTCTTGGATCTCACAGAGACGCGAGACGGGCTGCCTCTGGTGAAGCGGGTACTGCGGACTTCCGAGTTGTTCCGTGGCGATCGACTCGACCACCTACCCGACCTGCTGGTCGAATGGGACGACCGGGTCCGGGTGGGAAGCAGGGTGCTGAAGGCTGACCTCTCATGTCGCCTGACCGCCGGTTCTTCTGTGCTCGGTGAGGTGGAAGGTGAATACCGGTATTGCCGGACCGGTGACCACAGGCCCGAAGGGCTTCTGGTGGCGGTCGCCCCGGGTCTTTCTTCCGGCAAGCTGGAGCGGGTCGTGTCGCTTCTCGATATCGCCCCTACCATCCTGGCGCTTTTCGGAGTTACCAGCGAAGGACTGGAGGGCCGACCGATCAGCGAGGTGGTTGAGGGCGCGCATTGAACTTACCGCCCTGCCCCGAAGCGCAGCCTTACGCCCGGCGCTGCGCGAGACTCTGTGATCCATACCTGGCTAGGCCTGACTAGGCTTCTGGGCATGTGGCCGTGTCTCTCCCCTCGCTAAGCTCGGTCCTCCTCCCATACCGCCCATTCCCCGGTTCCAGCCCGAAGCGGGCGCGGAAGGTCCTGGGACTCATAAGGCTATGACCGTTGGCCTCGATGAGGGTGTGGACGCGCCGCAAGAGGTCGGAGTTGGTGGCCAGGCGGGTACGCTCTTGGTCGAACCAGATGTTGTCTTCCAACCCTACTCGCACGCCCCCTCCCAGCGCGACGGCCAGGGAGTTCATCGGGAGTTGAGCGTTCCCCACCCCACCCAGGCTCCAGTAGGACTGGGGCGGCAGGTCACGGATCATCACCCCCACATGGAGCAGGTCGGCCTGGGCGCAGGCGATGTTGCCCAGAATGAGGTTGAAGTAGTGGGGCGGCCGGAGCACCCCACGGGCGATGAGGTACTTGGCGTAGTTGATCATCCCGGCGTCGAAGGCCTCCAACTCCGGCAGGATGCCCCGCGCGTCCATCTCCTCGGCCAAGCGCCGTATCATGTCCGGTGGGTTGACACTCGCCACCTTGTTGAAGTTGACGGAGCTCAGGGTGAGGCTGCCCAGGTCGGGCTTGAGATCGCCGTCAAGCTGGAGACAAGCCGCACGCTGGTTGAAGCGCTGGAAAGTGCGGCCGCTGGTGGAGACGCCGATGACCAGCCCTTTGTCGTAAGCGCGGATGCCCTCGATGAGGCGGGCGTAGAGGTCTGCGGAATAAGAAGCCTTCCCCGTCTCTTCGTCGCGGGCGTGCAGGTGGACGGTGGTGATGCCCAGCTCTGCCGCCTCAAGCACATCCTCCACTATCTCGTTGACGGAGATGGGCACGTGGGGCGTCATCTCCTTGGTGGGGATCATGCCAATCGGCGTGAAGTTGACGACGATCTCCATGTGGTTCCCCCCTCAGCGACAAGCCAGGCGAGCCAGGCAGGTAAACCTTACCGCACCTGCGAGGGGCCAGTCCATCAGAGGAGAGGCGGCTAAGACTGCACTTTGCTCGCCCTACCCTGCCGGCTTGCGGCCTCGTCGTGCCGGCTCTCCTCCGTCGCGCAAGCGTTCAGCCCAGGGGGTGATCTTCTGGAGCGCGGCCTGGAGCGCGCGACGGGCCACTTCCGTGTCATAAGCCACCTGGGCTCTCAGCCAATACCCATCGGAAAGACCGAAGAACCGGCACAGCCGAAGATCAGTGTCGGCGGTGATGGCTCGTCGCCCAGCCACGATCTCCCCGATGCGCTGCGCGGGTACGCCGATCTCCTTTGCTAGCCGGTACTTGGTTATGCCCAATGGCTTCAGGAACTCCTCCAGGAGAAGTTTCGCCTGCGCTCCCTACGACTTTGGTCGCGCCGTGGCTCCTGGGCCGTGGATGCTGCCACTTCTCGATCTCCTCGCCACCCACTTCTGCCCCTCGATGACCCAGAAGATGACGGTGCTGAGGGCGAAGGCGATGAGGATATGCGACCAGTCGAGAGCGCGGGTGCCGAAGATGTCTTGCAGGAAAGGCACGTATACCAATGCGAACTGCAGCAAGATGGTGAGCACGACGGCTCCAAGCAGCAGCGGGTTGGAAAGCAGGCCGGCCCGGAATAGCGACTGGCGCTCTTGGCGGATGGCAAGGACGTGGAACATCTGGGAAATGGTCAGCACGGTGAAGAGCATGGTCTGCCACGACTCGTCCCCTGCCCGCCAGTAGGCCCAGCCGGCGACCAGTGCGATGACCCCCATCAGCGGACCTGCCCAGAGGATATGGAGCCCCAGCCCGCGGGCGAAGATGCTCTCGCCCGGAGGGTGAGGTGGCCGCTGCATTATGCCGCGCTCCGGCGGCTCGAAGCCCAAGGCCAGCCCGGGAAGTCCGTCGGTTACCAGGTTCATCCACAGGATCTGAAGGGGCAGGAGGGGTAGCGGCATCCCTAAGAAGGGGGCGATGAGCATGACCGCCAGCTCTCCCACGTTGGTGGCCATCAGATACTTGATGAACTTGCGGACGTTGTCATAGATGGTGCGGCCCTCTTTGACGGCGGCGACGATGGTGGCGAAGTTGTCGTCTAGCAACACCATGTCAGCCGCCTCTTTGGCCACGTCGGTGCCGGTGATGCCCATGGCCACCCCGATGTCGGCTTTCTGGAGGGCAGGAGCGTCGTTCACGCCGTCTCCGGTCATGGCTACGATATGGCCCTGTTCTTGCAGGGCGCGGACGATGATGAGCTTCTGCTCGGGTGCCACCCGGGCGTAGACGGCGGTGTTGGCGACGGCGGCACGCAACTCCTCGGGTGATAGAGACTCGAGGTCGGCGCCGGTCAGCACTCTGGCTTCCCCCGTCCGACGGCCGTCGGCTCCGGTCGCTACCTCGAGTCCCTTAGCGTCGATGATGCCCACCTGAGCAGCGATGCTAGCCGCCGTGAGAGGCTGGTCGCCCGTTATCATGGCCGGGCGGATGCCGGCGGCACGGGCGGTGAGCACGGCCTCGCGGGCCTCGGGGCGCGCGGGGTCGATCATCCCCACCAAGCCGGCGAGTACGAGGTCTCTTTCCCAGGTAGAAGATGGCGCGTCGTCCTGTGCTGCCCGGTCCTCGGTCCGCACGTCATCACCAGATAGCGCCCGGAAGCTCACGGCGAGCACTCGCATCCCGCGGGCGGCCAGTCGGTCGTTGGCTCGTTCGACTCGCTGACGAGTGGCTTCGTCAAAGGGAAGAGCGCGCTGACCGTCCCAATACCACTTGATGAGCGGGAGCAGCGAGTCGGGGGCCCCCTTGGTGAATGACACGCGGGCCGCGTCCTGGGCCTTGAGGTAGGCCAGGAGTCGCTCGAGCCCGGCCTCGGCCAGTGTCGAAGGGGTGTCGAGCGGGGTGGAGGCGGCGTTTAGCAATGAAGTCAGCCCAGCGCCGGTCAGGACCGGTACCCCGTGCACCGTGGTCATCCGCTTGCGTTCGGAGTCGAACGGCAGTTCGCCTACCCGTGGGAACAGCTCTTCCAAGCGAGACTTGAGCAGTCCGAGCCTGGCTCCGGCTATGACCAGAGCGCCCTCGGTGGGGTCGCCCAGCGCTCGAAATTCCTCCCGCGACTCGGCAGCGTCCTGGCCGACGGTGGCAGTCTGCAGGAGCGAGTCGTTGCAGAGTACGCCGCCTGCGACCAGTACTCCCGCGGCGGGCTTGCCCGCAAGCAGGGTCGCTTCGCTTCCGGCCGCCTCCACGGAGAGCGGGGCAGGCCCGCCGCGGCGAAGCTCCTCCTGCAGGTCGATTTCGTGTCCGGCCACATCCAGGATGACGACCGTCATGCGGTTCTCGGTGAGGGTGCCCGTCTTGTCAGAACAGATGACGGTCACTGAGCCCAGGGTCTCCACTGCCGGTAGCTTGCGGATGAGCGCTTTGCGCTTGAGCATGCGCTGCGCCCCCAACGAGAGGGCCACGGTGACGATGGCTGGCAATCCTTCCGGCACGGCGGCCACGGCCATACTGACCGCTGTCAGGAACATCAGCCGTACCCCTTCTCCCCGGAGAAGCCCCTCCGCGAAAATGATGACCACCAAGACCAGCGCAGCCACCGCCAACCACCGGCCTAGCTGGGCGAGACGTCGCTGCAGCGGCGTGGCTTCATGCCCCGCGCCCTGCACCATTCCCGCTATCTTGCCGAGTTCGGTCTGCATCCCGGTGGCGACGACCACCGCTTCGCCACGGCCGAAGGTCGCGGCGGTCCCCATGAAGACCATGTTCAACCGGTCGGCGAGCGGGACTTCGGCCTGGCCCAATGCCTCGACGGTCTTCTCGACCGGTTCGGACTCGCCGGTAAGGGCTGCCTCCTGGGCCCGCAGACTGGCCGAGACGAGGAGCCGGCAGTCGGCGGGGATCACGTTCCCGGCTTCGAGCAGCACGACGTCCCCTGGCACCAGCTCAGCCGCGCGCACCTCATGCACCTGGCCGCTGCGCCTCACTCTGACCACGGGCGCCGCCATCTTGCGCAGGGCCGTCATGGTCTTCTCGGCTTTGTATTCCTGGCGGAAGCCCAGCGCCCCGTTCAGAAGGACGATGGCCATGATGACGATGGCGTCCTCGTAGTCGCGCAAGAACACGGACACTATCGCCGCGATGACCAGGATGATGATGAGCAGTGAGGTGAACTGCTCTGCCAGGATGCGCCAAGGGCTTTTGGCGCCCGCTTCGACCAATTCATTCGGTCCATGCTGGTCCAGACGCCGGGCGGCTTCTTCCTGGCTCAAGCCGTCAGCGGTGGTGCCCAGCTCTCGCAGGGTCTCCTCAGGGCTCAACCGGTACCAGTCGGTCATCTCTCTGCGCGTTCTCCTTGGACCGTCTTTCGTTGTTACAGGTCAGTCTCGACCTCTCCACCGCCTAGCGGAGAGCCGGGTGCCCATCCCTCCCGACCCGAGCCATCGACCAGCGCCCTCAGTTTCGGCCCGCAGTAGGCAAAACCGAGCTGTTCATAGAAGCGCACGGCTCGGCCGGGGGAGGCTGACGCACCTTCTAAACCAGTCGCCTGCTGATCCACGAGCGCCGCGAACGGCCCTGTCTCAGGCCGCGCGGCCGCGGGTCCCGCTGCGGCGGGGCCGGGCGACGTGCCTCCGGGTCCCGCTGCGGCGGGACCGGTTACCTCGAGTCGGTGCCACCCGCGCTGGTGGGCGAGAGCAATGGCGGCCTTGACCAGCTTTCGGCCCACTCCCCGGCCGCGATGCTCCGGACGAACGTACATCTCTTCAATGATGCCGTACTCCCCGCCTGCGTAAATGGCGAACGCGGTGGACAGGGTCAGCACCCCGACGGGCTCACCCCGCTCATCGTGCGCTACGAACGCGAGGAAGCGCGCTGTGGCGTCGGGATGATCCGGGTCGGGCTCCGCCTCAGGTCGGGCGGCGAGACGGTCTTCCGCCTCAGGTCGGGCGGCGAGGCGGCCTTGCGCCTCCAGCTGTGCCAAGAGGCGCTCCCGGTCTATGCCGGTGAACTCCTCGCCTTCGTCACCCAGCTCGGCCAGCAACTCCTCCACCAGGCTCAGCACGAGGCCGGTCTCCTGCGGCTGAGCCAGGCGGATGTCGAGGTCTCTTGTAGGGGGCACGATGCTCATCAGGTTCACGGCGCTCATGCTAGCACCCCGTAGCTCAGGTAAACTTGCATGGCCTCGGGGCGCCGAGACTTGGGCAGCGCCGCGGATAAGTCGGGAAAGCGCGACGCGGGAGGGTGTGAAGATGGCCGAAGCCATGTTCGAATCGAGGGAGCGGGGACTTCCTCTCTTACGCCGGGGTAAGGTCCGCGACGTCTACGCCCCGAGTGAGGAGCACCTCATCATCGTGGCTTGCGACCGTATCTCCGCTTTCGACCACGTGCTACCTACCCCCATCCCCGACAAGGGCCGCATCCTTACCCAGATCTCGAACTTCTGGTTCAAGAAGACCGAGCACATCGTTCGCAACCACCTAGTGGATCCCAACCCAGGTCCCCAGTGGTATCCAGACCTCGACTGGTACTATCCTGAACTCGACGGGCGCACTGTCTTGGTGCGGCGCACGAAGCCGCTCGTCATCGAGGCCATCGTGCGCGGCTACCTGTCGGGTTCGGGCTGGAAGGAGTATCAGGCCTCGGGCACCGTGTGTGGCATCGCTTTGCCCTCCGGCCTCACTGAGTCGGCCAAACTGCCGGAGCCCATCTTCACTCCTTCCACCAAGGCCGATACCGGACACGACGAGAACATCCCGTTCGACAAGGCGGCCGAACTGGTGGGACTGGAGACCGCCACTAAGGTCCGGGACCTCAGCCTGGCGCTCTACCGCTTCGCTGCTGACTACGCGTTGGAGCGGGGCATCATCATAGCTGACACCAAGTTCGAGTTCGGGACTGTCGATAACGGTGAGCTCATCCTTATCGACGAGGTGCTCACTCCTGATTCCTCGCGTTTCTGGCCGGCGGAGTCTTACGAGCCAGGCCGTCCCCAAGCCAGCTTCGACAAGCAATACGTGCGAGATTACTTGGAGGCTATCCGCTGGGACAAGGAGCCTCCCGCGCCGCCCCTCCCCGAAGAAGTGGTGGAGAAGACCCGCGACAAGTACTGGGAGGCGGTGCGGCGGCTCACGGCGTGAAGGGTGTGGTGCGGCGGCTCACGGCGTGAAGGGCGCGCCGTGCCGCTTAGTCCTCCAATTCCGCGGTGATCGGCAGGTAGATGCGGAACTCGGTGCCGACCCCGACCTCGCTCTGCACCCGGATGTCGCCGCCGCTCTGTTCCACGATCCCGTAGACGGTGGACAGGCCGAGGCCGGTCCCCTCGCCCGGCGCCTTCGTGGTGAAGAAAGGCTCGAAGATGTGGGCCAGCGTCTGCTGATCCATGCCGTGGCCCGTGTCGGTCACCGAAAGGACGGCGAACCGCCCGGGTTTCAGTCGTGGGAAAGCCCGACACTCGACCTCCGTCAACTCCACGGTGCGCGTAGAAAGGGTCAGCTGGCCACCGTAAGGCATGGCGTCCCGGGCGTTGATGGCCAGGTTCATGATGACCTGCTCGAACAGGTTGACGTCCAGTTCAGTCCGGCCCAGTCGAGGGTCCTTCTCGATGATGAGCTCCACACTCTCACCGAGAGTCCGCCGCAGAAGGGGCTCGATGCCGTCCAAGATCTGGTTCAGCGACACAGTGGAAGGCTTCAAGGTCTGACGGCGCGAGAAGGTGAGGATCTGTCTCGTGAGCGTGGTGGCGCGATCCGCGGCCCGACGCACTTCGAGGATGTCCTCTCCGGCTGGAGAATCGGCGGCTTGGAGCCGAGCCAGTGCCAGGTCGCAGTAACCGATCATGGCCGTAAGCAAGTTGTTGAAGTCGTGGGCGATCCCCCCGGCCAGCCGGCCGACCGCCTCCATTTTCTGCGATTGACGGAGCTGCTCCTCCGCCAGCTTCCGCTGAGTGATGTCGCGGGCGACCACGCAGTTGTACTCGTCGTTCTCCCAGCGGACGTGGTTCAGGCTCACTTCCACCGGGAAGACCCGGCCCTCTTTGGTCTGATGGACGGTCTCGAAGGTGAGCGTCTGACGGTCCCGGATGGTTTCCCAGTTCTGGCGCCACTGCTCTTCGGTCAAAGTGGGGTCGATGTCGAACAACGACATCCCCAGAAGCTCCTCTCGGCTGTAGCCCAGGCTGCGACAGGTCGCTTCGCTGACGTAAACCAAGTGACCGTCGCGGTCGGTCCAGAAGATGGTGTCCGTCGCGTGATCCACCGCGTACTGGGTGAGTCGCAGCTCGGCCAGCGCTTTCTCGCGCTCAGCGAGGGCCTGCTCCCGCTCGGTCAGGGCTTGCCTAAGGGCTCGGTTCGCCTTTTCCAGCTCCCGGTTCGCCTGTTCCAGCTCGGCCATCTTTTTCTCGAGCTGGTTGACTAGAGAAGCACTATAGGGCTTGTAGACTTCGTTGCCGACCAACGTTGGCGCACGCGGAGGAGCCAAGCAGCCAGCCCGGGCTCTTTCCAGCGCCTCCTCTAGCCTGCTCATGAAGTCATCTGGCTCGGCCGGCTTCACGATGAAGGCGTCGGCGCCCAGATCAAGCGCGAGCTGCTGGTCGTGGGGGTCGGTGTAGGCGGCTGTGTAGAAAACGAATGGCACCGCGCACAACCGGGGGTCGGCTTTCCAGGACCGACACAGGGTGAACCCGTCCATGACCGGCATGAGGATGTCGGAGATGACCAAGTGGGGCGGGTTCTCGCGCGCTTTAGCCAGAGCTTCCTCGCCGTTGTGGGCGACCTCGACCTCGAAATCCCTGCTTTGCAGGATGACACTGAGGAGGTAAAGGTTGTCTTCGTTGTCGTCGACCAGCAGAGCGCGTCTCATTCCATCCTCCGTGCTTCAATCCTGCGAAAAGTCGGTCAGAGTTATCCCCTCAGCCGCCTCAAGGAAACGTCCCACTTGTTGCGCGAACGAATCGGGATCGATCGGCTTCTCGATGTACCCGGAGCACCCGGCTGCTAGGGCCCGCTCGCGGTCACCGGTCATGGCATAAGAGGTGACGGCCACGATGGGGGTATTGGTGAGGCCCTCGATCTTCCTGAGCTCACGGGCGGCCGCGTAGCCGTCCATCTCGGGGAGCTGTATATCGAGGAGGATAAGGTCGGGGTGCTCACTGCGCGCCAGCTGCAAGCCATGGCGGCCGTTGGTCGCTTGTACGACCTCATACCCGTGCGCTTCGAGAAGGAAGGTGGCGAGATATCTATTCTGCTCGTTATCTTCTATGAGTAGTATCTTGGCCTTCATCGGGCGCCCTCCTTATGGCGGGGCAGAGTGAAAGAGAAAGCGCTTCCGCGGCCCAACTCGCTGCTGACCGTCAATTCGGCCCCCAGGAGGTCCGCGAGCCGCTTGCAGATAGCGAGACCCAGGCCTGTTCCCTCGTG
>Ga0101944_10005025_pt1 | contig 15560 bp, 13 predicted proteins | sample DewCreD2012metaG_FD_75245 | JGI IMG/M metagenome (GOLD analysis project Ga0101944, IMG submission 75245) | Hot spring sediment bacterial and archeal communities from British Columbia, Canada, to study Microbial Dark Matter (Phase II) - Dewar... ...
CCAGAGAAGCTGCACTCAAACTCTCAAGAGAGATAATACGATTATCCGCAAACGCAATACGGGCAATACATAGAGATGAATTCGACGAAGCAAGAAACCTTATGAATCAAGCAAAAGCAAAGGTTGATGAAACCAAGCATCTTTTGGCTGATCATCCTGATATCTACTACACGGGCTATGTACTTGATGCACAAAAAGAATATGCCGAAGCCGAACTTACTAAGGCGATAATAATCGGAGAAGATATGCCAAGCCATCAGGATTTGGGCGTTGAATGTGCGCCATATCTAAATGCGCTCGGAGAAGCTGTAGGCGAGTGTAGAAGAAGAGTGCTGGATATAATAAGACACGGCGACATCCAGCGGGGCGAAGAGATACTGCGGATTATGGACGAAGCCTACTATATACTCGTCACAGTAGACTATCCGGACGCTGTGACCGGAGGACTTAGAAGAACCACCGATATGGTTCGAGGCGTGCTGGAACGAACGCGCGGCGATTTGACGATAACAATCCGAGAGCAGCAGTTAGAAACTACGATAAAATCGGCAGTGGAAAAGCTTACTGGTAATGAGCCTACTTAACAAACTGCGTGATGCAACAAAAGGAACCCCTTACGAAGGCAAAATCTATCTCGTAGGCGGGATTGTGCGCGACAGAATCATGGGGGGCGCTGAAGAAGAAGACTGCGATCTGGTTCTGGAAAACAGCGCCGAAGAGCTGGCGGATTTTCTGTACTCGAAAGGCATAGCCGACCACAAACCCGTAACATACTCGCGTTTCAGAACAGCGATGATACAGATTGATGGCCATCAGGTTGAAATTGCAGGAGCGCGAAAAGAATCCTATGCACCTGAAAGCCGCAAACCAGCCGTCGCCCCAGCCACACTGGAAGAAGATGTATTCAGACGCGACTTTACGATAAACACTCTGCTGGAAAACCTCCATACAGGCAAGATACTTGACCTTACTGGCTTGGGACTTGCTGATATCGAGGCTGGAATAATCAGAACGCCCAAAGATCCCAATATTACATTTGAAGACGATCCGCTTCGGATGCTTCGCGCTGTGAGATTTGCCGCAAGATTTGGATTTAAAATCGAAGATAAAACATATAGAGCCATCTTCGAGAAAGCCCCAAGACTCAAAATCATCAGCAGCGAAAGGATACGCGACGAATTCGCAAAAATGTTGATGACGTCTCGCGCTGCTGAAGCAATGGAAATGCTTCGTGAAACAGGGCTTCTTAGAATATTCGCTCCGGAACTTGAAGAGATGTGCGGCGTCGAACAAAACATTTACCATGTCTACGACGTGTGGACACATACAATGAAAACTCTTGAGGCTCTGACCTCCGATGCAGTTTTGGAGCTTAGGTTAGCAGCTCTCTTTCATGATGTCGGCAAACCGGTGGTAAAAACAGTTGATGAAAACGGCGGCGTGCATTTTTATTCTCATCAAATTGTCGGCGCTAAAATGACTTCTGAAATACTTAGCAGGCTGAAATTCGACAACAATACTATACGAAAGACCGCCAAAATCGTTGAGATGCACCTTAGAGTCGGCGAATATGACACCAGCTGGAGCGATGCTGCTATTAGGCGGCTTATCAGGGATGCCGGAGAAGAATTAGATCTGCTCATTGCCCTGACTAAAGCAGACAAAGCCGCAAGCAACACTGCAATGCCCTCAGCCAACCTACAAGAACTAGAACGGCGTATATCAGAGATAAGCGCTCAAATGGATATTCCCGCCATCACCAGCCCGCTCGACGGAAAAGAAATCATGGAAATACTCGGAATAGGCGAAAGCAAAATCGTTGGAGAAATAAAAAATTATCTTGTAAACGAAATAATTGAGGGCAGGCTGGCGCCATCGGACAAGGGCTCCGCTCGCAAAATAGTCATAGAAAACTGGGGCAGAAAAGGCGCGTAAAATTCGCGAAAACCAGTAATTTTCCCTGGCAAGATAAAGCCTTTTGGCACGTCTTCCGATAATCGGTAAACAAAAGAAACGCGGGTTTTCCGAATGAACTGCCTAAATGACAAGACTCTTCGTGAATATGCGGCAGGGCGTCTTGATGCAGATGAAACTGCTTCGGTGTATGCGCACATCTGTGCCTGCAAGAAATGCCGCGAGAAATATAATGACTTAGTCGAATGTAAGCGCGCCATTTGGTCTATTGGCTGCAATCTGCTTGATACCTATGACTGCCCAGAATACGAAGAGCTTTCTGATTTTGTTTCGGAAACTCTTGCGAAAGAAGCCGCGGATCGTGTGCGCACGCATATAGCTCAGTGCAAATACTGCCATAGGGATGTTGCGTCAATACAGGAAATTAGATCACGAGCATCTTTGGCAGGCGAAATAGAGGTCTATCCGGATAAGTTCGCATTGAAAAAAGAAAAAAGATTGGCGGCTCTTTGGCGGCAGGCACTGGCTGGGGCTGCCGCGGCGGCTGTTATTGCGGCGGCAATTACACTGACACAGACAACTGCAAAATTGCCTTCTGTTACACCTCAAACGGCTGCAAAGCCGAGCACAAATATCATCGCGACAAAACCGGATAAGCAGACACCGAACGTAAGCGCGGGTAAGCTTCACAAAAAGCCAGTTCATATTGCCAGCTCCCAAACAGGAAAAGACAAAATTGTTAAGATACACAGTAACAGAGATGATTCCATCTCCGTTGCTCTAAAAGACGCTGATGTGATTGTAAAAGAGCACAGCGGCAAATATATCATAAACATTAACGAGCAGACGCTGGCGGAGCTTGTTGATAGAAAGCTCAAAAATGGCAGCCTGCCGGCGGTATTTACACTAGCTAAGAATCCAACCTCACTTAGAGGAGCTGCGAATTCTATTGAAATACCTAAGATAACACCAAAGTCTTATGGAACAGCAGAGTCGAAGCCGGAATTCAGATGGGAGCCGGTAGATGGCGCGATTAGATATCGCATAGAAGTATTCAAGCTGGACGGCACGCCGGTAATCGCTGCTGAAACCGAAGACACATTCTTTATGCCAGAGGAGAACCTGCCTGCTGGCGGCTATAAATGGATAGTTGGAATAAGAAGAGCTGAGCTTGCCGACATAAGGTGGTCGAAGGCAGACGCATTCAGAGTGCTTTCGGCAAAAGAGAAATCGCTTATCGAACTTGCAGAGCAGAAGCATCCTGAATCAAAGTTGGTGCTTGGATGCGTTTACGAATACTTAGGACTGAATGAAGAAGCTGCTCAGCAATTTGAGCAGTTAGTAAAAGAGAATCCTGACTCTGAGCTTGCAAAGAAGCTGCTTGCCGGAGTAACAAAGAAACTGCACTAAACAAATAGGACAACATCCCCCACTCTACTTTTTGAGGCTTCGCTTTGCTGCAACTCGAAGATGAAATCGGAGACATAGTATCTAAAGCGCGCAGAGGGCTTGGACTCAGCTTAAAAGAGGCTGCGGCAGAGGCTGGGCTAAGCGAAGAAGAATATGCATTGATTGAATCCTGCACAACTATCCCAAACGAAGCCGCTCTTGAAGCTATCGCCAACTCACTCTCACTTGATTTCAAGAAACTAAAAGATATTTCCAACGGCTGGACACCAAAACAAGTAAAACAGGTTGCCAGCCAAAATGCTGCAGTGGAATTAATACCCACAGCATTCGGAAATAATTATATTGAAAACTGCTTTCTGCTGATATGCGCTACAACAGGATCTGCGGCTGTGATTGACCCAGGAGGAAATGCTGACAGAATACTTCTGACTGCGCAAAAGTCCAATGCTAATATCCAGACGATCATAGTAACGCATGCGCACAGCGACCATATTGGCGCGATAGTTGACTTGCTGCAAAGACTTGGAAAAATAGCTATTATCGCTTATGAGAAAGAAATACCATTCACTCATAGCACCAATCTGTTGGCCAAACCTGTACGCGACGGCGCAGAAATAAAACTGGGGCGGCTAAACATCAAGGCGCTGCACACGCCAGGACATACCGAAGGTTCGGCATGTTACGCAGTTGATAAATTCTGCTTTGTTGGAGACACGCTGTTTGCAGGGTCAATAGGCAGACCAATGGTGCAAAGCGGATATGCTGGCATGCTGCGCTCGATACGAGAAAAAATACTCTCTATGCCGGATGGAACAATAATTCTGCCTGGCCATGGTCCGATAACAACCGTAGGGGAAGAAAAACAACACAATCCATTCTTTTAGCGGATAAAATTGGCGGGACCGTGTGGGAATCGAACCCACCCGAGAGCTTTTTCAGCCCTCACAACGGTTTTGAAGACCGCGCAGGCCACCAGACCCAATCCGGCCCCACAAAATTGATACTACCCTATGAACCCAGCCAAGTCAAGGAAATTATTCGCAGCAAGCGCTTATTGACTGCTAAAATGAAGGTATCTTCATGACTGAAAATGAACTAGCATTCGGAGTGATTCATTGAGAAACCGTGCCTATTCTTTCACAATACCTGCATTGATGGATGCCGCACGAGCTTTTATACAAGCCGGAGCGCCGCTTCTAGCTTCACAGCTAAACGCAAGTTACTTGCTGTTGGGAACAATCGGTTGGGTAGCACAGGCTGTCCGACTGCCATTCTGCCTAATATCTGGGCCGCTCTCAGAAAAAATAGGCAGAACACGAGTAATTATTCCGGCTGCGCTTATGATGACGACTGCTGGAATCGGACTTGCGATGTCGAAAAACAACATGCAGCTCGCTGTCTTCTATACTTTGGCGATAACATCACTTGGTGCGTTCTATCCTGGTCTGCAGGCGTTAATCGGCGATTTATCGAGAAAGGACGAATTATCTAAAAACCTCGGCGCATTCAACCTTGGATGGTGCTTATTTGCCGCATTGGCAGCTTTTTCTACGAGGTGGATCGTAAATGCCGGACTGCCGTTAGTTTTTGCGACAGCTGCAGTCTCAAGTTTAATTGCGGGAACATTAGTATGGACTTGGAATCGCACAAGTGAACATATACACACAAAACTATCGGCAACCGAAAAGTCAGACGCTAACCCTATGCTGCTGCTCATCTCTAGAATAGCCCTATCGGCGGCGGCATTCGGCGGATTAGCAGCGATGATGTTATTCCCAAAACTCGGACTCGAGCTAAAATGGCAAGACCAAACTATAGTAACCGTAACGGCAATGCTCACAGTTGGACAGGCAATTACAATGATAACAACCAACACACTGCCAAGATGGCATGGCAGAACTACGCCAGCTATATTGTCGCTGGCGTCAACGGGAATTGCTGGGATATTGCTTGCGGCATCTTCGGATAAAATAATTCTGGGCGCCGCTTTCGTACTGCTCGGAAATGCGATGGCACTTGCTTATACATCAGCGCTTTATTACGCTGTTGCCGATAGAAAAAACGCCAGTAGAAACACCAGCGTACATGAATCGCTTATTGCAGCGTCTAACATACTGGGATGTCTCATCGGCGGAGCCGCGGCTCAGATTTTCTCGGATCGCGCGCCTTACGTGGTTACAGCTTCACTATCTTTTGCAGCAGCCGGAGCTGTAATTCTGATAATCTTTTGGTTTAAAAGACGTGCATCAAAAATGTTTGCGGATGTTCATTAATCAGAATAAAATATACGAAAATGCGCAACTGTCAGCGTTCAAAGTTGGAACATTCAGCTTGCTGATTGCGTCCTGCATGTGGTAGAATACTAATGCTGCGGAGAGATGGCTGAGTGGTCGAAAGCGGTCGCCTGCTAAGCGATTGTAGGGTGATAAAGCCCTACCTCGGGTTCGAATCCCGATCTCTCCGCCACCCGATCCAAAGCCCCGAATCTAAAATCCTATGGTTTCGGGGCTTTTTACCGATAAAAGTAATGATGTTACGCAGTATCATTCGAAAATTGATCTGTGCAGCGATTTTGACCTTAGCTGCAGCGGCGGCCTCATATGGAGACACGTCGCTTGACAACTACGTTACAATCAAGCGTGAAAGTAAAGCTCTGACACTGCAGCCAAATGAAGTGCTGGGAAACCCAAATGGTTGCTTAGGCAGTATATTCGAACTGCGCGGCACGATGTCCGGGATAGCGAAATCGGACGAAAAGGTATCAATAATAATCACCAACGATAACGGTTCGTTTGTGATAACAGCAGAACAAACGCCTCAGATACCATCAGGCAGCTCAGTATGCGCACTTGTCAAAATCGGCGAAAAAACCACATCAATGGCGCTGGACCTGAGGTTAGTTGCAATAGAGTATGAAGGACGCGTGGCGGCTCGCGAACAAGCTGCTATCGAAGCCGAAAAAGCAAAACTTGCCAAAGAAGCTGCAAATAAAAACGCTCGCGCGGTAACTGCATCGCGCTACGGTGGACAAACAAACAGAGCCGCTGCAGCGCCAATAAACATGCAGGAAATGGTAAACGCCTACAAAAAGGCTATAAAGTACTACAACAGCAGGCTCTCAGACAAACAAGCAGATACCATTGCTCGCAGCATACTAGCGTTCAGCATAAAATACCAAATAGATCCAAGGCTTGTCGTAGCTGTGATACTCGCCGAATCGCATTTTCGGCCTGAAGCAACGTCTAAAAAGGGTGCTATGGGACTTGGACAGCTTATGCCTTCCACGGCGGCCGGACTTGGAATAAGCAATGCATACGATCCAGTAGAAAACATTCGCGGGAGCGTTAGACTTATAAAAGGACATCTAGATAAGTTGTCCGGCGGAAGGGAATGGAACAAGCTGACGTGGGAGCACTTGGAGCTAGCTCTGGCCAGTTATAACGCTGGTTCTGGAGCGGTGAAAAAATATGGCGGCGTACCACCCTACCGCGAAACACAAGCATATATAAATCGAGTAATAAGCTACTACAAGTCGCTCTGCGGCATAAAGAAGTGACAGGCGCAGTACACATAGGAATCGGCGCAGCAATAGGTTCCATCCTAAAACGACCAGGCATTTCTTTTGCCGCAGGAATTCTAAGCCATATAATTGCAGACGCTCTTCCACACAAAGACTTCAGCGCTGCATCCGAAGCCATTTTCACCACCGCAGCATTAGCATTTGTTGGGACAAAATACGGATGGAACTCATCAGAAACGTGGGGAGCAGTCGGCGCGATACTGCCAGATGTAGAGCACTGCCTTGCTGTTGGAAAAGTAATTCAACCCGATCGAAGATTTTTCCCTTCACACACAAACCGAATGATAAAACACGGCAGGAAAACAGGAACCAGTCTTGGTACAGCTTTAATCTTTGCTGCAAGCATCGTGGCTGCAGAAATTGCATCATTGCGTAAATAATCCGACAAGAACAAAAATTATAAAAAACAAAGAGGCAGGCTGCAGAACCTGCCTCAATAATTAACGATTTTTGCTCATATCATAGAGCAAGGTTAGTCTCCAGCGTACATTGCCACCTTAGCCTTCTGGAATGTTGCACCCGGAGGCGGCAGTTTTTTGATGGCTTCATCATAGTTCACTATGTATTCCCACCAATTATTATAAAAACCATCCGTTACACCCGGGCTGTGAGGAATATGCTTCATAAACCACATATGATGGCCAACTATCCCCTTCCAACCGCCCGTTTCAGCGTTAAGCAGTTTTTTCTTGCGCGGAAGGTTCGGATAAGTAAGCCAATCGTCTGCATAAGTCCAGACTTCTCTCATATTGTTCCAATCGTAACCGCCATCTGAATTAGGCGCCTCATGACAACTCCCCACTTCGGATTCACCTGGGAAATCTCGATCTATGCGAGTAAACTTAACCCACGGATTATTCCCATTCCTCTTGTGATCCCATATACCTTTACCAACCGTCAGCGACATAACGCTTTCGATACGGTGGCAAAAATCTTCCAGCGCCTCACCTTCGCCGCGTTCGTAGCTAAATCCCATTATCCATATGGTTTTGCCTATATCTGGAATGTCATACGGTCTATAAAACCAAGGATTATCGGTCTGGTAAGGAATTTTATCGCCTGGTATTTTCCAATGAAGTTCGTCCCAATCAAACCAAGGCGAACCCCAAAGCCAAATCTCACCAATGTTCTTTTCTTTAATCTTCTTCTCCAAATCAAACTGCTTAAACATATGGGCAAAACCAGTGGTGCCTCGAACAGCTTTTTTAGGATCTTTCAATACCTCGAGAAAAGTTTTCTCGTCATATGTAAAGCCGTTGCGCTTGGTTGGATAGCCATCATATTCGATAATCTCTACGACATGATAATTCACATAGCCATAGCTTGCCTCACGAAGGTCTTCAATCAATTTGAGAGTGAGCTTGTAAGGATCGCTCCAATGCATGTACTCATGAAGCTTCAGATTGCCCTGGGTCTTCAACACTGGATCATAGCAAAGAACAAGAACATTTATATCCTTTCTGCCTATACTCTTCAGAGTTTGGGCAGAAGGTTGAGTCTTGGTCTGGGTGGTCTTAGGTTTCGGCTTAGCGACGGCAGCTTCACACGATGCCGCAATCGAAAGCGCGAAAACAAAAACAGAAAGCAAGGTTGCAAATCGCATCAATATACCTCCTCATCAGCTGGACAGCCTTCTCGGCGCCTGCTTCCATTGTATTCCGCAGTGCGGCAAGTTGGCAATAGCAAATGTAAAATTGTAGAATATTACCAGAGCAAAAACTGGTAGGAGGCACATACTTGAACCGCGAACGCGCACTAAAAGCTTTCAGACGCGAACCAACAGACAGAATACCGCACGGCGAAATGATATCCAATCCGGATGCTATCCAATATATCACCGGAATTGATCCTTGGGAGAAGCCGCGCTCTGCGCAAAAAGCATTAATCACTAAATACGCTATAGATGTTTGGCAGCTTCCGCCGGACGACACCCCTATTCCCAAGCTGCCCGAAGGCGAGACATATGTTGACGAAAGCGGCAGAGCCACGGCTAAATGGGGACAAGAAAAAACCTGGCACTGGGATTGGGGAAAGCAGTTCAAAACAATAGACGATGTGCTCAAGTATGAACCACTCAAACATATGGACTGCCGCGACATGGAGCCTGTAGGGTTAGACCTGCGCAAGTCTGTTGACGAGCTTGCTAAAGATTTTCAAGAAAAGCTGAACAAAAATAGAGCAGCGAACGGCAACCTTGCGCTCGCGCACGGCGGATTTTACAACACCATTTTTATGTGGCCGCTGCTTACATTTGGGTGGGAACTGTTTTTAGAGCTTGGAGCAGGATATCCTGAGGAATGCGCGCGCATTATTGCCGATTTCTCTGAATTTTCTAGAAAAGTATTCAAGGCATGGGCGAAAACTGATTTGGAAGTCTTCTCCAGCCATGACGATATTTGCTACCAAGCTGGACCTGTCTTCTCTCCATCCTGGCTCCGAAAACACATATACCCATACTATGAAGAGTTCTGGGGATATCTTAAAGAAGCCGGAAAAGTGGTGTTCTTTGTATGTGATGGAAATGTGGATCAAGTTGCTGACGATGTAATAGCATGCGGCGCGGATGGGATTCTTTCAGAGCCGTACACAAATTGGCGTGAATATGCTAAAAAGCATCCCGATAAAATACTGATGGGGAACGGAGACAACAGAGTCATAAAAACCGGCGATAAAGACGCTATATATGCTATGGTAAAAGAGATGGCAGAGTTAGGACGCGACATGCCAGGCTTTTTCTTCTGCGTAAGCAACCATATAACTTGGGATCTGCCGCCAGAGGGAGTAAAACATTATTTTGACGCGGCAGAAAAATATGGCCAGCGTTAGCAGCATATCTTTCGAGCAGCCTCATTCAAATACAAAGCAATAAAAGAGATAGGATATTATCGTGTACTACAAAGAAGATTGGGGAAAATGCAAAGTAAGATTTGAAGCTTGGTGGAACAAATCTATCGCAGACAGACCGTTAGTGCAGGTAGAGTGCAGCCGCTCCAGCCCGCTGCCATTCAAACCGGCTGAAAAACCAAGCTCAGTAGAAGATCTATGGCTGGATGCCAACTATAGAATAGATGCGTTCGAAGAATACGCCGCTAAGAGATTCTATGGCGGTGACGCTTTTCCGAATCTCAGCACAGATATAGGACCTGGATCGCTGGCGCTATTTTTAGGATCAGAACCAACATTCGCACCGGACACAGTATGGTATAACAAATGCTTGAACAGCTTAGACGACGCGCTTCCCGATTACGATCCGGACAACAAATGGTGGCAGGCAAATCTGAATATCTGCAAACGAGGCGCTGAGCGGCTTAAAGGAAAAGCTCTTTCTACTATACCTGATCTAATTGAAGGACTGGATATTCTCGCCTCGCTGAGAGGAACATCCGAGCTGCTTTTTGACTTGGTAGAAAGACCCGAAGACGTGCACCGATGGCTCAAAAGAATCAATGATCTTTACTTTGAATACTATGACCGCATTTATGACGCTGTGAAGGACGAAAACGGCGGGTCGGCATTCGTTGGATTCAAAGTATGGGGACCTGGGAGAGTGTCAAAACTGCAGTGCGATATAAGCGCAATGATATCTCCGGAGATGTTCGAAGAATTCGCTGCGCCTTACCTGCAGGAGCAGTGCAGAAAACTGGATTACTCTGTTTACCATTTAGACGGACCAGACGCCATTCGCCACTTGGACATATTGTGTTCTATACCAGAATTGGACGCAATTCAGTGGACAAGCGGTGCGGGAAATCCAGGTATCGGAGACCCCGTATGGATGCCGATTTATCGGAAAATACGCTCGGCTGGCAAAAGCGCACTTATACTATTCGTAACACCAAAGGAAGCAGAAGTCATAGTGAACGAACTCGGCCCAGAGGGGCTGAATTTCTACATTCCTGCGGAAAGCGAAGAAGAAGCTGAGGAAATTATAAAACAGTCGTATAACTGGCGAAAGCAATAGCTGCCTTGACCGGCTTACGCAGTGAATCTATAATTGAATTGACAGCGCGGAGGCGTGCCCGAGTGGTTTAAGGGAGCGGTCTTGAAAACCGTCGTGGCGCAAGCCACCAGGGGTTCGAATCCCTTCGCCTCCGCCAAATTTGACTCCCAAACAATGCCGCGTTCGAGTATACTCATTAGTTAGCAAACACGCAGGGAACGTGCTATAATACCCTCGTCTTCAGGAGGTAAAATAACACTTATGAACTGGTTAGACGTAGTCCCCCATTTCATACGCGACTACGACATCGTTTTTATCATGTCTGCGCTGACTCTAGCGCTAATATTGGCTGTAGCTGTAATAAGATTACAATTAGCGCTAAAAAAGATGGGAGCAAAGCGAACACACGTACCAACAGAATCGGGAGTTACGCTCGAAACGATTGAAGAGATAATTAAAAGAATAGAAAAATTGGAATGGAAGACTGGCGCAGCCGAAAGTGCGATGGAGGATTTGGACAACAAAATTGGCTTGGGGCTGTGTAGATTTGCAATTGTGAGATTCGACGCATTTTCAGACGTAGGTGGAAAACAGAGTTTCGCGCTCGCTGTTTTGGACAGAAACATGAATGGGGTTATTATAACAAGCCTATACGGACGCAGCGAATCGCGTGTTTACGCAAAAGAAATTATTGATGGACAATCCAGCCACTCACTCTCAGACGAAGAGAAAGAAGCTCTCGCTAAAGCGGGCGCATTGGAAAGATAGGTTTGCCAGGGGGCATATGAGCGGCTTATGCCGACAAACGAATCCGACGACAAAGCACTTGTGCAGTCGCTTGTAGTAAGATGCAAAGAAGGCGACCTAGACGCATTCAACGATCTCATAAAGCTTTATGAGAAGCGCGTGTTTAACTTCGCATATCGGATGTGCGGCAACCCAGACGACGCATTAGACATAGCACAAGAAGCATTCATCAGAGTATATAACTCGATAAACACATTCAGGGGAGATTCCAACTTCACAACATGGCTCTATAGAATAATAACCAACGTGTATCTAGATGAGCGAAAACGACAAAAAACACACCAGCATACCTCATTGGAAGACTATATAGAGCTTGAATCTAATGCGGTAGAACGGCAGATAGAAGATACTGGGCCAACACCCGATATAGTAGCAGAAGAACAAGAGAGAGATATTCTGCTTCACAAAGCAATACAAGAACTGCCGGACTATCAGAGGATAATGGTGATTCTTTATCATACCCAAAACAAATCATACGAAGAAATTGCCGAGATTGTGGGATTACCTATAGGAACAGTAAAATCTAGACTCAACAGAGCGAGATTGGCGCTTAAAGAAAAACTTGAACCACTTCGGGAACTTTTCAATGTATAATACAGTCAAACTAGCAGGAGTAGAGAGTTATAGCCTGATTAAAACCAGCGTCTGTATAAAGACAAAGGCTGTCAGGCAGCGGAGTGGGTTATTTTTAATGTATTGGAGCAATAATCCACTATGAAATGCGAAAAAGCACAGGAACTTTTTTCTGAGCATCTGGAAGGCAGTCTCGAAAAGCCTATGAGAGTGGCCTTCGAGAAACATCTCGTCGAGTGCAGTGAGTGTAAAAAGGCTTTCGAATCGTTTCAGGTAACTTGGCGGATGTTAAACGAATTGCCTCAGCTGGAACCGCCAATTGGTTTTGCCGCAGGTGTTATGATGGCTGTGCAAATGGAAAAAGAGGCACAGTTGAAGGCGAAACCTTGGTGGCAGAAGGTTTGGGGCGAAGCTTTCACCACGCGGATCCCAGCGAGAGTATTTGCCGCCGCAGTTGCCGTGTTCTTGTGTGTGCAAATAATGTTGAACACTCCACTACGCGGCGTATTCGTTGGCGGTCCGCCTCAACTGGGACCAACTGTGCCCAATCTAGAAGCTGGCACTTGGAGCATATCTCCCGCAGAAGCATGGCTAAAGAGCGGGCTTACATTCGAACTGGCAGGATCGTGGGACACTTCGGAGCGAAGCATCTTCAAGCTGCTGCTAAAACCAAACTCTGTTACCAGTAAACAGGTAAAAGTTTACCTAATGAAATCAGGGGAGCCAAGGTTTGATGATGTAAGCATTGCTAAATCCGAGGTGATCTTCAATGGCACAGTAGAAGAGAATGGTAGAATTATCCCATTCGTGCTTGGAAAGAGCGGCAGACAAGACGTAATGGTTGTATTAGTCGAATGGGAGCATAGGCAGAGACTGTTCAGAGAAGCAGTATTCGTCCCCGTGATGATGGCTTCTGGAAAACCGGTAGCGGCAGACCTGAATATAAAGAATATGGAACTCTATACAGCGCTGCAGCAGGTCAGCGCGACATTTGGGGTTGTTATACTTGCGCAGGCTGACGTAAATCAGATGATACACAATGTAGAAGTTGACAATAGAACAGCTGACGATGCGCTTTACGAACTGACAAGAGAGGCTGGACTTAAATACAGACCGCTCGGACCTCAGGTGTATTCAGTCGAACGCAGATATGAGTAATAAAAACTACTAATTTGATGTAAAAGCCCTTCGGCAAAAGCTGAAGGGCTTTTTTATTTGATATTTCACTGACAAACCAGTTTATTGATGTATAATTGAGGACGGCAGATGTGAACCATATACGGCTTCGTTTCGACAAAGCTTCAAACAAGGAGGTAGATTAACAATTGGCTTCACCAGTTTACTTCGCAACAGCAAAACAGAACAGGCTTCGAGCAGAAGAAACTCTGCCCGCCAAGCTTGATCTGATTCTAGAAAAGCTCGATATAAAATCGAGAGTCAAAGACAAATCAGTGGCAATAAAGATGCACCTTGGAGGCAACATAGGCTATTCTACTATACACCCAGTGTTTGTGCGCAGACTTGTAAAAGCAATAAAAGAAGCCGGCGGCAGTCCTTTTATCACCGATACTGCCGGCGCCTGCGAAACAGCGCATGAAAGAGGTTACTCACACGATACAATTGGCTGCCCTATTCTGCCATGCGCCGGTCCAACAGAAAAATATTACAAATCATTCAAGAAATCGTTTCTGCAGATGACAGAATGGCAGATAGGCGGAACACTGCTGGACGCCGATTTTCTAATAGATTTTGCGCATGCTAAAGGACACCCGACGTGCGGATACGGCGGTGTGTTCAAAAACATTGCTTTAGGCGCAATGACAGCCGTTACACGAGGCGCACTGCACGACACCATGCACCAAAATCGCTATTGGTTCGAAGATAAAGTGCTCGACGAGGCAACAAGAAAAGCTATAATGGATGCATGCCCAATGGACGCGCTTGTGCCCGACAAGGAACATCCAGAGCGACTGCACAGACATTGGGAGCCATGCATCCAATGCAAAGAGTGTATTGATGCCGCTCCGGAGGGTGCTATAACCGTAGAGCCTCAAAACTTCGACGCTTTTCAGGAAGCATGCGCAATAGGAGTAAGCTTCGTACTTGAAAATTTCAAACCGGACAGAATGATCTTCATCAATATGGTAACAGACGTAACCCCTGTATGCGACTGCTTCGGTTTTACCGGACTTCCTATTCTGCCAGACATAGGAATCTTCGCAGGCAACGATATCTGTGCAGTAGAACAAGCTGCATTAGATGAACTTGGCAAATATGAAATATTCTCCGAAAACGTTCCCCTATCAATGCGACTGCAGCCTGGAGAAGGACTGCATCCTTTCCAAGTGCTGCATGGACATTACAAAAACCCTTACAAGGTAATCGAATTTGGGTCAAAATACGGATGCGGGGATCCAAGCTACGAAATTGTAGATGTTATGCCGCTCAAAGAACCCGAGACCACAAAATCAGACGATATGACAATTAGCGCCGCTGATCTGTGAAATATCGCTAAAGCGAAAAATTTGGAGATAAAACGATGTCAGATAGAAAGATAAAAGTTGGAGTGTTTGGCGCAGCACGCGGTGAAACAATGGTCAGCGTGCTGTCTCGCCATCCCGATGCTGAATTGACAGCCGTCTGCGATAAAGCCAAACCGATGCTTGAACGATGCAAAAACACCGCAGAAAAATTCGGAGTCAAAATCACAACTTATGAAAGCTTCGAAGAGTTTTTCCAGCATGAAATGGATGCTGTTGTGCTGGCTAATTATGCAACCGAACATGCGGGATATGCCATAAGATTCTTGGATTCAGGAAGACATGTGGTGAGCGAGCTGCTGGCCTGCCAGACGCTGGCAGAAGGAGCAGCGCTGGTAGAAGCCGTTGAGCGCAGTGGCAAAGTGTACAGTTATGCAGAAAATTGCTGCTATCTCAGAAGCACATTGGAAATGCAAAAGATCTATAGACAAGGCGATTTGGGCGAATTTCTCCACGGCGAAGGAGAATACGTTCACGACTGTGAATCTATATGGCCATACATAACATACGGGGAGCGCAATCACTGGCGCAACTGGATGCATTCAACCTTTTACTGCACACATGCCATTGGACCGATAGTTACAATAACCGGCACCCGACCAGTGCGGCTTACCGCTTACGAAACATTGAATTACAACAAGCGCAGATATGGTTCTCTTGGCGCAGACGGCTCGGTGATAGTATGCCAAATGAGCAACGGAGCAACTTCGGTATTTCTGCCAGCCAACCTGTTCAAACGACAGCCGGAAAGCATCTGGTACGCAATATACTGCAGCAAAGGAATGGCGGAAACCGA
>Ga0101944_10005026_pt1 | contig 15560 bp, 8 predicted proteins | sample DewCreD2012metaG_FD_75245 | JGI IMG/M metagenome (GOLD analysis project Ga0101944, IMG submission 75245) | Hot spring sediment bacterial and archeal communities from British Columbia, Canada, to study Microbial Dark Matter (Phase II) - Dewar... ...
TGGTGTATCGGCGCCGCCTCCTCCAGTTTCTGGGCCGGCATCTCTCCGGCTCCGGCTTCCCTGGCGCGGTCCCACCGGCATCCGTTGAGCGGGGTACACAGAATCCATGACCACTGCAATCCGGCGGCCTCTCTGGCGGGCGGGACTCTGGACACCTCTTCTGCTCGCCCTGCTTACGGGTCTCATTCCCCTGCGCGCCATGGTGATGGGCGAGGTGCTGGTGCCCGCCGGGTTGCTGCGCCATCTCGCCCCGTGGTCGGCGGCCTATCCGGACAGCACAAAGCCGCCCTGGAACCCGCTGATGTACGACTCCGTCGGGCAGTTCTATCCATGGCGCGACTTTGCGGGCCGCACCTATCGCGATGGACTGGTCCCCTTGTGGAACCCGCACCAGTTCTGCGGAACCCCGTTTTTGGCTAACAGCCAGTCTGCGGTGCTCTACCCTGGCAACCTGCTCTACTGGCTTCTCCCAGCGGATGTTGCCGCGGCCCCCACGGTGTGGCTGCATCTCTTTCTGGCCGCGTTGTTCATGTGGGTGTTTCTGCGCGGATGCGGTGTTGGGAATCTGGCAGGCGCAACCGGCGGCCTGGCCGAGGCCGGGGAAGTAGCGGCGGCGCCCGAAGAGCGTCTCGACATAGCCGCGCTCGGCGGCCAGGCGCCTGGTCTCATCCAGGTACCGCTTAAGGCCTGGGAAGCGGTCGAAGTAGTTCTGGATAAAGGTCTCGGCCTCGGCCAGCGTCATGCCCGTGGTCCGGGTCAGGCCGAAGGCGCTCTGGCCATAGAGGATGCCGAAGTTCACGGTCTTGGCGATGCGGCGCTGGTCTTTGCTGACCCTGTCCAGCGGCACGCCCAGCACGGCGGCGGCCGTGGCGGCGTGGATGTCCTCGCCGTCGCGGAAGGCCTGGAGCAGGGCCTGGTCCTGGGCCAGGTGGGCGGCGATGCGCAGTTCGATCTGCGCGTAGTCGGCGGAGAGCAGGACGTGGCCGGGCGCGGCGACGAAGGCGCGGCGCACCCGGCGCCCCAGTTCGGAGCGGATGGGGATGTTTTGCAGGTTCGGGTCCGACGACGCGATGCGGCCCGTCACGGCGCCGGCCTGATTGTAGGAGGTGTGGACGCGCCCGGTGTCCGGGTTCACGGCCTGCGGCAGCGCGTCGACGTAGGTGGATTTGAGCTTGGCGATCTCGCGCTGTTCCAGGATCAGGTCCAGCACGGGGTGCTGGCCGCGCATGTCCTCCAGCACGTCGGCGGCAGTGGAGAACTTGCCGGCGGCCGTCTTGCGGCTCTTGTCCGGCGGGCGGAGCTGGAGCTTGCCGAACAGGGCCTCCGACAATTGCTGGGTGGAATTGACGTTGAACGTGTAGCCGACCTGCTTGTGAATCTGCTCTTCCAGCCGGGCCAGTTGCGCCTCGAGTTCTTTGGCCAGGGCGGCCAGACGCTCCAGGTCCAGCGTGATGCCGGCCAGTTCCATGTCGGCGATGACGGGGATGAGCGGCATTTCCAGCTCGTGCAGGAGCCGAAGCTGCTGCTTGGCCTCCAGCTCGGCGCGCAGCACCGGCACCAGGCGCAGGGTGACATCCGCGTCGGCCGCCGCGTAATCCGCCGCCACGCCGATCGGCACCCGGTCCATGGTGATCTGTTTCTTGCCCGAGCCGATCAGGTCGGCGATCTCGGTCATCTCCACGCCCAGCCGGATCAGGGCCAGCTTTTTCAGGCCCAGGCTGTGCGAGGCGGGGTCGCACAGCCACTCGCCCAGCATGGTGTCGAACGCCAGCGGCGCCACCCTCAGGCCGCGCTGCGCCAGGGCGAGGTAGTCGAAGTTGATATTGTGGCCGTATTTGGGGAGGGCCGGATCGGTGAGCGGGCCGCGCAGGGCGGCCAGGACGCGCTCCAGCGGCAGCTGCCGGCCTTCCGCGTGGCCGACCGGGAGGTAGTAGCCCTCGCCCGCGCGGACGGCCAGCGAGATCCCGACCAGGCGCGCGCGCAGCGGGTCCAGGCCGTCGGTCTCGACGTCGAAGGCCACACCGCCCGACGCGTTCAGCTCGCGGACGAGGTCGGCCAGCGCCTCGTCGGTGTCGACCACGATGGCGCGCGTCGGCCCGCCGGGGCGCGGCGCCACCGGTTCCGCGCCGAACAGGCCCAGCTGCTGCTGTCCGGGCCGCGCCGGGGGCGCAACACGCTTCGGCTCCCCGGCTTCCCGGCTCGCTTGTTCCCTGTCCCCCTCCGGCAGGCGCTTGAGGAGCGAGTTGAACTCCAGCACGCGGAAGAGTTCGAAGACCCTGTCCCGGTCGTAGGCGCCGACGCGGCAGGCCTCCAGGTCGAAGGGCAGGTCCAGGTCGGTGACGATGGTGGCCAGCTTTCGCGAGAGATAAGCGGAGTCTTTTCCGGCCTCCAGCCGGGCGCGGAAGCGGGCCGGGACCTGGTCCAGGTGCCGGTAGATGGCGTCCAGCGAGCCGTGCTCCTGGAGGAGCTGCGCGGCGGTCTTCTCGCCCACGCCGGCCACGCCGGGGATGTTGTCGCTGGCGTCGCCGACCAGGGCCTTGAAGTCGATGTACTGTTTGGGCGTCAGGCCGTACCGGGCTTTGACCTCGGCCGGCCCGTAGTCTACGGCTTCGGACAATTTCTGGCCGGCCAGGTTGATGGTGATGTGCCTGTCGGCCAGCTGGAGCAAATCGCGGTCGCCGGTGATGATCTTGACGGCGGCGCCGGCCTCGGCCGCGCGCCGGGCGACGGTGCCGAGGACGTCGTCGGCCTCGTAGCCCTCGGCGGTGAGGATCGGGATGTTGAAGGCGGCGACCACTTCTTTGATGCGCTCGATCTGCACATGCAGCTCGTCCGGCATCTTGTCGCGCGTGCCTTTGTAGTCGGCGTACAGGTCGTCGCGGAAGGTCCGGCCCACGTCGAAGCTCACCGCCAGGTAATCGGGCCGTTCGTCGAACATCAACCGGAGCAGGACGGACACGAAGCCGTAGGTGCCGGCCGTCGGCTCGCCGCGTTTGGTCACCCAGCGCGAGGCGTCGCTGCCCGCGCCGGTCAGGGCGAAGTACGTGCGATAGGCCAGGGCGTGGCCGTCAATCAGGTAGAGGCTGGGGCGCTTGGGCATAGTACGGCCAGTATACTGCGCGTGTCCGCAAAAGGCGACGCGGGGCTCGAAGGCGCAGGCGCGGAGGTGAGGCCAGAGGGACGGTCAGGGCGTCTGGCCGTTGCCGGGCGCGGCTTTGAGCAACTCGGCCAGACGCGCGGCGGTGTCGCGGACGACGCGCCGGACGATGGGCAGCGGGATCCGCAGGCGCAGGGCCACGGACAGGGTCAGGCCCTCGACGACGCGCGCCGAGTACAGCATGTAGCGCGTGATCTCGGAATCGCCCTCGAAGCGGATGACCTCGGGCGCGCGCGTCTGCGCGGCCCAGGCCCGGGCCGCCACCTGGACCAGGGCGGTGGTGGCCGACGGGCTGAGCCGGGGCACGATGACGAGGACTTTCTCGCCCTGCGCCAGGAAGGCGGGCTCGTCGCGCAGCCCGCGGCTCAGGGCCTCCATCTGGCCTTCCACCTGGCGCCGCGTCTCATCGTCCAGCGTCACCGGCCTGGGCGGGGGCGCCGGAGGGAGCATGCCGGTCTGGCCCAGCCGGGCGCGCAGCGGGGCGGCGTTCAGCGCGCCGGTGACCGCCAGACGCGGGTTGCGCGGCCGGGCGGCCTCGGCCTGGGTCGGTGGATTCGGCTCCGGCCCCAGCAGGTTGATGATCAGGGCCGGCAGGTCGGGCAGGAAAAAGGGCTTGGTCATCACCCCCTGGATCGGGATGTCGGCGGGGACATCGCCGGCCTCAACCGGCATGAGCACGACCGGCAGGTTCGGCGTTTGCTGACGGAGCTGTCGGATCAGGTCCGGCACCCGGCAATCGGGCAGCGCGCCGTCAATGACGGCCAGCAGGGGCCGCGCGGCCTGGGCCTTCTGCAGGGCCTCCGGACCGGTGGCGGCCGTCACCACCTGAAAACCGCCCAGCCGTTGCAGGGCGTCGGCGACGACGACAGAAAAGGTCGCGTTTGGGTCGGCGACCAGCACGGTGCGCATAGCGGCATTTTAACCGACAAGCGCAATGGTTTGTAAGATACTTCGGTACTGATTGGATTGGGACGGTTGGCCGCCCCAACCGGTGGCGGTCAGGGCGGCGGCGGGGCAGGCCGCCGGCGTTACGAGGCGAGATCGCCCTGGAGGCTCCACGGGCTGGTCTGGGTGACCCGGACCGAGGCCAGCCGGCCGCGCCAGTCGGCGTCGTCGGCGAAGAAGACGAGCTTGTTGGTGCGCGTGCGGCCCTTCCACTTGCCCTTGTGCTGATCTTCCACCAACACTTCCACCGTCTGGCCCAGCAGGCGGCCGTTGATCTCGGCCGCCACCTGCGCCTGGAGGTCTTCTAACAGCCGGAAGCGGCGCAGCTTCTCCTCCTCGGGCACGTCGTCGGCCAGGCGGCGGGCGGCGACCGTGCCGGGGCGCGTCGAGTAGCGCGCCAGGTGGGCGACGTCCAGCTTCAAGTCGGCCAGGAGGTCATACGTCTGCTGAAACTGCTCGGCGGTCTCGCCGGGGAAGCCGACGATGATGTCCGTGGCAATCGAGACGTTCGGGATCGTCGCGCGGATGCGTTCCACCAGGCGGCGATAATCGGCCTGGGTGTAGCCGCGTTTCATCCTCGCCAGCACGGCGTCGGCGCCGGCCTGCACCGGCACCTCGATGTGCTCGCAGACCTTGGGCAGCGCGGCCACGGTCTCCAGCAGCTCAGCCGTCATCCAGTTGGGGTGCGAGGTGAGGAAGCGGAGGCGCTCCAGGCCGTCGATGTCGTGCAGCACGCGCAGGAGCTGCGCCAGGTTCGGGCCGTCGGCGATGTCCTGTCCGTAGCGGTCCACGATCTGGCCCAGCAGCGTCACTTCCTTCACGCCCTGGGCGGTCAGCGCGCGCACCTCGGCCGCGACCTCGCCCACCGGCCGCGAGCGCTCGACGCCGCGCCGGAACGGGATGATGCAGAACGTGCAGGCGTGCGAGCAGCCGTACACCACCGGGACATGGGCGGCGATCAGCCGGCCGCGCTCGGCGGCGGGCAACGGGAAGCCGCCGGCCGCCGGGTTGAGGACGGTGGTCGCCTCATCCTGGAACGCGAAACGTTGCAGGACCTCGGCCTCGGCCAGGTCGCGGCCCTCGCGCTCCAGCAGGTGGCGGAGCAGCGGGCCGGGCTCAGACGGGGGCGAGAACACATCCACGTAAGGCAGGGCGGCCTTGAGTTTCTCAGCGCCCTTCACGCCGACCAGGCATCCCATCAGGTTGATGACCAGGTCCGGGCGCTGGCGCTTGATGGCCCGCAGGGACGTCAGGCGGCCGTAGGCCTTGTCCTCGGCGCTCTGCCGGACGACGCAGGTGTTGAGCACGATGACGTCCGCCTGTTCGATCTCGGGTTCGTGCGCGTACCCGAACTGCTCCAGCGCGCTCGCCACGCGCTGCGAGTCGGCGACGTTCATCTGGCAGCCTTCGGTCCAGATGTGATACTTCATGCGCGGGATTTTACCATACGGGCATAAGCGAAAAAATTGCCCCTCCCCTCCCGTCGGGTGATGGGAGGAGAGGGGCTGGCGAGGGGGGGAGGGAGGGGAATGGGCTCGCAGGCCCGGCGTTATGGCGAAGACCGGGCGCGCCTCAGGGCGCGCAACCGCGATTGACGGCGGGCAGGAAGGTCTCGTAGCCCAGGTTGACGCGCGGGGGCGGCGGCGGAGCCGGGGTCAGGCTCACCGGCACATCCGTGCCCTGGACGATGCCCAGGGGCAGATAAGAGGTCAGGCCGGGGAAGACCTGGTCCAGCGCGCCGTTGCCCAGCCGGCGCACCAGGATCTCGCTCAGGACCGCGCGATAGTCGGTGGTCACCGCCAGGTCGGCGCCGTCGAAGAGCTGGTCGTTGCGCAGGCCCGGCCACCGGCCGTACAGCCGGCCGCCGTTCACCTGGCCGCCCATCACGATCATGGCGCTGCCGTGGCCGTGGTCGCTGCCCTGGCTGCGGTTCTCGCGCAGTCGGCGGCCGAACTCGCTCATCACCACCACGGTGGTGCGGCGGATGTAGTCGCTGGCGCCCGAGCCGCTCAGGTCGGTGTAGAAGGCGGCCAGCCCGCGGGCGAGCTGGTCCAGCAGGCCGGCCATGTAGCCGGTGGAGGCGCCCTGGTATTCGTGCGTATCCCAGCCGCCGAAGTCAATGGTGGCGACCTGCACGCCGACGTTGAGCTTGATCATCTGGGCGACGGTCTGCAGGCTGCTCCCGAACGAGCCGCTCGGGTAGGCGGCGCCGTTGGCGGGCGTGTAGCTGCCGGCGCTCTGGACGACCGCCAGCGTGTCCAGGGTCTCCAGGCCGGCGCGGTCCAGCCACGACGCGCCCGTGTACATCTGGCGCAGCGACTGTTGCTGCCAGTAAGAGTAGGTCTGGCCGGCGAACGAACTGGTGCTGCCGTTGAAGCGGAAGGCCGACGGGCCGGACATGGCGACGGCGTCCGGGTAAGCCAGGAGCGAGGTGGGCTGGCTGGAGTTGGCGGCCAGCGCGGGCAGCTGAAGAACAGGCGGCAGGTTCGTGGCGGTCTGGAGGTGGCGCGTGATCCAGCCGGAGCCGGCGACCTGGCCCGGCGTGCCCATCTCCATAAACTGCATGGCGTCGAAATGGCTGCGGGTGCCGTGGTTCATGCCGCAGGCGTGGACGAACGCAATGTGGCGGCTCTGGTACAGGTTGAGCAGCGGCGCCATGGACGGGTGCAGTCCGAACGGGACGCAGTCCAGCGTTCCGAGCGGCAGCGCCGCGCCGGCGCCGCTGACCGGCACGCGCAGGTAACTGCGCCGCGCATCCTCATAGTAGCCGCGGTCCGCGCCGGCCAGGGGCGGCAGGACGTTCAGCACATCCCAGGCGCCGCGCAGGAACACGGCCACCAGGATGTCCTGATTGACGGCGCCCTGGGCGAGGGCCACCCGGGTGAGGCGGGAACCGGCCATGGCCGCGATGGCGGCCGAGCAACCCTGCAGAAACTGGCGGCGGCTGATGGAAACGGGCATCGGGTAACCTCGAAGTCGTCTGTAATCTGTCGTCTGTTGTCGGCCCCTCACCGCCACTGGAAATCCGGCCCCATCAGCAGCAGCGCCACCATGCGCTTGAGCCGGTCGTTGATCTGCTGGGTCGTCAGGGCGTTGTCGTTCGGATCATTCGGGTAGGAGCCGGACATCATCTTGAGCAGCTCGGTCCGCACCGGGGCCGGCAGGGTGTAGCCGGGGCCGAACACGCGCGCGGTCCAGAAATCCACGATGGCCGACGGCGTGGTCAACCCGGCCGGCGTCTGGGCGGCCAGGTTGGCGCTGGTGATGAGGGCCGGGGAGCCGTTGATGGTCGTGCGGATCCGGTCCTCCACCAGGTCATTGCAGAAACGCCAGCGGTAGAGCATAGACGTGGTGCCGCTCCAGGCCTCTTTGACGTCGGGATAGCCGTCCGGCGAGCGGCGGCCGAACATGGGCTGGCCCATGGCGTCGTAGCGGGACCAGATCGGGTTGGTGGTGGCGAACTCCAGGCTGGCGTTGGGTTGATAGTCCGCGCGCGTGGCGCGCAGCAGGCCGATGGCGGCCTCGGCCGGCGTCTTGATCTTCTCGCCCCAGGTCGTCTGGAACTCGGGGGACTGGAGGATGAAACGCACCACCTGCCTGATCTGGTCGGGCGCCAGCCGCTGGTCCATGAAAACCTGCGCCGCCGCGTCCACCAGCGTTCCGGGCGGGTTGTCGCCGATCAGGCGCCGGCACAGCTTGCGGCAGATGAAGCGCGCGGTGCCCGGATGGTAGGCGAGCAGATCGAGCGCCTTCCAGCCGTCCTCCTGCTCGCCGGCGTCGGCCTGAAAGAACTTGCCGAGCACCAGCTTGTTGGCCCGGTCGTGCCAGGCGGACCAGTACAGGAACGTGCCCGTGTTGCCGGGCGCGCCGGCGGTGCCGTCGTTGACGCGCCAGCCCGTGAGACAGCGCGCGACCTCGTAGACATCGTTGTCGCAGTAACCGACCGCGAGTTCGACCGGCGGCGTCGTGCCGGTGGTCCAGTAGCCGGGCGTGGCCGGCAGCGAGAACGGCTGGCGCGGGATGGACTGCGGGTCCTCGACGACCCCCAGATAGTTCTCGGCGCCGAGGGTGTGCAGCTCGCACAGCTCGCGCGCGAAGTTCTCGTTGAACTGCGCGCCCTGGCTGGTGGCGTTGTCCAGGTAGTAGAGCATGGCCGCGCTCTTGGCCACGGCCTCGAGGAAGACGCGGAAGTTGCCGAGCGCATTGGCCCGGATCACATCCCGGTTGTAGTGCACCCAGACCGGCGCGATGCTGGAGTCCCAGGCGTAGACGCTGAAGTGGTTGTGCCAGAACCAGACCAGCACCTCGTAGAGCTGCCACTGGCTGTAGACCGCGCGCAGCAGCGTGTCGGCGCGGACCTCGCGGGCGGGCTGGTTGCGGATGTTGGAGCTGTTCGCGCCGGTGGCGCCGATGACGTGGTCGGTCCACAACTGCGCGAGTGATTTGTCCAGCGTGGCGAAGCCGGCCGCGCTGCGGCGGCTGAGGTACTCGGCGTCGTCGCCGAAGTTCGGGTTCAACTGCCAGTCAATGAAGTTGTAGAGCTTGTCGGCGTCGGTGGCGCCGGGGCGGGCCGCGAACGTGTCGAAATCGAAGCTCCCCGGCCGCGGGCCGAACGCCAGGCGGTTGAGCGCGATCTGGGCCAGGGAGGCCGGAGCCGGCGGACCGCCCTGCGGCTCGTCGGCGGCCAGCGGCCGGGCCTCCAGCCACGGCCCCAGCGCCGCGCCGACGGCCAGCGCCGCGCCGGCCTGCAACGCCTCGCGCCGGCCTGCAACTGCATTTGTCGCCATAGGCCCGATGCTCCCTCCATGCGCCCAGGTGTCACTCGCCCGATGATTCAATTGGCGCTGACGTGCTTCAGGAGCGTTATACCAAATCTGACCGGCGCGGTCCGCAAAAGATGGGCGAAGGTTGGGTGAAACTGTGGTGAACGGCGCCCGGCCATTGGCCGGGCGATATCCCGATGGCTGTATGGTTGTGCGCCCCTGGCGGATGGTTTCAGCCGGGCTTCTGGGCCACCAACAGCAGTTCGCCGAGTGAAAACCAGAGAGGGCCGGTCAGCGGGTCGCCGGCGAAGCGGGGCTGGAGGGCGTCGCGGGCTTCGTCCGGGATATGCCAGAGCATGGCGCGCAGTTGCTGGCGGGTCCGCTCTGGCACGCTGAGGCGCTGGCACCAGGGCTCAAACTCAAGCGGCTTGCGGTAGTCTTCGCGCAGGCGGAGGGTCAGGCCGGCCTGGAGGCAGAAGGCCTCCCAGTCCACGGCCGAGTACTCCCAGGCATGGGACGGGTCGCGCAGTTTTTCGAAGGCGTTGACGAAACGCGCGGCGCGGGCCTCCGGCGGCGTGACGTTGTCAATGAGGGCGAACCAGCCGCCGGGGCGCAGGACGCGGGCGGCCTCGGCCGTGAAACGGGCGCAATCCGGGAAGTGGTGGGCGGCCAGGCGGCAGGTGACCAGGTCGAAGGCGCGGTCCGCAAACGGCAGAGCGCCGGCGTCGGCGGCCGGGAAGGAGGCGCGGGTTATGCCCTGGCGCTGGAGATGGGCGCGGGCCGCCTGGAGCATCCGGGGCGTCAGGTCGCTGGCGACGACCTGGCCGGCGCGCGCGGCCGCCGCCAGGGCCGTGTGGCCGCCGCCGGTGGCCACGTCCAGCACGCGCCAGCCGGGCTCAAATGGCAGCCAGGCCATCAGCCGGTCCAGGCTTTCGCCCTGGGCGTGGTCGGCGCTGGTCACGTAATTCTGGGCGTGCGCGCCGAACTGTTGTTGAACCAGGTCGCGAGTGTCCGCCATGCGAGCCCTCCCCAAAGGTTTCGCTATCTTACCGCATCGCGGCGGACCTTGATTCGTCCTCCGCCCCGCCCGGGGTTGACATAGGGGCAGGCGGCCTTCACCCGGAGGCGCGTGGTAGAATGATTTCACTCGATCAGTGGTGACCTGAAAAACGAGTACAGGCTGGACCAAGGACCGAACCCCCCATGAAAAAATCCGTGCAGGCGTTGATCAAGCGGCGCCGCGCCCGCGTCATCCCGGCCATCCTGGCGGCCGTGGCCGGGCTGATCGTGCTGGCGATCGTCCTGATGATCGTCAATTTCTTCTCCAGCGGCCCGGGCGTGGCGCTGTTCCGCTCGCCGACGCCGACGCCCTCGGCGACGCTGCCTCCCAGCCAGACGCCCACCGCGCCGCCGGCCTCGGCCACGCCGGAGTTTACGGAGGCGCCCACCGTCACCCCCGGCCCGTCGGAGACGCCCACGCCCGTGGTGTACATCGTGCAGGATGGGGACACGCTGTTCGGCATCGCCGTCCAGTTCCAGGTGGACGTGGAGGCCATCAAGCTCTTCAACGGCCTGCCCGGCGACGCCCTCTCGGTGGGCCAGGTGCTGACCATCCCGGTCGGCGGCGGCGTGGAGACGCCCACCCCCACCCCGCTGCCCACCGGCCTGCCGCGCGCCGCCCGCATCCAGTACACGGTGCTGCTCGGCGACACGCTGGAAATCATCGCCGACAAGTTTCTGAGCACACCCGAGGACATCGCCCGCCAGAACCGGCGCAATAACCGGGACCTGACCAACGCCGACCTGCGCGCCGGCGAGGTCATCGTGGTGCGCATCAACCTCGTCACCCCGACTTTGACCCCGGTGCCCACCCGGGCGCCTTGAGCCGGACGGCGTGTGTTCACTATAGACGCGACCACCTTCGCCGACGAGGTCCGGGGGGCCGGGCCCGATCTGGACCCGGCCCGCGCCAACCTGCTCTTTGCCCGCGAGATCGCCTACCCGGACCTGCGCCCGTCCGAGTACCTGTTGCGGCTCGACGACCTGCGCGTCGCGGCGGCGCGCGCCCTGGCGCCGCACGCCGATACACTGGCGCGCGGCCAGGCCCTGGCCGACTTTCTGTTCGGGGCGGACGGCTTGCAGGGCAATCGCGGTGATTACGGCGACCCGCGCAACTCCTATCTGAACGAGGTCCTCGACCGCCGGCTGGGCCTGCCCATCACGCTCTCCGCCGTGTACCTCCACGTCGGCCGGGCGCTGGGCCTGCCGGCGCAGGGCGTGGGCCTGCCCGGCCACTTCATCGTGTCCGTGGCCGACGGCGCGCAGAGGCTGTATCTGGACCCGTTCAACGGCGGGCGGGCCTTGACGACCGCAGAGTGCGCGCGGCTGGTGTCGCAGGCCACCGGCCACCCCGGCGAGTTCGACGCGCGCTGGCTGGCGCCGACGGCCCCGCCCGGCATCGTCGCCCGGATGCTCAACAATCTGCGCAACGCCTATACCCGGGCCGAGGCCTGGCCGCAGGCCATCCGGACTCTGGAACGCCTGCGTGAACTGGAGCCGGAGGCGCCGGGCCACGTGCGCGATCTGGGGATGGTGTACTACAAGGAGGGCGCGTACCAGCGGGCGGTGGATTGCTTCAGCGAGTACCTGGCCATGGCCCCGGACGCCCGCGACGCCGCCGCAGTGCGCCAGAGCCGCAGCCTGCTGTTGGACGAGCTGGCGCGGATGAATTGAGTGGAAGAAAATGACCCCCGCATACGCGGGCTCGCAAATCCTGGGCCCCGGCCTTCGCCGGGGCGACGTCATGCTTATAGGTGAATAGTCCGTCCTTTTGTCATGCCGGCGAAGGCCGGCATCCAGGGGCTGCCGACAGATTCTGCCCCTGTGCCCCCACCACCCGCAACCCGTTGTCGGTGTTCCAGTTGTGCGGGTGGTTGTTGTTGCGGACCGCGACGCGCGCGTTGTCCTGATGTTTGTTCCACGCGCCGCCGCGCAGCGGTTTACGGCTGGCCCCGGCGGCGAGCCGGCTGCGGCGGCTGAACCGCCTGCGCCGACGACGCCGCCATTGGATCAGGGTGCAGGAAGTGTGCCCAGCCTGGGCCCCGGCCTTCGCCGGGGCGACGTCATGCTTATAAGGTGAATAGTCTGTCCTTTTGTCATGCCGGCGAAGGCCGGCATCCAGGGGTGGATTTTGCGAATAGCCATCCCCTAAAAAATGCGGCGAGGGCGCTGCGCGCCCGAGGGGGGAGAAAACAGAAAGCAGAATTCAGGAAACAGAAGACGGAGAGACAGGAGCCGCCGCCCCCACCACCCGCAACCCGAAGCCGGTGTACCAGATGCGCGGGGGATCGCTGAAGCGGACCGCGACGCGCGCGTAGTCCCGATTGTAGCCCCACGCGCCGCCGCGCAGCGCGATCCAGTCCTGATCATTGTCGTGGTAATTGGCCTCCCACTCCCAGACATTCCCGGCCATGTCCATCGCGCCGCGTGTGCTCTGCCCGGCCGCGTACATGAAGACGGGCGAGGTGCCGTTCAGATCGGACTCCGCGGTGTTGGCGTACAGCCGGATGTCGGCCTCTGTGGCGGTCTGCGGCTCCTCCTGCTCCTTCTTCTGCCAGGGATAACGATCCCCCTCAGCGCCGCCGGCGGCGAGGGCCCATTCGGACCGCAACGGGAGGCGGAAAGTCAGTGAATGGTGATCCGGGAGCAGAGAGCGGAGGTGCGCCAGTTCGGGGAGGTCGCGCCAGCGGCGGGTGAGCCAGGCGCAGTAGGCGGCGGCCTCGTACCACGTGACGCCGACCACCGGGAAGAGCCGGCGCGCGGCCCCGAACCGGGCGTCGTCCCAATAGTTCGGCCGGCGCGCCGGGCCGCCGTTCGCACGGAACCACTTCAACGCCTCCTGGCCGATGGGCAGGCGGTCTTTCTCTTCGTGGTCGTACACAGCGAGCGACTCCCACAACGACTCGTCTTTGTAGTCGTCCGAATCCAGGAAGCGCGCGTACTGGAGGTTGGTGACCGGGTATTTGGCGAAGAGGAGACTTCCCTCACCCCCCGGCCCCCTCTCCCGTAAGCTGGCGCGCAGCGCCAGCTTACGGGAGAGGGGGAGTGGGATGAATTCATCCAGGTCCGGCGGGGTCCAGCCCAGGTCGCTGAGCAGCCAACCGGCCTGGAGGCGCGTGGCCGGGGGCAGGCTTTGGGGCGAGGTGAGGCGCGGGCGGTCGTCGGGATACGCGCCCGTGGTGTCGCGGCACAGATTGAGCAGGGCGCGCTCGACGCGCTCATAGACTTCCTGCGCGCGCTTCTGGCCCGGGTCGCGGAACCGGGCCGGGCCGACGTCACGGAGGACTTCAGCCGCCAGGAAGAGGCGGTCCGCCCGGCCGGGCGCGACCGGACCGCGCCGGGCGGGCCAGAGGCGGTCCAGGGCGTCGGCCACATCGCGGACGCGTTTGGCCTCCAGGGCGGCCGCGAAGCGGAAGGCCTCGCGCCACTTGGCCGGGTCCTCCAGCGCCAGGCGCGGGCCGGCCTCGTACCAGCGCTCGTCGTCGGCCTGCGGGCCGGCGCGGTAGCCGGTGTGGGCCAGCACGCGGCCGGCCATGAACTCGCGGAAGGAGCGGTGCGGCACATCGAAGGTATCGCCGCCGGCCGGGATGAGCAGGCTGTTGCGGTCGCGCAGCCACTCGTCCATGAAGCGCTGGGCCGGGCCGATGGCGCGGTCCCGCGACCAGCCGCTGGCGGCCAGGCAGGCGGCGGTGAGGTGCTTCCGCACCGTGTCTTCGCGGATCTCCTTCCGGCCCTCGGCGTGCTCGGCGAAGACGGCGGCGTACAGCGCGGCCTCCACGTCGTCGCGGCGCAGGCCGGGCACCCCGAGCGCGCGGATGAAGTCGTCGGCGGACTGCGCCTGCCGGCCCCGGCCCAGGGCGCGCAGGCGTTCCCACTCCCAGAGCAGCAGGTCGGCGCACTCCCGGTACACGTCCACGCGGTGCTCCGGCAGTTTGCGATAGCCGTGGACCAGCGCCATCTGGGTGAGCAGGATCGGTTTGGGGGCCAGTTCGGCCAGTTCGGGCCGCTCCTCCAGGGCGCGCAGAAGGGTCTCGCGCTTCTCGTCCGGCTCCGCAACCTGGCCGGCCAGGGCCGCGAACCAGCGGGTGACGAAGTCCGTGACCTGCGGGCGGCTGAACTCGGCCAGGGTGAAGGCCGGCAGGTCGCCCAGCCGGGCGGGCCAGGGGAGGGGGCGGCCGGCCTCGTCCAGGAACTGGCGGACGCGGCAGGTGACCAGGAGGCGGGCGCGCCGGAAGCGGACCTGGGCGAAATCGGCGATCGCTTCGGCCACCTGCACGCGGCGGGCCTGGTCGGCCTGCGGCATATTCTCGGGCTGACGGGCGCGCTCCGGGTGAGTCACCTCGTCCAGGCCGTCGAGCACGATCAGGGCTTCGCCGTGTTCCAGGAGGCGCTGGACGTGCTCGGCGGTGGGCCGGTCGAAACGCTTCTGCAATTCCTGGCGCAGGAAAGCCAGGAGGTGCTGCGCCTCGCCGCGCTGGCCGGCCCCCGCCGGCAGGCAGGCGGTGTCCTCGGCAAAATCGCGCAGGCGGATGAAGACCGGCAGGTAGGCGGGCAGGGGCCAGGCTGGCAGGTCGTCTGCGGACAGGCGCTGCAGCCAGTCCGGGCCGTCCAGGCGGGCGCCGGCCAGGCACAGGCTGAGGTGGCGGGCAAACGTGCTCTTGCCGGCGCCGGGCTCACCGAGCAACACCAAATGGCGGTGCTCGGCCACGGCGCGCAGGGCGGAGAGGGGCCGGGTGTCGGGCGCGTCGCGTCCCAGTTCGGGCGCCTGAAGGGAACGGCGTTGACGCCCCTCGCGATCGGCCTGCCGGTCGGCCGGGCGGCGCCGCTCGGCGGTGTCCAGGGCGATGTAGACCTGCTCCAGCCGCATCAGGCCGCTGCCGCGGCCGGCCACGGCCTCTTCCCGGGCGCGGCCCTCGAACGAGAGCTGGCTGCACACGGCGATGACGTCTTCGAGATAGGGTCGTTCCAGTTGCCGCGCGTCGGCGGGCAATTCGCGCGCGCCGTTCAGGTTGAAGATCAGCGTGAGCTTGTCCCCGCCCACCACATCGCCGCCCACGGTCACTTCGTCGCCGGCCAGCGCCACGCCGGCGCCCAGTCCCGCCGGGCCGCGCGCGGCCCGGGCCGCCAGCAGTTCGTACAGGCCGTCCAGGCGGCGGAGCTGGCCCATCTGGTTGGCGTAGGCGATGGCGTCCCGGTAGCCGGGCCGCCTGGCCAGCTCGCCGCGCAGGGCGAAGAGGAAGCGGGCGAAGGGCTGGCGGTGGGCGGTCAGGCGCAATTCGTCCAGCAGGTCGGCGGGCAGGGAGTCCGGGTCGTCGCGCGTCAGCTCCACGGCGGCGGCGGCGGCGCGCGCCGCCAGGTCCGGGCGGGCCTGGAGGGTTTCCAGCGCCGTGGTCCAGGCGTATTGCCTCCACGGGTCGGGTTCAGGCTGGCCTGTGGAGGTCTTCAGGACGGCCTCAATAGCGGAGCGGAGCTCGGCCTCGTCCTGCCTGCGGTCGTAGCCGCGCGTCAGCCAGGCCTGGACGGGTCCCAGGCCCTTCTCCAGGGCGGGGTCCACCACGCCCTTTTCAAGCAGTTTCTGAAAATTGGAGTTTTGACTAACTTATCCTGACGATGAACGTGGGCAGGGCCCCTCGCGG
>Ga0101944_10005027_pt1 | contig 15559 bp, 12 predicted proteins | sample DewCreD2012metaG_FD_75245 | JGI IMG/M metagenome (GOLD analysis project Ga0101944, IMG submission 75245) | Hot spring sediment bacterial and archeal communities from British Columbia, Canada, to study Microbial Dark Matter (Phase II) - Dewar... ...
AATCATTGTTTACCAAAATTTTTATTTTGGTAGCTATTTTTATTGCTTTAACTCATCCATCTTTGGCGGTAGAAACGGCAGGTAATTCAGCCAACATTAACCGTTTTCCCAATTCACCAAATATTGATAAACAGGCAAAATTAATAAAATTATATAGGACTAAAAAAGCGATTAAAAATGTCCTTGAATTCTATCACTCCCCTTTAATTAACGAAGTTGATACTTTTATTGATGTTTGTTTTCATTATGAGTTAGATTGCTATTTATTGCCGGCAATTGCTGGATTGGAGTCATATTTTGGCCATTATATTTATCCCAATTCCTATAATCCTTTTGGTTGGGGAGGTGGCTATATTATTTTCTCAAGCTGGAAAGAATCAATTGAGAAAGTTGCCTATGGTTTACGTAAAAATTACATAGATAAGGGAGCGAAAGATATCTATGATATTGGTCGAATTTATTCGGAAAGTCCAACCTGGGCACCGCGTATTATTAATTTAATTAATCGCTTTAGTCTTGAAGAAGAAAAGATAAACTTGTATTTTGCCCAAAATCAAGTACAATTATAAGAATATGTATACTTATCAAAAAAAATCTTTACCAAAAAAAACCACTGAGTTGATAATTGATATTCCAAAAGTAACAATAGAAAAAGAGCGAGAGTTAGCTTTTAAAAAATTACAAGAAAAACTAACCGCCCCGGGTTATCGTCAAGGTAAGACACCAAAATCTGTCGCTAAAAAATATATCAAAAACGAGCAAGTTTATGAGCAATTAATTAAAGATTTACTACCTAAAATTTATCAAGAACTGATTCAAAAAGAGAATTTAAGACCGATTGTTTCGCCAAAAATTGAATTAACTAAGGCGAAGGAAGGTGAAGATTGGCAGATAAAAATTACCGTTGCCGAGAAACCTGAAGTTAATTTAAATGAATATCGAGAGAAAATAAAAAAAATAAAGGCGGAGGAAAAAAAAGCTGATATTTGGCTACCTGGGCAAACTAAAGAAAAAAAAGAAGATGAAAAAGAGAAAAATCAACGATTATTAAATAAAATCCTTCAAGGATTACTTGCCAATATAAATTGTGAAATCTCTGATTTGATATTGGAGGATGAATTGAATCATCGGTTAACTCAGCTTTTAGATGAAGTGCAAAAATTGGGCTTAACTATTGAAGCATACTTAAAATCAAAGAATACAACCATTGAAGCCCTTAAATCACAAATAAAAAAAGAAATAGAAGACACTTATAAACTTGAGTTTATCCTGCAAGAAATTGCGGATAAAGAAGGTATTACGGTGGAAAAAAATGATTTGGAAAAAATTTATAATCATATTCAGAATCCTAAAGAAAAAGAACTGGCTCAACAAAATAGTTATTTTTATTCAATGATTTTGCGCAAGCAAAAAACACTTGACTTCTTACTTAACCTATAGTAAAATCAGGCTATATGGCAAGCCAAACCAACTTAAAACCTAAAAAAAATACTTTTTTTGATAACTTAGAAAAAATAAAGCCAGATTTTTACCTAACTGATCAATTGGAAAAATATCGCGATGATGAATTTTATCCTAAAAAAAAGCAAGATGAAGAAAAACCAAAAAGAAAACGTGAATTTAATTTATTCAACTATCAACAATATTATGAAAATGAATTGATTAATCGGCAGATTAAAGAATTGACCCAATTGATAAAACAAGAGATAGAAATTGTTAAAAAAAGCAACTCTAGCCTACTTCAACAAGTGGCTGATATTGAAAAGATAACGCTTGAACCGATACTTAAAAAACCGGGTGTTTATCATGTCCGATTTTTGGAGATAGTTTTAAATATTTTACGACAATTAAGAGCAAAAATTAGCGAATCAAAAACTTGGCTTTCGGCCTTGATGAGCAAAAAGAAAAGACGCGGCTCACTTTTTGCCATACGCAGTAAAAAAATGGGGACACAATATTCTTTATCGCAAGAACTACAATTAACCCGCGCGGTCCAATAAATAACCTTTTTATCTATTTTTAAATTCAGTCAAAAAATAAAAACGGCGTCATTGATTAGAAAGTCTTTAAATAAATCATTAATCTCTTAACAAATCAATAGATAAGTTTAGAATTAGAAAGATATATGAAAACGGTTTGTTTTTAGAATTTTATTGAGATGCTGAGCTTCCGCGGACCATAGGGCAGCATGATAAAAGTATTATTATTCTGGACTTCCCGTGCCTGACGGCAGTTAGGCTTCAAGATTTTTCTTACTGTCATTCTGAATTTATTTCAGAATCTCGCTAAGATGCTGAAACAAGTTCAGCATGACAATGATTACACCATAATTTTTAATCATACTACTGATTCCCGTCCTCCGAATTGGAGGATCTTATTCTCCTTTGTCATTCTAACTTGTTACATCCACCGTTTTTGATGTTTTTTTTAGAATCTTTTTAATCCCTTCAGCCGCAGGACCCTAAATCATAAAACAGTATGACCTGATGTTAGTTAAGAATTAAAGTAAATTTAATATATCTTAAATTATTTTTAATTTAAGGAGTTAATGTTAAAGTAGGAGTTAAAACAGCAGTTGGTGAAATTAATGGGGTTGGGTTATTAGCATTATAATCCCAGGGGACATTGACACCAAATTTTACTTGAGCGCTTGATGTCTTATCTTTTTCATTGATGGCTTCAATTTTAAGCTCGTAAACACCATCTTGATCAACTGTTAACGTCTCATTTATTTCTTTAATGTCTTGGTCAAAAGCCCTCCATTGATTATTGTTTAGATAAATTTTCACTTTTTTTATTGGGGATAAACTAGTAATTTTTGCCTTTATTTCAATATTTTTACTGGTGAGGGTTGATTTATCAGATGGAGATTTGATGGAAACGATAACATCCTCGGCTGATGTGTCGGAGATTTCATTTGGTGGGTAATATTTATTATCTTTTTGCTCTTTTGCCCAAGCATTAATCGCCTCTTGCCAGCGATTTTTTCCATCGGTTGATAAAGGGTCATTTTCGGTAATTACGATATACTCCTTTTCTTCAAAATTACCAGTCTTAATTTCAATATCATTGGCTAATTTTCCGGTTGTTTTAGAGATTTTTAATTTTTTGTAAAAGGGAGAAACGTCTTTTGGTTGAGTTCCTTCAATAAAATATTCACTGCGAGTTGGATAACCATCTTTTGGTAATCCGCCCAAAAAAGCATCAATTGTTAATGCTTTAACATTTTCCGGTTTTTCCGGTATTCCATCTTGATATTCTTTTAATAATTCTCTCATCAACCGATAAAAAATGGGTGAAGCGCCAGTGGCGCCTGAGGCAATTCGCGGATCCATTTTGGAGTTATCATTATTCCCTACCCAGACACCGACCGTTATTGATTTGGTATACCCAACCGCCCAATTGTCTCGCTTATCATCAGTGGTTCCAGTTTTAACCGCCACTGTTTTTCCGGGGATATTAAGGTAAGAATTGGGACCAAATACTTCCATTCGAGCGTTATTATCAGATAAGATGTGAGAGATAAGGAAGGCAACTTGCGATGATAAGACTTTTTTTTGCTCGCGGCGAACATTTTTATAAAGAATTTTGTTTTTAAAGTCCTTTATATCCAAAATACCTATTGTATTTTTTTTTACTCCAGCGGCGGCAAAAACAGAAAAGGCAGAAGTTAAATCCAAAAGGGTTGTTTCACCACCACCTAAAGTAATTGAAAGACCAAATCTTTTTAAATTTTCTGAAGTTGGCGCAAATTGGGTCAAGCCCATACTATAAGCTTTTTGCAAAAAATTTTCAATCCCAACCATAGCTAACATTTTAACGGTCGGGATATTTTCTGAATTACCTAAAGCAAATCTTATCTGCATTGGGCCACGATATTTTCCATCATAATTAACTGGAATATATGGTTTATCATTAGCATGTCCTGAGGTAAATTCAGTTCTCACATCCATTAAAACCGTGGCTGGCGTGTACCCTTTTTCAAAAGCCACTGCATAAGTTACTGGTTTAACCGCCGATCCTGGTTGTCGCAAGCCCAAGGCGGCGTTAAATTTACCATACTTTTCATCGTTAAAATCATAAGAGCCCACCATTGCTAAAATCTCACCGGTTTTTGAATCAAGAACCACAACCGCCGCGTTGGTGACATTAAATTTTTTTATTTTTTCTATTTCCTCCTTGACAATTTTTTCCGCAATCTCTTGGACTTTTAAAGATAAGGTGGTTTTTATTTTTACTCCATTATCTATAGTTTTTGAGCCAAACTCTTTTTCTACTTGGTCTTTAACATAAAAAACAAAATGAGGAGCATTGATGGCTAGATGGGGAGAAGTAAATTTAATTTTTTGCAAATCACTTAAAGCTTTTTTTTCTTGCTCCTTATTAATATAACCATCTTCTCTCATCCGGCGCAGAACATCTTTTGTTCTTTCCCTCCAGGCATCATTTTTACCAATAAAAGGTGAATAAATACTTGGACTTTGGGGTAATCCGGCTAAAATTGCCGCCTCCAAAAGATTTAAATCCTTTATCTCCTTACCAAAGTATCCTTTAGAAGCCGCTCCTACTCCCCAGTATGTCCCACCATATGGTGCCTCATTTAAGTACATTTGCAAAATTTCATTTTTGCTATAACGGCGTTCAACTTCATAAGCTAAAATAATTTCTTTAATTTTACGAGAAAGACTTCTTTGTGGTCCCAAAAGGACATTTTTGATTAACTGCTGGGTGATGGTTGAACCACCTTGTAAGCCTTTGCCCAAAAGAATATTAACAAAGGCCCTTATTATCCCCAGTTGAGAAATACCTTTATGTTTATAAAAATTTTTATCCTCAATGGCGATAGTAGCTTGTTTTAAATATTCAGGGATCTCTTCAAATGAGATCGGAACACGATTTTTATCCTTATACATATCAAATAAAACTTTTCCCTCACGGTCTAAAAATACTGTTGAGGATGAAGAAATAGTCGCTAATTTTCCCGGCGATGGTAGACTTTTGGCATACCAAGAAAAAATGAATAAAGAGAAAAGAAAGAGAAAAATAATTATGGTGATGGAAAAAACTAGACCATAAATCAAAAATTTTTGCCGCTGTTTTGCTCTTCTTGAATTTGAGCGACGAATACTTTCCATAAATTTAAGTATACATGATAAAATATTAATCTATATGAAAATTTTAAAATTTAAAATAAAAACTGAAACTTTTTTAAAAATCATTATCGCTGTTTCATCTATAATTTTGATTTTATCCTCATTAGCTCCATTGTTTTTTTTACGATGAAAAAAGATGAACAATTTGAAAATATAGGGAGGCTAAATTTAAAACACTTATCAGATATTAATTTAGTTGCCATTGAAAATTTACCTTCAACCAGCCCACTAACTATCAAACGATTTAAAGTTTTGGGGATTAAAACTTTTTGGGATCTTCTAAATTATTTTCCTTACCGGTATGAAAATTATTCTCTTATTTCCCCAATTAATCAAATTCAAGAAGGAGAAAAATTGACGGTGATTGGTAAAATTGTCAGTTCAAAAAACGAGATTAGCCGTCGCGGTCTTAAAATCCAAAAAATTATTATTGAAGACAATGGTCATATTTTGGAATTAGTCTGGTATAACCAGCCGTATATTTTAACTTTATTTAAAATACATGAAAAAATAGCGGTTGCCGGACAAATAAAAAAATATGGTTATAAATTAATGATGGAGCCTGAAGAATTTGAAAAGTTTGATTCGTTAGAAAATCTAAAGCACACCGGAAAAATTATCCCTATATATCCGGAAAAAAAGAAGCTTTCCTCACGCACTATTCGTGAAAAAATCTTTTATCTTTTGGATTATTTAAAAAAGTCTTTAAAAGAAAAACCAGAAGAAGACTTTTTACCAGAGGAAATAATTAAATACAATAATCTAATTAAAGAACAAGAAGCTTACTACCAGATTCATTATCCAGAAAATAAATTTTTAGCCGCAAAGGCGCGTGAAAGATTAGCATTTGATGAACTATTTATAATCCAAATTTCCGCCCAATTAATTAAAAAAGAATGGGAAAAGGAAACAGTTAGTCATAGATTTAAGATAAAAGAATTTCAGTCAGCCATTAAAAAATTCATCACCTCTCTTCCCTTTAATTTAACTGATGCGCAAAAAAAAGTACTGGATGAAATCTTCTTTGACCTGCAAAAAGAAAAAGCAATGAATCGCCTCCTACATGGTGATGTAGGTTCGGGTAAAACGGTTGTTGCGGCAATATGTTGCTATATTGCCTTTCTTAATGGTTTTCAATCTCTTTTTATGGCACCAACTGAAATTTTGGCCGAACAGCATTATCAAACTATTTCAAAACTTTTTGAAAATTATCCGATAAAAATCGGATTACAAACCGGATCAAAAAAGTCGTTACAAAAAAACGAGGAGGAATTTGATATTGTAATTGGCACCCATGCTCTTTTAAATGAAAAACTTAAATTTAAAAAAGTTGGTTTTGTCATTATTGATGAACAGCATCGCTTTGGGGTAAAACAACGAGCTTTACTTAAAGAGAAAGGAATTAACCCGCATCTTTTAACTATGACGGCCACGCCTATTCCAAGAACAGTTGCTCTAACTTTATATGGTGAACTTGATATTTCCTACCTTGATCAGATGCCGAAGGGTCGGCTGCCAATTAAAACCTATTTAGTTCCCTGCAAAAAAAGAAAAGACGCATATGATTGGATAAAAAAACAAATTGTGGAAAATAATGCTTCAGTTTTTATCATTTGTCCTTTAATTGAGGAGTCATCAATTGAAACAATGAAATCAATAAAAGCAGCCAAAAAAGAGTTTGATGCCTTAAAAAAAATTTTTTTTTCATTTAATTTAGGATTACTGCATGGTCGGATGAAAAATAAAGAAAAAAATCAAATAATGGAAGATTTTAAAGAAAGAAAAATTCAAATTTTAGTTTCAACTCCGGTGGTTGAAGTAGGGATTGATGTCCCTCATGCCTCAATTATAATCATTGAGGCAGCCGAACGTTTTGGACTAGCTCAACTTCATCAATTGCGCGGCCGTGTCGGCCGAGCTAATAAACAATCGTATTGCTTTTTATTCACTGAAAATTTATCAAATAGTGTTAAGGAGCGGTTAAATTTTTTCTGCCAAAATAATTTAGGGATAAAATTGGCAGAATATGACTTAAAAATTAGAGGACCAGGTGAAATTTATGGTGAAAGACAGCATGGATTCATAAATCTAAAAATAGCTTCATTAATTGATTATCCTTTAATTAAAAAAAGCAAAAATGCGGTTGATTATTTTTTGAGTCATTATCAGATTTCAAATTTTCCTTTTCTACAACAGCGGGTTAATAATTATCAAATAAGCCAAATTACTAGAGATTAATTATTTTTTAAATATGCCCAACAAACCCGGATTTGCAACGTTTTGTCATCCTGCATTTATTTCCGGATCTCTGTTTTTTAGCTTAATGAGTGCCGATCCTCCGAATCGGAGGACGGCATGACAAGGAAATAAGTTACAATTATAGTAAATTGAGTATAGTTAAAATCATTTAAATGATGAAGTTAAATTATAAATTGGAGTAATTACTGACATCACTAAAAATCCAACTCCTAATCCTAAAAATACTAAAATGGCTGGTTCAATTAAAGTAGTCATTGCTTTAACAGCCAATTCTGATTCCATCTCAAAATATTTTGACAGACGACCCAATGTATCATCTAAATGACCAGTTTGTTCACCAACTTGTGTCATCTGAACTAAAATTGGTGGATAAATTCCCTCTTCATCCAAAGATGCACCCAAAGATTGACCTTTTTCTATCTTTTTTTTAATATTTTTAAATGACTCTTGATAAATAACATTATTGGCGGTGCCAATCACAATATCAAGTGCTTCAAGGATTGAAATGCCGGCGCCAATTAATATCGCCAATGTTCGCGTCGAATCAACCAAAGCGGAAATTTTGATGACATTGCTAATAACTGGAAGTTTTAAAAGTAATGAATCCAAGGTATATTTTCCGGTTTTAGTTGATAGATATTTCTTTATTAAAAAGACGCCACTGGCAGCACCTAAAATCATTAACGGCCAAAATTTAACAAAAAATGATGAAATAACGATTAAAATTTGGGTAGTGAAAGGTAATTCAACTTTAAATTCTTTATAAAGATTTAAAAGTTTAGGGATAACAAAAGTAATCATGACAAACATAACAACAAACATCGCCACAACGATGATAGCTGGATAAATTAAAGCGCCTTTTATTTTTCCTTTAAATTCTCGTTCTTTTTCCAAATTATCTGATAATTTAAGCATAATTTCACCTAATTTTCCAGAGGCCTCAGCCGATCTAATTAAAGATATATAAAGATTAGAAAAATAATTGTGGTATTTTTTTAAAGCCGAGGAAAAAGTATTGCCCGCTTTGATTTCGTTGGTTATATCATCAATAACTTTTCTTAATGCCGGTTTTTTTACTTGTTTTTTTAAAATATCCAAGGCATCAATTAAAGTTAAACCAGCGTTTATCATAATAGCAATTTGGCGAGTGAAGTCAACAATATCATTAAAATTTACTTTATCCAAAAAATTAGAAAAAATAGGAATTTCTTGTTCTTTGACCGGCTTTATCCAAATGGGAAAAATTTGACGCAACTGGAGATAACTAATAACTGTTTTTATATCTTTTGCCTCAATTTTATCAATGATAATTTTATTGTTTTTTAACGCTTTGTATTGAAATAGCATAAACTATGAATTGATTAATTTTTCTAAATCCTTTGGTCGTATTGCATAATTATAAGCAGTCTCTTTGGAAATTAATCCATCTTTATAAAGATCAACAAGATATTTTTCAAAAAGAATCTGTCCTTCCTCCGCTTGCGTTTGCAAAATATTATTGATTAAAAAAGTTTTTCCCTCTCGAATAATGGATGCAATTGCTGATGTATTAACCAGAATTTCCAAAGCAGGAATTCGAGTGACGTTATCAATTCTTGGAATCAGTCGCTGACTAATAATTACCCGCAATACGCTTGAGAGTTGATTACGTATTTGATTTTGCTGATGTTGGGGAAAAACATCAATAATCCGGTCGATCGTATCTGGCGCGGAATAAGTATGAAGTGTTGAAAAAACTAAATGGCCGGTTTCAGCCGCCGAAAGCACTAATCTTATTGTCTCATAGTCTCTCATTTCACCAACTAATATGACGTCCGGATCTTCTCGCAAAGCTGCTCTTAAAGCGATATTCCAAGAAAAAGTATCAGAATGGAGTTCTTTTTGGGAAATAATTGCCTTATCAACTGGATAAATATATTCGATTGGATCTTCAACCGTTACGATATGTCTTGAATGTTTTTTATTAATTTCATTAATTAAAGAGGCTAAAGTAGTAGTTTTTCCTTCACCAGTTGGTCCGGTAATTAAAACTAAGCCTTGATTATAATTAACACATTGATAAAGGGATTTGGGCAAATTCAATTCCTCCAAAGTTTTAATCTTGGCCGGAATCAATCGGAAACTTCCACAAAGATTTTTTTTGGAGAAATATAAATTTATCCGAAAACGACAATTGTTAAAATCATAGCTTAAATCTAATTCCTTGTTCGTTAATAAATTTTCTTTTTGCTCATCGTTTAATATCGATAAAAGCAATTGTTGCGTATCTTCGGGTTTAATAATTGATAAATTTTTTAATTGAAATAACTCGCCATTAACTCTAATGGTGGGATAATAACCGGGAATTAAATGTAAGTCAGAAGCTTCCCGTTCTATCGCAATTGATAAAAAATCAGTTAATTTCATAAAAAAATTAAAAATTAAGCGACTTCAGCCACCCGTAAAACTTCCTCAATGGTAGTTATTCCTTCAATAACTTTTAAATAACCATCCTGCTTCATTGTAATCAATCCTTCTTTTTTTGCTTGATTTTCAATATCTTTTGCCCCTAACTGTTGTAAAATCATCTTATTAATAATTGGTGAAATTTTCAAGACCTCAAAAATCGCAATTCTACCCAAATAACCGGTATTATTACATTCTCGACAGCCTACACCTTTAGTTAACATAATTGATAAATTTGCTTTATATTGTGTGGGTAATAAATCACCTAAAACCTCCTTAATATTCTGCTTAATTGAATCATCAGGTTCATATTGCTTTTTACAATGATTACAGATACGCCGACAGATTCTTTGCGCAACAGCGGCGTTTAATACTGAAGCGATTAAAAATGGTTCCCCACCTAAATCAATTAAACGCGGAATGGCGGTAGCAGAATCATTGGTATGAAGGGTAGAAAAAACTAGATGGCCGGTTAAAGCGGCCTGGATGGCTAATTGAGTTGTTTCTTTATCACGGATTTCACCGACCAAAATAATATTTGGGTCTTGTCTTAAAAAAGCGCGCAAACCAGTGGCAAAGGTTAATCCAGCCACTGGGTTAATCTGTACCTGATTTATTCCCGGCATCTCATATTCAACTGGATCTTCCAAGGTAACGATATTAACACCGGGCTTATTTAGTTGATTTAATACCGAATATAAAGTGGTTGTTTTACCGGAACCGGTTGGTCCGGTAACCAAAATGATACCATAAGGCTTAGCTATCGCTTCTTGTAAATCTTTTAATTGAGGTCCGCGTAATCCTAAATCATTTAATGAAGGGACACCACCGGTTTTTTTTAAAAGCCTCATTACAACTTTCTCACCGTGGACTGTAGGTAGGGTAGAAACCCGTAAATCTACCTCATCTGGACCTAATTTAAAGGAAAAACGCCCGTCTTGTGGAATTCTTCTTTCATCAATTTTCATCTCTGATAATATTTTAATACGGGAAACTAAAGCATCATGAATGCTTCGGGGTAAAACTAATTTTTCATGAAGTATGCCATCAATCCGGTATCTTACCCGAGTAGTTTGCTCTTGTGGTTCAATATGGATGTCAGACGCCCGGCTTTTAACGGCGAATTCAAGAATGGTATTAACAATTTTAGCAACTGGAGCTTCATGGACACTTGTTTCTTTCACGCGTAAAACATTAGTTTGAGTTTGTGCTTCCTTTAATGCTTCCTTTACCTCAGGGGATAGGCTTTCCGAATACGATAAATCAATAAATTTTTCAATTTGATCAGGATTAGCTAACGCCAAAACAATTTTTTTATTAGTTTTCTTTTCCAAAAAATCAATTACGCTCAAATTTAGAGGATTATCAGTGGCTAAATAAATAACGGCATTTTTTTCGTCATATTTGTATGGAATAACTTTAAAACTTCGAGCGATTGTTTCGGAGATAAAACTAACCGCTTGTGGATCAACCGGGGTTGATGATAAATCAACATATAAAACCCCCAAGGTTTTAGCCATCGCTTGATATATCTTTTCTTTGTCAATCTCGCTGTATTTTAAAAGATAATCACTGATGGAAATATTTTTTTTCAAGCTTTCAAGTTCGTATCTTTCTGCTTCTTCTTTATTAATCACTTTATTTTCTACCAATTGATTTAAAATTTCTTTCGGTTTGGTGTACATAATTTTAAATATAAAAAGATTTTTGATAAAATGCAATTATAAATATGTTACCAATAATTTTAGTCGGAAATAACGAGAAAAATATTTTATCTTTTTTAGAGGCAGAAAGAAAAAAAGACGACCCAGCCGTTATTTATTTATCTTCCCAAAATAGACAATACTCAATTGATGATATCCGCGAAATAAAAAAGGAAGTGCTTATATCACAAACCAAAAGAAAAATCTATTTTCTCAAAGATTTTCATCGCTCATCACTTGAGGCGCAGAATGCGATGTTGAAATTATTAGAGGAGGCGCCGGAAAAAATTCAATTTATTTTAACGACCAACTTCTTATACTCTTTTTTGCCAACCATTATTTCCCGGGCAAAAGTTATTTATTTAAATAAAAATGATCCTGATGAAGATAAATTAAATCAGGCAGAAAAAAATTTTAAACGATTTTTTATTGAAAAAAAATTTGTCAACTTTGATAATAAAGAAAGCGCTTTAAATTTTATAAATGCCTCAATTCATTTTTTAAAAAGAGAACTTAAGAAAAATCCATTATATTCCTCAATATTAAACGAGTTAATTAATGTAAAATACCTTTTGGAAAATAATAATCTTAATTGGCAATTAAGTATTGATCACCTCTTGATTTTTATTAAAAAAAGGTTTACGATAAATTTATCAATGAAAAAAAGCGCTTTCACGTTAGTTGAACTTTTAGTTGTTGTCGCCATAGTTGGTATGCTTTCTGCATTAATTGTCCCTAATTTTATGGGAGCAAGAGAACGAGCCAGAGATGCCCAAAGAAAATCAGACTTAAAACAAATTCAAAAGGCATTAGAAATGTATAAGCAAGACCAAAATCCACCGGCTTATCCAACCGCTGGACCAACTAATAACCGTTTTGGTAGTTGCAATTCTCAATTTGGTTCAACGACAATTTATATGAATAAAATTCCCTGTGATCCTTTGGCGCCAACGCCATATTATTATCAGCCAAATAACTCCAATCTTACCTATACTTTATGCGCATGTATTGAAAATAAGGCTGATCCTGATGCGACTGGAGGTGATTGTTCCGGCACTTGTCCGGTAGGAATTAATAAAAATTATATCGTTAATCAACCATGAAAAATAAATTTTCAATTTTCAATTTTCAATTTTTCCGCCAATCTGCCTTTACTCTTTTGGAAATGCTGGTTGTAATTGGCATCATTGGGATATTAGTGGCAATGGGAGCGGTATCCTATTCCACCGCCCAAAAGAAGGCAAGAGATTCAAAAAGAAAACAAGATTTAAAAGCGATACAAAATGCCTTTGAGCAGTATTATTCAATTTGCAATTATAAATATCCGGAATCTATCCCAGCAGGTGGACAAGGTCTTATTGCAGAATCAGGTGCGTGTCAAAACGTATCCGGTAACGTGCTAATCTTTACTATGCCGGCTGATCCGCTAGGCCTGGATTATTCTTGTGTTGGGACATGCGGTATAAGTGGATATACTATCTGTTCTCCTCAAGTAAGTGGAGCATCCCGACTAGAAACTCAAACTTGTCCCGATATCAATGGCAATAATAGTGAATGTTGCGTTTCCAACCGGCAATAAATTAACAGTATGAAAAATTCATTTACTTTAATTGAAATTTTAGTCGTTGCCACCATTATTGGCCTTCTATCGGCCGGCGCCTCGATTTCTTATTCCCAATTTGCTAAACAATCTCGCGATGCCAAAAGAAAAGCAGATTTGGAGCAAATAAGGGCGGCGCTGGAGATGTATTATTCAAATAACGATAATTTTTATCCCGCTTTAACAATTAATTGTTCGAGTACCGGGGGAATTACCGATACCGGTGGTAATACTTATCTCTCTTCTATCCCTAAAGATCCAAAATGTAATATTTACACCTATTATTATTCAACTACCGGCAGTAACTATACTTTAGGCGCATATCTGGAGACGGGCGGCACAAGTTGTGGGGTTAGTTGTGGTGGTGCTAATTGTAATTATTGTTTAGGCCCTTATGGTCAGAAATAATTTTTAATTAATGCTTTATATGATTAAAAAAAATAAAAAGGAAAAAAAACAACTTGCCAAAAAAATATTTAAAAAAGGATTTAATTTAATTGAATTGTTAGTTATTGTCACCATTATTAGCCTTTTAATGTTGGCTACTTTTTTATATTATTCCCAAATCAATAAACAATCCCGCGATGCCAAAAGAAAAGTTGATATCGAAAATATTAAAGGCGCTCTTGAGGTCTTTTATAGCAATAACAGTTCTTATCCAAAAAAATTAGATGAATTAGTTCCCTCACCGATTGGTAATTTACCTAACGATCCAAAAACAAAAAAAAGTTATTTCTACCAGGCGCTACCGGAAAGCTGTACTGGTTTAGCGGAAAATCCCTGCACTAATTATAACTTAGAAGCTGAGCTTGAAAACGGTGGCAAATATTATGCCAATCGTTTTATCAGCCGGATAATTATAACAATTACCCCAACTCAATCTCAAAATCCGCAAAGTAGCACTCCTACGCCATCTTTTGTTTTAACCCCAACGCCAACTCCTAACTTTACCCCAAATCCTACACCTACTTCCAGCCCTACACCTTTACCTACACGTACTCCTACACCTACTCCTATACCAATCGCTGATTTTATAATGGAAAATTCTGCTAGCGGTTTAAGCTGTAATCAAGTTTGTCCATCAGGAATAAGTGATTGTGTAGCAATTGGGCTTAATACTGATTTAAGAAATCCGGATTTTAAGTATTTAACTTATGGAACGTGTGAATTTGATGGTTACTCCGTGTGTTTTCAACCTTATGGTAATTGTTCGACCATAATAAGAAAAATAAATATCACTCGTTGCTCACGTTATGATATCACATTTCCTTGCCAAGGTTCCATAATACCGCCGTTGGAATACACTGGCAACGTTGAAAAAACCAACTGCTTTTGTAAATATAAATCTAATTAACCCACTCCGCGACCTACTCCCACACCTGCACCAACTTGGACGCCAACTTCAACTCCACGTCGATAAATCTTAAAAACTTATTTTAAAATTGGTTAAAATCTTGGTATTTGTTAGTATAATTATTTTTATATGAGTAAAAAAGTTTGGCAAAAAGGTTTTACCTTTATTGAGCTTTTGATAGTGGTGGGAACAATTGTTCTTTTTTCCGGTTTATCTTTAGCTTATTACAATGACTTCGGTCAGGTTAAAAAATTAGAAAATGAGGCGCAAAAATTAGTTGACGTCATTGAGTTAGCAAAACGCAAAGCTATTAGCTCAGACATTGCTGATTATTGCGGGGGCAATAGTGAAAATTTTTTTGGTTATCAGGTGCAAATTTTGCCAAATTCATACAAATTAAGTGCTTGTTGCAATATAAATTGTTCAACAATTGATGAGGTTCAAAGCTATGATTTATCATCAGGTATTACCGTGATAAGCAATCCGCAAAGCTTTTTTTTTAGCAAGCTTTACGGAAAAATTTCCCAATTTCCGGTTGATATCCGAATTAAAAACAATAAAAATAATCTTTGCATTCCCATTTCCATCTCACAAACCAGCATAATTGAAAAAAAAAGTAAAATTTCTTGCCCTTAACCTAAATTGATTTTTTTCTTTTCTTTCTGTTATCATGATATTAATGGACACTAATAAAAAAATTTTGGGATTTACTTTAGTTGAAGTTTTAGTTTTTATCACTATTTTAAGCCTCTTTTTTATCACTGCCACCGCCGTCATCTCCTTTTCCATCCATAACATGAAAACACAAGAAAACAAAATTATTGCTTCATTTTATGCCGAGGAGCTTTTAGAATGGCTAAGAGGAGAAAAAGAACAAGATTGGCAAGAATTTATCAACTCAAAAGCATCTCCGGATGGGAAAACTTATTGTTTTCCGGAATTGAATTGGAGCTATCCTTCTCCTTGTGAAAATAAAATAAATAACTTTTTTTTAAGAAAGGCGACTTTGAAAACAATTACTTCTGGCGATTCAACGCAAATCAAT
>Ga0101944_10005028_pt1 | contig 15556 bp, 13 predicted proteins | sample DewCreD2012metaG_FD_75245 | JGI IMG/M metagenome (GOLD analysis project Ga0101944, IMG submission 75245) | Hot spring sediment bacterial and archeal communities from British Columbia, Canada, to study Microbial Dark Matter (Phase II) - Dewar... ...
TTAAATCAGATAAAATTAATTTAAATTCCTTAATTTCTTTTAATATAGAAATAATTGCCTCTTCGCCATCACCAATTACAAAAAAATCCATAAATTTTGACATAGGCCATGGATTTACGCAGCTTGCTCCTCCAGAACATATAAGGGGAAAAATGCTGTTTCTTTTAGATGAACTGGTTTCAATTTCTGAAAGGTTTAATATGTTTAATATATTTGTGTACAGCATTTCATGTGCAGCATTAAAACCAATTAAGTCAAAGCAATCTAAAAAAATCCGATTTTCTAAAGAAAAAAGCTTTATCTTTTCTATTTGGTGCATTACTGGGGGGAATCATTGGCGGTGGACTGGTCTTACTGTTCACACCATATTCGGGTGAGAACTTAAGGGTAGAAATAACCAACTATACCCAGCGTATCGCCGGTGAGGTCCAAGCTGCTGCAAAACAAAAACGGCAGGAATTAGAAGAGCAGTTAAATAAACTTCGCCAGCCTTCTACGCAAGCGTAAAAAACATCCTCACGGCTCTCTTATACGGTATCGGTAATCAGCAAATTGCCTGGTATATCTTGTTATTCCGCCGATAGCGAATAAGTAGCCATCCTTATCATAAATATTCAATGGTATGGATAAGACATAGTCCTTATCCAAAGAATACTTTTTTATAACAGGATTCTCTCCCAAGTCGATTACAGCGATGGCGTAATCCTGTGGCAGGATATTGGCAACCCTGACAAAACCATTCGCAATCCAACCGGTTTCCTCCTCCTCAAATCCGGTTTCGTACGGAATCGACGATATTGATAAATCATCGATCAAGAAACCTTCGCCGTTCAAAGCAGAATCGGTGATATATTCAAATCGGATATAAATTTGTTTCCCGGCATATTTACTTAAGTCAACCCGATCTTCAAACCACCCTTCAGATGTCCCGTTATACGCCCACCCAAAGCTATTTCCCATTGGGTTCGCCGACGTATTGTGTTGAGTTTTGACTATCTCCCAACGCATGCCATCATCGGAAGCAAGCAGGTACACATAATCATAATCTTTTTCCAGGTCATACCAAACCCAATATTTCAGCACGATATCGCCTTGTATCTTATGGAAATCAAATAACCTGGTCAATGTCATATCCGATTCGTCCCCCCGGTTCGACCAAAATACATACCGACCAGAGTGGGATTCAACCGGGAAAAGCGGGGTGTATGCTAGCCCTTGTATCTCAAGGACATATTCTCCAGAACAATTTATCCGAACATAATCCACCCCAAATTGAGAGACCTCCCTCATATTCCAATCCGTCGGGCAGTGACGCACTGTTTCTGTTGGCTTAGGACGGTAAAGATCGGGAAAGCTCGAGTAACCATATTGACCGTTATCTAGGGAGGGGTCATTGAGATAATTTGCGATGACCCAATCCATAAAAACATCTTCGGTGCTTAAGATTTTCCCTGTGTGATGATCAATGATATGATTCTTCCTTAAGATTGTATCAACGCTTTCCAAACCATTTTCAGGATGATGGATTAGTTCTTGGGTCATCTCTTCACCGAAGCGGTCAAAAAAATAAAGGACAAACAGGTAGCTAGCTCCGTAATGAGACAATGCCTCTATATCATCCAGGGTCCAGGCATTTAATTGTGTATCAGAATCGTACCCATAAATTCGATCAAAACCATTTCCAGGATATCCGTTGATGATCCCTGCCAGTTCCGAAAAACCTTCATTCAACCAGGTATCCTCGTTCTTATCGATGTTCCATTGGATCATGTGTTGAAATTCATGGGCTAAAACTTGTTCGGTATCCTGATTGCCTATGCGAAGATATCTTGGATTGAGGATAAATAGTTCATGACCATTGGAGTACTCTGATATTGCCGGCGGCTCTTCATCGGTTGAAGAAAAATATCCGGCGACCATCGAGCCGATTCCTTTCGCAAACAAAACGTAAATCCGTTCATCATTATCAATACCGGGCGTCCATTCACTGCCAAAGAAATCTCTCGTATTCGGATAAATTTTTTCATCGAAAACCTTAGCTAACCCCTCTAACTTATCCTGGTTGAATTGAACGTTATCGGCAACCCAAAAATAGGCATGGTCGGATATAACCTTCAAAGTAGCATATATTTGAAAATATTGATTGGTATCCGAATTTGACACCCAAAACTCTCTACGCTGTCCTAATTCCAATAGGGAATCCTCTTGATTTTTGACATTTTCTCCCAAAGTTTTTCCACGCAACCGATACGCGAGATCAACGGGATCGCGCACGGGAATCTCAACAGCAGAAAGATTGATTAGATTCCTTCTCGCAATATCGCTAATATCACTTGGAAGGTTTTGATCGGCGTATTCCTCATAAAATTGGGCTTCCTCTGCTTCTGAAACAGAGTCTCCTCTAAGTCGATCCATATTAGTCTTAATGAGATCCAGAATAAATTGAGACGGAAAGACATTAATAAAGAGCCGATCTCCCTGACTAAACACTGATACCATACAACAGCATGAGAGAACCCAAAACAATATGACGTTAACAATAATCGCAGCTTTTCTCATAATAATTGCAATTATTTATTCTCATCAGCGGGTAAGGATATTTCTTTCTGAACCGCCGTAAAAGCTGCCGTCAGTAGTCCGAGGCTTACCCAAAAATACGGCAAGGCAAAAGAGTCAACAGAAAACCCTTCAATGAGTAATCCGAGTATCGTTAATTCCCCACTCAACCCAATCGTACCCCAGAATGGAAACTTGTTCTTAGGCAACCCCCTCAAGAAACCACCTGCTTTCCATAACAGGAACAACCAGATCAAAAAGATCACAAAACCAACCAGCCCTGTTTCGGACAATATCCGCACCCACAGATTTTTAGAATTGATGATTTGATCCGTCTGGAAAAGCAAGGTTCTAACCTCAGCAAACCTCCATCCATAAGGCGCGATATAGTCAGGAAGGAAAAAACCCACATTCCCCAGCCCTACTCCAAGCCAAGGAAACGCCTCAAAAACACCCCAGCCAGCCATCCAATAGATCAATCGAGGTCCAAATTCTAATTGTTCTGCATACCACATCAACGGATTTTCACGGTCTGGCTGAAAAAGGAACATATCTGCCATGCGCGGGTCAAATTTATAGAATGCAAACACAATCCCCGTTACCAGAATAATCATAAAGATCGCAATACCAGCGATTACACTCAAAACCGCTAAGGTTCTTACCATCCCAGAACGTTTTCGATTGCTCTCTCTTTGCAGCCAAATTGACTTGATGAATTTCTCCATCAATCGGACACACCAGCCACCCAACAACCACAACAAATAGGCTATCATGAGCAAAAATGCAAGCCAGCCTACCCTTGAAAAAGTCAGCAGCATGACGATTGTTCCACCGGCAAGAAGGACATTTTCTAATGAAAATATTCGCAGAAAACGGAACCGATATACCGACTCTCGCCGAACCGAAAAAGCCAGCCAAATCGGCAAATACAGCATATTGAGTTGATGTGCCAACCAGGATGGCTCCAAACTCAAACCACAGACCCGTCCTTTATAGAGAACACCGGTTGATATCGTTCGATGAATCACTTCCATCCATGCCGGGTACCCTTGTAATTGACGCCAGGCGATTGCCTGCATGATTGACCAAAGCATGACAATCAAACCGCTCCAGTGAATTAATCTGAGTACCAATCTCAGCTTATCTGCCTGACAGCACCAAACGCTGAAAACCAGGTAAAAACTCAACCCAATGGCAAGGGTAATAAGCGCCTTAGCGGAATTTGTAAGAATAGAGACATCCCGAAAGGGAGGAATGGGAAGAAACAAGGATAAGAGAGAGGACACCACCGCAGAGGCTGCGAATATAAGACTAAATAATCCAATTGCCGAGATTTTTCCTCGCTTGAGAAGATAAGGAATGAACCAGATGAAGATAAGAAATAAAAGAATGATCCCAGAAGGCGCGCCAACCACATCCGATCGAACAAGCCGCACAACGAGGGGCAAACTGGTAATAGGCAATAAGAAAACCATACCAGACCACAAACCGTATTCAATCAAATGAAATAATCGTTTATTCACCGGTTTTCTTACGAAGGATAAAATGATTAGGGCAATACATCAGAAAGATCAGCGCAGAAATCAGCCCGACCCCCGAACCGGCGAGGATCATCCAACCCTGATTGTTGCGCCGTGGTTTCGATGCCTCAACCGGCTGCTCAATCACGGCATAGCTCATCCCGGATAGTAACCCTCTACTCCCTTTTCTTTCCTCTATCAACTTCGACGAATAGTTATCAATTTGATTAAGTATTTGATCAAGATTCACCAAATTACAATAGGGAAGGATCGGTTTCATTATAACTTGCTGTGAACAACCTATCATCTCTTGGCTGCGCTTATCATATACACTTGCCCGTTCAGCATGAAAGAGGGCGAGGTCTAATTGCGCTGCGGCTTCCTCCATCCAGATTTCTGCAAGTTGTTGCCCTGCCTGTGGATTTTCATGGAGGACGCGCAAAATCCAATGATTAAATTGCCGCTCTCTATAAAAGACTTTGGGAATTTCCTGAGGATGAATGTTAATTCCAAACGTCGTCGCATTTGACAAAACATTCGTCATCACATCCGAAGAAGTGATAATATCTCCGGCGGATGTCAACACCTGATCCAACTCAACATCCGATAATACCCCGGTTATCCGTGGATCAAGGGTAACTGCAATGATAAATCGGCTTTCATACCTGGCGGGAATGAGGAAAGAAAACCCATAAGCCAGCCCTCCCCCCACCAGTGAACAAACTAAAAACAGCCACCAAGTTCGAAGGATTTGCTGAATTTGATCGAGCGGTGCAAGATTTAACCCGTTCTCTTTTTCAATTGCTGTCATGGTCGATATTTATGGACAAAACGAAGAATTGACCGTAAGGTGTATCCAAGATAGGTTACTGAACAGCTTTAAAATTTACCATGATCATATTTTTACCACAATCAGCAAAGGTGGAAAAATACAATGGCTCTGAAATTGGTTTATATTTTAAGTCATACACTGCAATTGAATATTCATTCACCGAATCAAAAACCGCATCGGCTATTTTGATTTCATATCCATTCGGCACTTTATATCCTTGCGCCAATCCGGTTAAAGTGATGAACTCAACCGGCTTTCCATCTTTCGTTCCCCGCACCATCACCAATGCTCCACGTACGGGTAATCCATCTTTACCGAACACCTGCCCCACAATGCCAAGCCAATTACACCCTTTATCCAGATAGATGACATTCGCTAAATAAACCGGTGCATCTTCATGGACTTGATATACTTTGGGAAACGATGTTTTTGTCGGCGTAGGTGTTATGGTTCGGGTAGCAGTTTTTGTAGGTCGAATTGTATTCGTTGGCGGAATGGTCTTGGTCGGTGTAACCGTTACAACATAAGGGGTCTGACTGACCAATGGCGGACAGGTTGGGCATATATTAGGCGCAGATGTTCCTTGAAGAGATAATCCTTTTTGCGCGGCTGGGTTAGGAGCGGCTAAATTCGATGTTCCAATACATCCTGCCACCATCAATACGATTGGCACCCAAATTAATAGTCGTTTCATCGAAGCCTCCATCCTATACCTGATACAGCCACTGCCTAAATTATATCATCCCATATTCTCATCTTTACCCAGGTAAAATGTCAAAATGCTCCTTTACCTCGTAAAACTGCCCAAAAAGTCATTAATAATATCTTTAGATCTAACCAGATCGAATAATGCTGCACGTAATATAAGTCATCTTCGGTGTGGAGGTGCATCGGTTTATCACTGCGCCCTTTAACCTGCCACCATCCCGTCATCCCTTGAGGTACGGCGAATCGTTTTCTCTGCCAAAACTCGTATTTTTCAACCAATTCGGGTAATTCCGGACGAGGTCCCACCAAACTCATCTCTCCGCGAAGCACATTGTATAACTGAGGCAGTTCATCCAAGCTGGTCCTGCGCAGGAATTTCCCAATTTTGGTTATCCGCGGGTCGTTTGGTATTTTATGAATAATCTGCCCCCTCTCATTGACCTTCTTTACCAAATGGAGCAAATTCTCCGCCCCCTCAATCATGGTACGGAATTTTATCATCTTAAAAACCTTGCCATTTTCCCCAACGCGGTTTTGGATGAAAAAGATCCTTCCGGGGCTCTCGATGCGAATCAACAAGGCAATCAATCCCATCAATGGAAGTACAAAAGGCAGGCTAATGATAGTGATAGATAAATCAAACCCCCGCTTGATCATTCTCTGATACTCGCTCAGCGCCGGAGCCCGTAAATCGAGCATTGGTATTCCGGCGAATTCCTCCACCACAGCCCGATGCATGGTCAGAGAAAAATAATCCGGTATTACCCATACCCGAACCGGTAAATCATGCAATTCTGAAACCACCTGATTTAATCGTGTGTATGCCGATCGAGGCAATGCTAACACTACATCGTTCACCTGTTTTTGAATGACGATTTTACGGGTATCCTCCAGTGTACCCAACACTTTCGAAACCATCTCACGCTTATTGGGGTCATCATCCAAAAATCCGATAAATTCCAAACCCAAACTGCGGTGGTTTTGGACTTGATCCATCAACTGCACCCCTCTGGAACCTGCACCGAGGATTAAGACATTTCGCTTTTGGACTTGACTGAGGTGGGTCCAACGAAAAATGAAACGATAAACAATCCGCCAGCCCGTCATCAAAAGATAAGTGATTCCCGCAAAGGATAGAAATAAAAACCGCGATACATCGCGGTATGATAGATATAAGATCCCAGCCATCGAGATAATCGCCAACAGCGATCCAAGGGTCAGGTTCGTTAATTCGTCCAATATCCTAATATTTTTCCGTCCATCATACACCGAAAACTGCAGCAAGATGCCGACCCAAATCACGGGAAATAACCCATAAAGGACCCAGGGAAGCTGCAAACCGGCTGGAATAGGTTTAAGGAATTTCAGGAAGTCAAGCTGCCAGCGCAAGACATTTGCCAGAAACAACATAAGAGCTGTAATGGTCATATCGAGGAAAATACAAAGTATGGCAAAATCGGTCGAGAATCGCCGAAACATTTACTGGTCGTCCTCCTTAAATTGCAATAATCCAAGGCTTTGCAATAGAACCAAAATCACAAACTTGGGATACTGAATGTATCTCCGCCATAATCGTTTTGGTTCAGTCAGGAGCCGATAGAACCATTCCAGCCCGATCTTTTGCATCCATACCGGCGCTTGTGGTTTCTTTCCGGATAAAAAATCAAACGCTGCCCCCACCCCAATCATAACCGGCACATCCAATTTATTTACATGGGAAGCCATCCATATCTCTTGCCGGGGAGAACCTAATCCAACCCACACGATATCCGGCTTTGCCGATTTTATCTGCCGGATTACTTTTATATCTTCTTCGGTTGTCAACTCTCGAAATGGCGGGGAGCAGGTTCCTGCTACCTCCAGCCAGGGGAACTTGCTTTTCAGACGATCGACCAATTCATCGGTTACCCCCGGACCTCCGCCATAAAAATAGTGCCGAATTGGAAAACTTTTCGAGGTTTTACAGACTTCTTGAAGTAAATCCGGTCCGTAGACCCGGTTGACATGAGGATATCCATGCAGCTTTAACAGCCATACTATTGACATGCCATCCGGCGTTGTCAGACCGCTTTTAGCATATATGTTTCTTAAACCGGGCTGCTGGTAGCAATCCATGATGGCATGAGCCGGCGCAAGGCACACGTAGGCAGGGTTACGTTCACAAATCCAGGTCAGAATCTGGTCTATTGCCTGGTTCATATTTATAACCGAGACTTTTACTCCCAAAATATTCACACGAGGATAAGAAGGCATAAAGATTTCTTCGTATATTGCAATAAAGGTGAATTCACCAATCCACCCCGCCTAGTTTTACAAACGAACCGTTTATTTATACGAAAGTATATATTCTTTCTAAAAGAGCGTCAATCATTTAGCTTTTTTATACCGATAAACCTCCTTTGGAAAATATATTCTATCAAAAATGGTTGAAGGACTTGACAACTCTTCAACTCCATGTAAGATAACTAAGGATTAAGATTCAAATAACCCAATTAGGTTATACTCTCAGGAGGAATAAGATGTCTGCTTATGAGTTCAATGGATTAGGATTAAGTTTGGGAAACCTTGCCCGCCTGTCGAATGCATTGACCCGATCGATAAGTGCCGAAAATTTTAGCGGAGAAAAAGGCAAGGGCGGCATGGCAACCAGCGGCGCAGGTCAAAGTGCCGCACGAGAATTAGGACAGGGTTGGAAAATTTCCCCTTGTATCACCGTCCCAGCTAAATCGACCGCAACCCTGGCAGAAATACAAGGCCCAGGCGCTATCCAGCACATCTGGATCACAACTGTCCCTTCGGCATGGCGTAGGATGGTGTTACGCATGTATTGGGATGGTGAACCGACGCCAAGCGTTGAGACACCTTTGGGCGATTTCTTCTGCATGGGATGGGGAGAGCGGGCGAACATTGTATCCCTGCCTGTCGCTGTTAACCCAGCAGGCGGCATGAATTCATATTGGGAAATGCCTTTTCGAAAATCTGCCCGCATTACGATCGAAAACCTATCTCCCGATAATGTTGAGGGATTTTTCTATCAGATCACCTATACATTGACAACGGTTCCCGAAGACCTTGGGTACTTCCACGCCCAATGGCGGAGGAATAATCCACTCCCTTATATGCAAGACCATGTTATTCTCGATGGGGTAAAGGGTTTTGGACACTATATCGGCACCTATATGGCGTGGGGAGTCAACAATAACGGCTGGTGGGGGGAAGGTGAGATCAAATTCTTCATGGACGGCGATGATCAATTTCCCACCATTTGCGGCACCGGTACCGAAGATTATTTTTGTGGGGCGTGGGGATTTGAGTTTCCTGCAGGTCAATACGGTGTCTTCTGTACCCCTTATAGTGGAATGCCTCAAGTTATTAAACCGGACGGGTTGTACCGCACACAACAGCGTTTCGGCTTATACCGCTGGCATATTATGGATCCGATCCGTTTCCAAAAAGACTTAAAAGTTACCATTCAAGCCCTTGGCTGGCGTTCCCATGGACGATACCTCCCTCTCCAAGACGATATTGCCTCAACCGCTTTTTGGTATCAAACTGAACCACACGCTCCATATCCTCAACTGCCAGATGCAAATGGTTTAGAAGTAATTTAATCAATCGAAAACATGGGTCGGGATCAATCAATATAGCCGGTTGATCCCGACGCTTCCCAAAAGGATACAGCCAATGGAAAGAGCGAAACCCTTTTCAAAAAACATCTTATTCGAAGAGAAAAAGCAGCGGTCCTACACCGGCGAATCCTTGACTCAAATCGCCATGCCGATCGGCGGAATCGGCGCCGGTTCAATATGTCTCAGTGGAATAGGCAGCCTGATTGATTATTCGATCATGCATCAACCCGCCACAACCGCCATGCCAGATGGACATGTCTTTACGCCGGCTGCTTTTGCGATAATTCACTTTCCTCAGACAAAGATTACCCGTCTGGTTGAAGGTCCAATGCCCAAGGCTTGGATTTACAACCAGGGATTAAAAGGGCAAGGTTACAGGGGCGGCGGGCATGAAGGGCTACCCCGCTTCCGAAACGTAAGATTTCAGGGCGAATATCCTTTTGGAATTGTAGAGATATGGGATGAAAATATACCTCTAAAAATCAATCTTACCGCATTCAATCCTTTTATACCCTTAGACGACATCAACTCTGGAATCCCTTGCGCCATTCTGGAATACACGCTTGAGAATCCTACATCTGCAAATGTTGATTATGAATTTTCTTTCCACATTTCCCACTTTGCGCCAGGAAGGAATTATTTCTCAGATTCATGCACGCGAAACGAGGTTATACCGAAAAAAGGTGTTTATCTCTACAACGTAGAACCGTCTTCGCACCCTGTCTATGGTAACTGCAGCTTGAGTGTTATCGGCTATACCCCGCTGATCAAAGCAATGTGGTTTCGGGGCGGCTGGTTCGACAGCATCTCCGCTCTGTGGCGCGAAGTTTCTACCGGCTCGTTTCTCCCAAACGACGGGAAGGATGCCGATCAACTCACCGGCAGGAACGGCGGTTCGATATTACTAAAAGGCAGTCTTGAACCGGGTGATAAAATCACTTACCCAATCGTGATTACCTGGTACTTTCCCAATGTCAATTACAGCGTTGGGCGGGCAAAGGGGAGTGAATGCTGTTCCACCGATCATAATTGCATGAATAAAGAGGACAAACCGGCGTGCTGGAAACCATTCTACGTGACCCAATGGAAAAACGCCCGCGATGTTTCAGAATACGTCCATCAAAATTACCCATTTTTACGTCAGAAGACTCAAGCCTTTCATGATGCTCTGTTCCGCACAACCGCACCTTCCTATGTCCTCGATGCCATATCAGCTAATTTGGCAATCATCAAATCCCCGACGGTGCTGCGCCAAGAAAACGGTCACATGTGGGGATGGGAAGGTTGTTTTTGTAATCAAGGCTGTTGTCACGGGTCGTGTACGCACGTATGGAATTACGCCCAATCCATCGCTCATTTATTCCCACAGCTCGAACGAACCTTACGCGAACAAGAATATCTGTTTTCAATGGATGACAGAGGTCATATCAACTTTCGGTCTGCTCTCCCCGAAGGACCGGCTGAACACAATTTCCACGCTGCCTCCGATGGGCAATTAGGCGGTATCATGAAGCTGTACCGGGAATGGCGTATATGCGGAGATAAAAACTGGTTGGAAAAATTATATCCATTTGCCAAACGCAGCTTGGATTATTGTATCCAAACATGGGACCCGCATCACAAAGGCGTCTTGGAAGAACCCCATCATAATACCTACGACATCGAATTTTGGGGACCGGATGGTATGTGCTCCAGTTTTTATATCGGAGCATTGGCAGCTTTTGCCCTGATTGCGCGGGAAAGCGGACATGAGGAGGATGCCGGTTTTTATGAGAATTTAACCCAAAAGGGTGCTCAATATCTTGACCAGTATCTATTCAATGGGGAGTATTACCAACAAAAAGTAGAATACGATGCTCTTCATGATACGTCGTTTTCACAATTTATCGCCAACATCACCGAAGAAAGTCCACAAGAATATCAACTCCTGAAAACCGAAGGTCCCAAATACCAATATGGCAGCGGCTGTATTTCCGATGGTGTGCTTGGCGCCTGGCTGGCGAAAAACTGTTTTATACAGACCCCGCAAAATCAGGAAAATATCCGCAAAAACCTCGAATCTATCTTCGCATACAACTTCAAATCGAGCTTATGGGACCATGCAAATCCCCAACGACCGGGGTATGCTCTCGGTGATGAGCCGGGCTTGTTACTTTGTACCTGGCCGCGCGGTGGAAAACCTACGTTACCCTTTGTGTACTCCGATGAAGTTTGGACCGGCATCGAATACCAAGTTGCTTCACACTTAATTTCAGAAGGGTTCGTCGATGAAGGCTTAACGATTGTTTATGCAACCCGCAGCCGATATGACGGAAAAGTGCGAAATCCCTGGAATGAATATGAATGCGGAAATTATTATGCCCGGGCAATGTCAAGTTACGCTTTACTGGCTGCCATTTCCGGCTTTCAATATTCTCCCGTTGACCAAAAGCTCGTACTAAGTCCGAAGTTCGACCACCAACCGTTCTGCACTTTCTTTTCAACTGCAAGCGGGTGGGGAACGATTACCATTAACCAGGATCAGGTTGAGATCAATCTTGAGGCAGGATCATTAAGCTTACATGAGTTTGTATTGACTTGGAAAAATAAAACCATCATCATCACAACGAAATCTACAATCCTTCCAAATAAGCCATTAATCATACCTATCAACGGGATAAAAGGCGAATAGGATATTGCAGAGGAAATTCCATGTGTAATCATCAATCGGCAACCATCAATAATGTTTTTTTCTTGCATGCGACTGTATATGGAATGAAGCATGTCTTTCTTGAACCCGGCATGGCAGGAATCGCATTGGGGACCCTCGATCTTTTCCGAAAAGAAGGATTAATCTATATATACGCCTATACCGTCATGCCATCCATTTTTTATGCGCTGATCAAACTTCGCAACGCCCTAATCACAAAGATTGTGGAGGATTTTGATTCTTATACCAGTGAAAAAATCCTAAGGCAATTACAATTGGATGATCGATCCCACCTTCATCAATTTCTGAACAGTCATAAGAATAATAAAAATATGTCCAGTATCTGGCAGGGCGTGTACGGGATGAAAATCACAACTACAGCATTATTGGAGCAAAGAATGGATTTAATCCATAATGCAGTTTTAGATAAACAGTGGCAGCTTGTTCAAGAACGCTCGGAATATCGCTATTCCAGTGCTTGTCTTTATGATACCGGCAGAGAACCCATCATCCCAATTGACGATATCCGAACCACCTTATAACTCGACCCGATTGGTATATCAGGAACGATTGATCACACTTTCCCCGCCCCACCGCTGTTGAATTGCTTCATCATAGGCATCGGCAGTGTGAACCACCCCATAAATCGAGGTTTTCAATTCTTCTTTGTCAACCGATGTACCGATGATTGTGTGTTGAACAAAGATATCCCCATCTTCATCAACACCAAAAGCTCCAAATATCATACGATTATTTTCGTGGAGCAGGTATTCCATCAATCCAGAGGTCATTTTGATATTGGTCACCACATAACAACGGGTGGTGATTAGCGCATCCCTTTCTCCCCAAGCCAAAACCGCCAGCTGAATATTGGCTGCCCCAACAATGACACCAAATGAAGGAATTTCATCTCGAACACGCAAGAATGGACCAAACAGATCGGTCATCCATGGCAGGATTTTTTCATAACAAGCCTGTTGTTCTTTCGATTGAAATTGCATTTCGATCTCTTCTCCCTATTACCCTCATTTGCTCTACGGGTCAATCGGTGTTATACTAATTCCCATCAAGAAATAACCAATATTATTATCTATCGAATAGGTCAACTGTCAAGGATAGTACAACCAAAGCTTTTCACTCAAAACAGGAGCCCTCTATGCCTGTCTATGAATATAAATGCGACGATTGTGGATATAAATTTGAAGCACTGCGATCGATCAAAGATGCCGATCATCCACTCTCGTGCGTAAAATGTAATGGGATGCGTACCCACCGTGTGTTATCCACATTTTATGCTCATTCTGGAGCCGGGTCAACGTCCACCGGTTCATCCGGTTCTGGCTGTGGTGGATGCAGCGGCGGTTCCTGCTCTACCTGCAGACATTGAACAGATTAATCATTTTATTTATAGAGAGGATGGGGCATTATCATCCATTCTCGGAGGAATATATAAATTTAATTTTCTATGGAGGTCTTTGAGATGAAAGATTTTATCGCCATTTCGGATTATTCTTCTCAGGAAATTGAGAACTTGCTCAACTTGGCAATTGAGCTGAAGAAGGAATGGAAGGCTGAAGGAAATCCCCCTATCCTTAAAGGGAAGGTGTTGGCTATGATTTTCCAAAAGCCCAGTCTGCGGACAAGAGTTAGTTTTGATATGGCAATGCGCCACATGGGAGGAGATGCGCTGTATCTATCGCCGAATGAGATAGGTTTGGGAAAACGGGAGACAACCGCCGATATAGCCCGTGTTCTGGAAGGATACGTAGATGCGCTAATGGCAAGAGTATTTGAACACCAACATGTCGTCGATTTGGCAAAATGGTCATCTATACCCGTCATCAATGGCTTGAGTGATTACAATCACCCCTGCCAGGCAATGGCAGATGCACTGACCATCAAAGAAAAATTTGGAACATTGAAGAATCTCAATGTAACCTTTGTCGGAGATGGCAACAACGTAGCCGTGTCGCTTATGCATGTTTGTGCAAAATTAGGCGCCAATTTCACATTGGCTTCACCCGAAGGATATGATCTTAATCCAACAGCCGTCAAGATTGCTCATGATATTGCCGGTGAAACCGGCAGTCAATTGCGATTCTTGCGAGATCCGCATCAGGCAGTGAAAAATGCGGATGTGATATATACCGACACTTGGACCAGTATGGGACAAGAAGAAGAAGCCAAAAAACGAGAAGCTGTGTTCCCGCCATACCAGGTCAATGAAAATCTGGTAGCCGAGGCTTCTCCCCACGTCATTGTCATGCACTGCCTGCCTGCCCACCGCGGTCAAGAAATTACCGATGCCGTTGCCGATGGACCTCATTCGATGTTATTCCCCCAAGCGCACAACCGCCTCCACGCCCAAAAAGCGATTTTGGTTCACCTTTTGAAGAAATGAAAATCTATGAATTCTCAACAACTCATCCAGTATGAAGATCGTTACAGCGCAAACAATTATCATCCCTTAGATGTAGTTTTAACCAAAGGAGAAGGGGTATGGGTCTATGATATTGAAGGGAATCGTTATTTAGATTGCCTTAGCGCTTACTCCGCCATGAGTCATGGTCATATCCATCCCCGAATTCTAAAAGCAGCCCAGGATCAACTCACAAGACTCACATTAACCTCACGAGCATTTCGCAATGACCAGTTTCCCCAATTGGTGAAAGAATTATCCGAATTAACCGGATATCAAATGTCATTGTTTATGAACAGCGGCGCAGAGGCTGTGGAAACCGCTTTGAAGATTGCCCGAAAATGGGCTTATGTAGTCAAGGGAATACGCCGGCATCAAGCTGAAATAATCGTTGCCGAAGGGAACTTTCATGGTCGAACGATTACTACGGTTTCTTGTTCAACGGTTCATCAATACCGAGATGATTTTGGTCCCTTTACCCCTGGCTTTATTGTGGTCCCATTCGGAGATGCCCAAGCCATTCGTCAAGCTATTACCCCCAACACGGCTGCAGTTTTGCTCGAGCCTATTCAAGGAGAAGCCGGCATCCGCATTCCACCTTTAGGATACATCCGAGAGGTGAGTGGAATTTGTACCGCGTCAAATGTTTTATTCATCGCTGATGAAATCCAAACAGGTTTAGGAAGAACCGGAAAATTCTTTGCTTGTGAACACGAGGATATCTATCCGGATATGATAATATTGGGGAAAGCCTTAGGGGGTGGTTTCTACCCGGTTTCTTGCGTTATCGCCGATAATCCCATCATGGGCATCATTCAACCGGGCGATCACGGATCCACTTTTGGCGGTAATCCCTTAGCCGCTGCCATTGCGCGTGAATCCCTAAAAGTTCTTACAGAAGAAGGTCTCATCGAAAATTCGGCAAGTTTAGGCGAATATCTCCTCGATCAATTGAAGCAAATCAAATCCCCCCATATTAAAGAAATTCGCGGCAGAGGGTTATTTATTGGAATCGAACTAAAACCCGAAGCCAGGGGGGCAAGACGTTTCTGTGAAGCCCTGATGAGAGAAGGAATCCTGGCAAAAGAAACCCATTATCATGTGATCCGTTTGGCGCCGCCTCTTATTATCGACCGCGAAACGATTGATTGGATGCTGCCAAAGGTGCATAAGGTTCTTACAATGGCTTAATCACCAAAAATA
>Ga0101944_10005029_pt1 | contig 15555 bp, 13 predicted proteins | sample DewCreD2012metaG_FD_75245 | JGI IMG/M metagenome (GOLD analysis project Ga0101944, IMG submission 75245) | Hot spring sediment bacterial and archeal communities from British Columbia, Canada, to study Microbial Dark Matter (Phase II) - Dewar... ...
AGGAGATCCGTTCCTGCACGCTGGACGGCACGGTTTCGCGGGGCGCCGCGGAAAGCCGCCTGGCGAAGGACGACCGCCCGTGGTTCGTTCCGGTGCCGGGATGGAAACCGGTGCAGCCGGGCGAACACCCGCGGCTCTTCTTCCGCAAGGACGAGGTGCCGGAACTGCAGCGCCGGGCCCGGACGCCGGAGGGCCAGATCGTCCTGGCTCGGCTGCGCGAGCTGCTCGGCGGCGGCGAGTCCATGCCCACCTCGTTCAACCCCGCGAAAAAGGCGTACGACGAGAACAAGTTCCAGGCGGTGCCCGGCTCCTACTCGGTCTCGCACGCCGCGGGATTCGGCTTCCTGTACCAGCTCACCGGCGAGCGGAAGTACGCGGACCTGGCGCGGCGGTGCGTGGAACTGGCCTGGAAGGGCCAGCGCGACTTCGACGACCGCTATGCCTGGGTCGCGCCGGGGGGCGAACTGCGCGCCGGCCCGTCGCTCGGCTGGTACGCGCTGGCCTACGACCTCTGCTACGACGCCTGGGAACCGGAATTCCGGGTGGCCTTCGCGCGCGCCGTCCAGGACTACGACGACCGCGAGGGCGGCGAGTGGGCCAAGCCCGAGGGCATCAGCATGCGCAAGCTGGCCCTGGCGCCCAAGCTCGGCCCGAACAGCAACCACTACGGGGCCGTCTGCGGCGGCGCGGGGCTGGCCATCCTCGCCATCCGGAGCGACCCGGGAACGGACGAGGCGTTGGTGAAGAAGTACGACGAGGCCCTGCAGCGCGCGGCGACCCGGGCGTTGAGCGGCGGTTTCGGCGACGGCGGATTCTTCCACGAGGGCCACGGCGCGGAGGGCGTCATGGCCGACACCGCCTTCGTCTCGTATCTCCGGGCCCTGGCGGTCGCGCAGGGGCGCGATTACGTCGGGGGGCCACGGCCGAATGCCTCCGCGATCGGCGTGCGGCGCATCTGGGAGATCGTCGGGCCGCCGGCGACGATCCCCTATCGCAGCGCCATGGGCCCCACGTACGGAAACGAACGGCAGTACGCGGACCGCACCGGACTCTCGCACGGCGGCATCTTCGCGGAAGGCTTCGGCGCGCTGGCCGGACCGCAGAAGGCCGCCCTGCTGTGGACCTACCGTCATTTCGTCGAGCCCGACCGCGCCAAAGACACCTTCGACACCGTCAGCCTCTACCCCCACCGCGCCATCCTCGCACTCGTCAACTGGCCCTTCGACCTGGAGCCTAAAAACCCGGGCGACGTCCTGCCCCTCCACCACCGGGACTCGACATACGAGTACTGGGTCTTCCGCAACCGCTGGCAGGACGCGGACGACATCGTCGTGACGGCGCTCCTGAACAGTCCAGCCGACAACAAGCCGCGCGGCGTGATGGTCTGGGGCCTGGGCACGCGCAGCGAACTGGTCTCGCCGGCCCTCAAGACGCCGGTGGCAGAGTTCGCCGTGGCGCGGGACCGCTCGGGGATCGTCTCGACGGGCAAGGTGGCGCTGGCCGTGGACTTCAGCAGGGCTTCCGGCGCCGAGGCGCTGGTGGTGGTGGCCAACGTCGAAGGCACGCGTCGGGCCGGGGAAGGCAAGGGCGATGCGGGAAGGGCGAAGGCGCGTTCGGTGAAGGCCGGCGGGACGCCCTTCGAGGTGCTCACCCTCGGCCGCGGCGCGCATCCGGAAGTGAAGGTCGAAGGCGACGCCCTGAAGATCGGCGGGCAGACGGTGCGCTTCGATGGCCGGACGATCCGGCTGGGGGTCTTCGAGGCGGCGAAGCCCTGAATCCATGGAATGGCGGCACGGCTGGAGCGTGCCCGCCATCGTGGTCGCGATCCCGGTCGATCCGCACCGTCGGCCGTGGACGACCGGCGGTGCCTGCGTCTGCGATGCTCCGTCATGGGCAGACGGCATCCGGAACGGTCTGTCGGGAGGTTTACGAATGCGTTCGCTGCGCGTGGTCACCTTGTCGCTGTTGCTGGGCGCGGGCCTTGCCGAGCTGCTTGGCGCGACCTGGCAGTACGCGGTTCCGTTCGACCGAGGCGTCGACCGGAAGGGCGTCGCGCAGTCGCCGGGACAGGCGCTCTGCTGGCTCCCTCCGGCGACGAAACAGTTCCGCGGCCTGCTGCTCATGGGGCGCCTGGGCATCGAGTTGGAGCTGGCCCTCGACGAGGCCATCCGCCAGGCCTGCGCGGAGAACGACCTCGCCATCCTCTACTTCGATCCGCACATCGATGCCGTATTCCATTTCTGGGAGGCAGGCGACACGTCGGCCGTGCGGCTGCTGAAGGCGCTGGACGATGTCGCCGAGGCGACAAATCGCCCGGAACTCCGCCGCGTGCCCTGGATCACGGCCGGTCACAGCACCGCCGGCATCTTCTGCCGCAACCTTGCGTACTGGAAACCCGAGCGCGTCGCCGGCATCCTGCACCTCAAGAGCGGAAACTTCCACCACCGGGATCATCTGCCGCCTTCGGGAACGCTGGCCGGCGTGCCGCTGGTCGCCATCAACGGTCAATTCGAAAGCTTCGGGCCGGAAGGCGGGATCCGCCCCGAGTTCGGCCGCGAGACGCAGTGGGTCTTCGTCCTGAAGGACCTCCAGCAGTTCCGCGGGCGCGACCCGAATTTCCTGCTCTCGCTGCTGGTCGAACCCGGCGCCGACCATTTCCACGGGTCGCCCGAACTCTGCGCCTGCGCCGCGCTCTTCATCCGCAAGACGGCGCAGTATCGCCTGCCCAGGGAACTCCCGCCCGGCGAGGCCCCCATCGACGCCCTGCCGCTCCGGGCCCAGGACGGTTGGCTGAGCGACCCGGACCTCTACGCCCCGAAGCACCCGCCCGCCCCGTATGCCGACTACGCGGGCGAGAAGGACCAGGCCCTGTGGCACTACGACCGGGAGACCGCCGAGGCCGCGGTCCGCTTCCATTGCAACCTGGGCCGCCACCAGGTCCTGGAGCAGCCGGCGCTCGCCTGGCAGGACGATGGCGACGGCTGGACCTTCCGCGCGGAGTCGAAGTTCCTCGCCGTCATGCCCGAAACCCTTGGCGGCCGTGTGGCCGGACAGCACGTCGGACACGCCGAAGGCCCCATCGTCCATCGCGTCAAGACCGGGGAACCCGTCGCACAGCTCGCGCCCGACACCTTCCGCCTCCTGCGCCCGCCCTCCGACCCGCGCCGCTTCAAGGTCAACATCGCCGCGTACCACCCGGGCGACGACCGCTTTCGCTCCACGATCCGCTGGGGCGAGCTGGCCGTGCCCAAACCGAAAGGCGCCGCGCAGCAGATCGAGTTCCCGGAGCTGGCTGACAGCCCCGCCAGCGCACTGCCGGCGCTCGAAGCCCGGGCGTCCTCCGGCCTGCCCATCCGCTACGAAGTGGATTTCGGTCCCCTCGAAGTGCGGGACGGCCGCTTGATCCTCTCCGATCTTCCGGTCCAGGCACGTTTTCCCATCGCGTGCCGCGTGACGGCGCATCAGCCCGGCCGGCGGACCGAGCCGTCCGTCCAGGCGGCGCCGCCGGTCTCGCGCACCTTCAGGATAACGGCGCCTTCCGCCGAGTGAGTTTCCCTTGACATCGCGGCGCGATCGTCCAAACTGTCGGGCTGCCGCACGATCCCGGTGGGGGATTAGCTCAGTTGGGAGAGCGTCAGGCTGGCAGTCTGAAGGTCACGGGTTCGAGCCCCGTATCCTCCACCACCCTACATTTCGATCCCTTCCACCCGCGAACGCAGCAGACCTTTGCGCAGGCGCGTCACCACCAGCTCCCCCGGCTTCGTCTGCCCCGCATCCCGCACGACGGTGCCGTCCGCCAGGGTCGTCACCGAGTAGCCGCGTTCGAGGACGCGCAGGGGCGAGAGGCCTTCCAGCTGCGCGGCCTGCATCCCCAGGCGCTCGCGGCAACGGCCGATCGCCGCCTGCCCCAGCGGCTGCAACCGTTCCTGCAGTTCGTCCAGGCGCTGGCGCAACTGGGTGACACGCTCCAGCGGCGAACGCAGCGCCCAGCTCGATGCCAGCGTCCTCAGCCGCTCCCGCTCCTGCGCCACCCGCCGGAGCAGGGCCGCGGGGAGCGCGTCGGCGACCCGGGCCAGCTCGGACTCGACGGCCGCCCACTCCGGCACCGCCAGCTCCCCCGCATGGCTGGGCGTCGCCGCCCGCACGTCCGCCACGAAGTCGGCGATCGTGAAATCGATCTCGTGGCCCACCGCGCTGATCACCGGAATCCGGGACGCGGCGATCGCGCGCGCAACCGCCTCTTCGTTGAACGCCCAGAGGTCCTCCAACGACCCTCCGCCGCGTCCCACGATCAAAACCTCCGCCCGGCCATGCCGGTTCGCCATCGCGATGGCCTCGGCAATCTCCTGCGCCGCCCCCTCGCCCTGCACGCGCACCGGCGCCAGCAGGATCTCGATCCGCGGCCAGCGCCCCAGGATGACCTTCAGCAGGTCCCGAATCGCCGCTCCCGTTGGGCTGGTCACGATGCCGATCGTGCGCGGAAAGGAAGGAAGGGGCCGCTTGCGCCCGGCCGCAAAGAGCCCCTCCGCCTCCAGTTTCTTCTTCAGCGCCTCGAAGGCCGCCGCGAGAGCGCCCAGGCCCGCCGGCTCCAGAAACTCGATCACGAACTGGTACTGGCCGCGCGGCTCGTAGACGCTCACGCGCCCCCGCGCCACGACCTGCCGGCCATCGGCGGGCTGGAACCGCAGTTGCTCGGCATTCCCGCGCCAGAGCACGCACGACAACTGCGCGCCGGCATCCTTGAGCGTGAAATAACAGTGGCCGGAACCGTAGCGCTTGAAGTTGGAGACCTCGCCCGCCACCCAGAGATCCCTGAAACGGCCTTCCAGGTGGCCCTTGATCTGGCGCGTCAGGGCCGTGACGGAAAGCGGTTCGGGACGCGAAGCGGCCGCGTTCGCCGGGCGACGGGAGGGGTCATTCAGGCCGGGCGGCCTCATGGCAATCCTCGGACACCGCGTTCACCGGGATCTGAAAGCGCTCGATGGCCAGCGCCTTGCCCGTATCCGCATCGAGCCGCACGATGGCCCCGCACGCGCGCACGTCGCCCTTGGCCACGTCGAAACGGGCCGGCATGCCGGTGCGCAGTTTCTGCAACACCGGGGCCTTTTCGCGGCCGATGACGGAATCGTACGGGCCGGTCATCCCCAAGTCGGTGACATAGGCCGTTCCGCCGGGCAGGATCCGCTCGTCGGCCGTCTGGATGTGCGTGTGCGTGCCGAAGACGACGCTGACCCGCCCGTCCAGATGCCACCCCAGCGCGATCTTCTCGCTCGTCGCCTCGGCGTGCATGTCCACCACGATCAGGGGCGTCTGCTCCCGCAGCCGCGGAACGATCTCGTCGGCCATCTCGAACGGACAGCGCTGCGGATCCATGAAAATGCGGCCCATCAGGTTGATCACGCCGATTTTGAGACCGCCCGGCCCCGCGAACACGCCCCACCCGTGTCCCTGCGCCGCGACAGGGAAATTGGCCGGACGCAACACGCGCGCGTCGTCGACCACGGTCACGAACTCCTTGTTGCGGTAAAAATGGTCGCCCGTCGTGATGACGTCGACCCCGGACGAGAAGAGCTTGGAAGAGACCGACACCGAAATGCCCGACCCACCCGCCGCATTCTCGGCATTCACCACCGAGAAACAAGGCGCGTGACGGGTCCTGAGATCCTTCAGCGCCACCGCGAGTCCCTGGCGACCGGGACGGCCGACGACGTCCCCGAAACAGAGCACCGAAAGCGCCACGAGCCCGCCCTTCTACCCCTCGCCGCGTGCAGAGCCCAGGCTCAACCGTGGAAACGACGCGAACCGACGGCGGCCGACCGACGCCACGACGGCCCATCGGCCACAGGACGCGACGCAGACACCGCGGGGGCATGCGCCACCGTCAGTCCCTGCCCTGCGTCCGGCCTCGGCGAGCGTCGTCGCGGTGCTAACTGCCGGCCGTCGCCTTCTCCGGCTCCTTCGCGGCGGCAGGCGCCTTCGATTCGGCCGCCTTGGGGAGGACATGCACGCGCCGCTGGGCCGTCCGATCGAACTTGACCACGCCATCCACCAGCGCAAAGAGCGTATAATCGCGCCCGCAACCCACGTTCTGACCGGGTTTGAAACGCGTGCCCCGCTGCCTGACGATGATGCTTCCCGCGCGCGCCAACTGACCGCCATACAGCTTGATGCCCAAGTACTTGGGGTTGCTGTCACGGCCGTTCTTGGAAGTGCCGGTTCCCTGTTTGTGTGCCATCGCTGAAACTCCTTCTCCATCCGCAAAACGAACCGCGCGGTTTGTATCCGTTCGAAGCCCGGCTTTCAAGCAGCGGTCGAAAACGGGCCGTACGCCCGTGCCCTGAAGGACCTACCATCCCACCTGGAAGTTCAGGACGAAATTGTCGTTCGCAACTTCACGCAGATCCCGAGCGGAATTCTCCTCTTCCAGCACCCAGTTGTAGTTGAACTGCAGCTTGGCGTTGTGCCCCTTGATGAAGTAGTTGATGCCGGCCGTGACGACCTGCGTCTTGAATCGATCGACCTCGCTCAACTCGCCCACGCCCGGCCGCAGCAGGTTCTGCATGACGTCGTAGCGGAAGACGAATTCCACCGGCTTCAGCCACGCATTGAGCCCGTCGGCCCAGATGCTGTCGGCGAGCTTGTATCCCGTCGCCACGTACCAACCCTGCACACGGAAGGCCGACGGATCGCCCGACGTCAGGCTGCCCGTGGTGGGCGCGAAACGATCCCTGATCTCGCCCCACTCGCCCCGCATCCACCAGCCCTGGACCGGCCCGCCCGGCCGGTAAAGCAGATAGGCGTACTGCAGGGTCCGCCGCGTTCCGCGACGATCCAGGCTCTCCAACCCCTGCCCCTCGCCCGCGAACCCGTAAAGGCCGCTGTAGCCCAGTTCCAGGCTGCCCCACGTCTCGTCCTTCCAAAGCGGCCGCAGCTGAACCGTGGCCACCAGGTCCTTCTCGTCGTTGTCGTCGCCGCGGTTCTGACGCTGCTGGAAGGCCGTGCCCGCACCGTTGAACCCGCCCACCCAGTACTGGAACCGGTCTTCCCACCACGTGCCGTGCACCATGCCGCCCAGGTCGCGCAAGGAGGCCGGCTGGGCGATCATCGCGCGTTCCACGAAGTCCAGGGCCTTGTCGTCCTGCGTGCCCTCATAGCCCAGACGCCTGCGCATCTGGCCCGTGAACCCTTCGTGATGCGGAAGGATGCCATGCACCTGGATGTACGCATCCTGCAGCAGCCGATTGGCATCCCCCGAGCCGCTCCGCACCGCGGCCGAACGGGGATTCCCGTCGTTGGCATACCCGCTCTCCCACGAAACCGCGCTGTCGCCCCAGACCCCCGAACCCAGGTTCGTCGGGAAGGTGGGGAACGAGGTCGCTTCGCGCGCCGCATCGAGCGAAAGCACCGCTCGCACGTTCTCGTGAATGTCCATCGTAAAACGCACCTCGGCGCGCCGCACGGCGAAACCGTCGTTGTCGACCACCTCGTTCGAACTGCCGATCGCATACCCGCGGTTGTCGTTCTCGATTCCGTAGTACCAGACCTGCAGAAGCCCCCCGATCGTCAACTTGCCGCTCACGCTGGTCGCCGTCTCGTTCGGGCCATACCGGTTGTCGACCAGCTCCTGCGTACGCGAAGCGGCCACCGGCTGCGCGCCGTCCAGCCGCAGGCGAAGCTCTTCGACTTCCTTCTTGAGCTTGTCGTATTCGGCCTGGCTGACGCCTTCCGCCCAGACCAGGGAGGAACACACCACCCATCCCGCCAACAAAAGACCGGAAATGCGGACCATTTCCACCTCCAGCAGATCATGCCAGGCACGCCACACAACCCTGCACAGTCCACCCGACCAGGGCGGCACCGCACACCGGAAGGCTGACAGTGGCTTCACCATGCTACTGAATGCTCGTGCCTATTCCAGCGAAAAACAGGCCCCGTAACCGAAGGATTCGAAACGAGATGCGCCAGCTGCGGAGGCTTCACCGGACGCAACCCGCCCCCGAAACGATCCACGCTGGGTCCGGAATTTCCGCGGCGCGGTACTAAATACCCGGCTCGACCCTCGACCGATCGCCGGTCGGTCGCCAGTGCGGGGTGCGTATCACCCGCTCCTCGGTCAACACCATGTCCACCGGCCGATCGTGCGCCTCATGGGGAACCGACTCCACGATCTGACAATCGAAAGCCAGCGCGACCAGGCGCGGTCCCTGCAGGCGTGCGATGAAACGGTCGTAATACCCCCCACCCCGCCCCAGCCGGTTCCCGGCGGCATCGAAGGCCCGGCCCGGGACCAGGATCAGATGCAGCGATTCGGGCGCGATCGTCGGCAACATCGACAGTGGCTCCTTGAACCCGAAACGGCTGCGCTCCAGGTCCCGGCGAACGTCCAGGATCTCCAGGACGTGCAGCACGCGCGAACCCTTCTCGGTGCGCGGCAGACCCACCCGCTTGCCGGCCTCCAGGCTGGCCAGCACCAGTTCGTGCGTGTCGATCTCGGTGGCATCCGAGTTGTAAATCATCACGCTGCGGGCCGCCTTGAACTCGGGCGTCTCCGCCAGACGCGCCTGCGCCCGCGCGCCGCGTTCCATCCGTTCGGCCGGACTCATCGCCAAAATGGCCGATTCCATCCGCGCCCGCAGCTCTTTTTTCGAGTCCGGCATCGCCATCGTCACCGCCTCTACGCGACCTTGCGTACAAGATCCACGTGCCGAAACCACGTGCGCTGCATTCGCCCTGCAAGGCCACTCAGTACCCCGCCTGCTTGCCGCTCAGCGACGCGATGTCGATCCGGAAGACCAGCGTCCTCCGCAGGACCCCTTCGTCGTACGCGAAAGGCCCGGCGGCGGATTTGCGCATGATGCTGTCCAACCCCTTCACGCGCTCCGCCGCATCCTCGACCGGCACCACCCGCCCGGTCCCCAGCACCGAGCGGTAACGGGCCGAAAACCGGCACGGCGAGGCGCCCGCGAGCACCTCCGCCCCGTCCACCACCGAAAAGCTCACCTGCGGCGCGCGCTTCAGTATCCCGACCTTCCGCCCCGCAGCGGCCGAATGCAGGTAGATGCGACCGTCCGCATAGCCGAAGTTCATCGGCACCACATACGGGCGGCCATCGTCCACCATCGCCAGATGCAGGTAGAAGGCCCCGGCCAGGATCTCGTCGATCCGCACACGGTCCCCGATCTCGCGCTCGCCGCGCCGCATGCAGCCGCCCTCCGACCGCCACGCCCCCGCCTTACCCGCCCGTTGAAAAACCCGGCTCCCTACCTCTCCCACAGACTTTGCATTACCCACCCATCCGACGTTCTCCCCCTTCCCTCATCCAGGGAAGGGGGAGAAAGATGTGGGTAACGAGCAGCCCACAGAGGGGAGAGGGTAAACGAAAGCCCCTTTTTCAACGGGCCGCTACGCCCGCAGCGTCGCCTTGAAGCGTTTCAGCAAGGCCTCCACGAACCGCTGATGTGCCGCGTTGACCTCCTCGTCGGTCAAGCTCCTCTCCGCATGGCGGTAAACGACCGAGAAGGCCAGCGACTTCTTTCCGGGGCCCAGCTGCTTGCCGCGGAAAACCGAGAGGAAGCGAGGGGCTTCCGCCGCGTCGCGCAGCGGCTCGCGATACGCCGCGGCGAACGCCTCGACCTCGCCCCACGTCACCCCCTCGTCCACCACCATCGCGATGTCGCGCGCATTCTCCGGCTGCGTCGGCAGCGGCACGTACCGGCGCGGCGCCACCGGCACCCCGCTGGCCGCCCGCAGGTCGATCTCGAAGACCGCCGGGACCTTCCTCAAGTCGAATTTCTGCGCCAAGGCAGGTGCCACGACACCGAGCCAGCCGATCGCCGTGCGCTCGTCTCCCTGCACGAGCCAGACGCGGCAGGCCTTGCCGGCCGCCAGGAATGCCGAGACCGGGAGCGCCGTCCCGCTTTCCGCATCCGCCACCGACGCCCACTCCAGCCGCACGCCGGACCACTCGAGCGCCTCCGGCAGGCGCCGCACCGCGTCCGCCAGCACCGCGAAACCGCGCTCGTCCAGCACGCCCAGCGTCGCACGTTCGTCCGGCCGCGCCTGGTCCTTCAGCGGCAGGAACACCTTGCCGCACTCGAAAATCCGCACCTCGCCGGAACGGCGATCCTGATTGAGCCGCGCCGTGGCCAGCAGGGAGACCAGGAGGCTGTTGCGCAGCACCGAATGATCCTCGCGCAGCACGCTCCGCGGATCCATCGCCAGGGGCCGCTCCGCCGTCCAGACGGCCGGCGCCGGCCAGCGCGGGTCGACCAGCGTGTCCGTCACCGTTTCGAAATAGCCCAGCGCAGCGAAAAGATCGCGCACGCGGTCGGTCGTCGTTTCCAACGCCGAACGCGGCGCGATGCGCGCCGACATGGACGTGGTCGGAGGGACATGGTTGTACCCGTGGATCCGCGCCACTTCCTCGATCAGGTCCGCCTCGCGCTCCAGGTCGCCGCGGCGCCACGTCGGGACGCGGACGTCGGCCTTCAGCATCCGCTCCTCCTGCGTGCACACGCACCCCAGCGCCGCCAGATGCGCCAGCGCCTCCTGGAAGGGAATCGGCACGCCGTACAGCTGTTCCAGCCGCCGGTGGCGCAGATGGATGACCTTGGCTTCGCGCGGATGCGGGCGGGTGTCCAGGAGGCCCCGCGCGACCGTGCCGCCGGCCAGTTCCACGATCAGCCGCGCCGCGCGCGCCGAGGCCCACGCCACGGCCTCCTGGTCGACGCCGCGTTCGAAGCGGTAGCTCGAATCGGTGCCGACCTTCAGCCGGCGACAGGTGCGCCGCGTGCTGGCCGGGTCGAAGCAGGCCGCCTCCAGCAGGAGGTCCCGGGTCTCCGCGCTCACCTCGCTGCCCGCGCCGCCGATCACGCCCGCGCAGGCCACGGGGCGCTCGGCGTCGGCGATCACCAGCGTCTCCGGCGTCAGCGGAGGCACCTCGCCGTACAACGGCGCGAACGGCTCGCCCGGCCTCGCGCGCCGCACGACGATCTCGCGCCCCGCCAGTTTGCCCAGGTCGAACGCGTGCAGCGGCTGGTTCAGCTCGAAGCAGATGAAGTTCGTGATGTCGACGATGTTGTTGCGCGGGATCAGGCCCATCGCCGTCAGCCGTTTCTGCAGCCACGCCGGCGAAGGTCCCACCCGGACGCCGCGGATCACGCGGGCCGTGTACCGCGGGCACAGGGCCGCGTCCTCCACGCGCACCTTCGCGAACGTCTCGGCCGCCGGATCGCTCTCGCCCAGTTCCGCCGGCGGCAGCTTCAACGGCACGCGCAGGATCGCCGCGGCCTCGCGCGCCAGCCCGAGGATGCACTGGCCGTCCGGACGGTTCGCCAGCACGTCCAGTTCCAGCACCGCCTCCTCGCCGGTACCCTCGATGCCCTCGCAGGCGAATCCGGCAAAGGTCATCAACTGGGCCAGCGTCGGCGCCACATCGCCCTGCGGCTTCAAGTCCCATCGCGCGCACGCCGCCGCCGCACGGTCCGCCAGCGAAGCGCCGCCGAGGTCGAGGTAATCGAGCAGCCAGAAGATCGGGAGTTTCATCGCACTTTCCCCGGTTTGTCGGTTTGCCGGTTCGCCAGTTTGCCGGTTTCGCACCTTGAAAGGCCGTGCATGAACCAGCCGTTTCAGATCTGCCTCAAGAACCTCAAATCGTTCTCCAGGAACAATCGCAGGTCGTCGATGCCGTAGCGCCGCATCGCCATGCGTTCGATGCCGAAACCGAAGGCGAAGCCGGTCCAGATCTCCGGATCGTAGGCGCGATCGCCGCGGGCGCGATTGACCGCCTCGAAGACGTTCGGGTCCACCATGCCGCAGCCGCCCAGTTCGACCCAGCCGGTCCGCTTGCAGACCGCACACCCCGAACCGCCGCAGGCGGGACACGAACAATCCAGCTCCGCCGAAGGCTCCGTGAACGGGAAGAAGCTCGGGCGAAACCGCACCTTCGTGCCGGCGCCGAACAGTCCTTCCACGAAGAGCTGCAGCGTGCCCTTCAGGTCCGCCATCGAGACGCCGCGGTCGACGTAGAGCCCTTCGATCTGATGGAAGGTGCTCGCGTGCGTCGCGTCGATCCTGTCCGGACGGTAGACCCGGCCGGGCGCGATCACGCGCAGCGGCGGCGTACGCGTCTCCATGATGCGGATCTGCACGGTCGAGGTCTGGCTGCGCAGGAGCGCGTCGCCGGGCTTGAACGCCCCGCGCGTCGTCAGGAAGAACGTGTCGAAGCTGTCGCGCGCCGGATGGTCCTTGGGGACGTTCAGATCGTCGAAATTGTGCCGCTCGTCCTCGACCTCCGGCCCCTCGACCGCCTCGAACCCCAGCGCGCGCAGCAGGTCGCGCAGCGTATCGGTGGTGCGCGTCAGGGGGTGACGGCGGCCGAGCGTGCTGCGCTGCTCCGGCGGCAACGGCTCGGTGACGTCGAACGACGGGCCGGCCGCCGGCGCGCCGGCGCCCACGGCGCTTTTGGCGGCTTCGAAGGCCTCCTCGAGTTCCCTGCGGATGTCGTTGAGCCGCTTGCCGGCCGCGGGCTTCTCCTCCTTCGGGACCTCCTTCAGCCGGTTCATGAAGGCCTTGAGCAGCCCGTTGCTGCCGAGGTATTTGATGCGGGCCTCCTCGAGCCGCTTCGGATCCCGGGCGCCGGCGGCGGCCTGGAAGGCGGCCAGCGCCTCGTCGCGAGCGGTTTGGGCTTCGGCTTGCAGACTCATGCTCGACTCCTCGGGTTGCCTCCGGATCCGCTCGCAGATCGCTCCCGGCCGAGTCCCGCGATCTCCGAGGGCCTTCACGTCCAACGGGCCGCGCCGCCCCTTCTCCCATCCGGAACGCCCGCCGCCTCGCAAGCGCCGCGAGGGCGGCACGCGCCCCAAAAAAGAAACACGGGCAGCACGCTGCCCGTGTTAACCGGTCGATCGGCAAAAGCAACCCGGCGGACGCGTCAAGCCAGCTTGGCCTTGGCCGTCTCGACCAGTTTGCCAAACGCCGCCTCGTCGCGAACGGCGATTTCGGCGAGCATCTTGCGGTCCATCGTAACGCCCGCCTTCTTCAGCCCGTTCATGAACGACGAATAGTTCATGCCCTGCGCCTTGACGGCGGCCGTAAGGCGCGTGATCCAGAGCGAGCGGAATTCGCGCTTGCGGACACGGCGGTCGCGGGTCGCATAGGCTTCCGCGCGCTCCACCGTCTCCATGACCGAGCGGATCATCTTGCGCCGGCCGCCGACAAATCCCCTGGCCCGCTCCAGGACCTTCTTCACGTACTTTTTGCGAGCGACATTCGTCTTGGTACGCATGACCTTCTCCCGTCGAACCTACCGCGCCGCGAACTGCCGACGACCACAGGTCGACCTTTTTCTCCGTTCTGCACCCGAACCCCTGGAAAGGAAAACTGCGGCCATCAGGCCAGTCCGAGCAGCCTCTTCATCCGCTTCGCCTCTGCGCCCAGCAGGATGGCGGGCCGCTTCAGGCGGCGACGACGACCGGGCCTCTTGGCCGCCATCAAATGCGCATGCCAAGCCTGGCCCCGCTTGACCTTGCCCTTCTTCGTCAACTTGACCCGCTTCGCAACACCTTTGTGAGTCTTGAGCTTGGGCATGACAAAACCTTTCGGCGCTTCCACGACATCCTCTATCTTGCCGGGTGGGAAAGACGGGCCCGCGGCAAACGAAGGCGCGATTTATACCCGGCCCGCCAGGGAATGCAACGTCAAGATTCACGGGGTTCAAAAAGCGTTGCTCACCGCCCAAACCTTTTATAATCGATGGCGCCACGGGAGGGCCGAACGAATGATCACGACCTCGCTGGTCACGGTGAACGGTCATGGCATGGACGGCGTGTCGATCCCCACGCAAAACAACTGCGTCCTGGTCATCCAAGCACCCAACGGTCTGCTGGCCTGCAAATACCTCAGCGTCGAACGCGCCAACCAGATGCTGGACTGCGTCGCGATCGTCAAGAACGTCGAGACGCTCGAGGACATGCTGACGGCCGAAGTCATCGCCGTCAGCAACATGGCGCAGAAGAGGGGCATCCGGCCAGGCATGACCGGCGAGGAAGCGCTGCTGAAAATGCTGTGAGCCTCGGTACCGTGCCGCGGCGCGGCGCTTACGGTTTGAACGTCTGCGTCAAAAGGGCCTTGAGCCAGCGGGTGCCGCTGTACCCCTGATGCCCGCCGTGCGGAAGGACCAGCACCCGCGGTTCGGGGAAACGCTGCTGGAGCGCCCGGATTTCCTCGGGGCGCGAAAGCGGATCGTCGGCCGCCACGACCACCTGCGTGAAGGCGGGCGCGCCGTCCAGCAGATGGGCCACGTCGCCGCAGCGCCAAAGCTCCTCGGGCGTCGTTTTCCAGAACGGCGCGGCCATGCGGTTGACGAAGTCGTCGAACGTCCACTGGCCCCAGTCGCTCAACTTCCGTCTGGAGGGGTCGGCCTGCTCTTCCGCTTCCAGACGATCCTTGAGGTCCGGCAGGTAGCGCTTCGCACTCTCCTTCACGACATTCTTCAGGCCGCCGAAGAAGACATACGCGATCCCGGCGCGAACCAGGCCCTCCTCCGGATCGGACGGCAGGTCGCGCTTGGGCGTGTACCCGCCCAGCAGCTTCATCAGGTCGCCATCGTACTTCGGCAGATCGACCCTGCGGAACTGGTCCACAAGGTCGGCCGTCGAACGCATGTTCACCGGAGGCGAAATGACCAGGCACCGGTCCGCGGGCCACTGCCGGGCCGCATCCGTGCGGATCACGTTCAGCGCCAGCATGCCGCCATAGCTGGTCCCGTAAAGACGCACGGTCGTCACCTTCGAGCGCACCTCGCCGCTCTTCTCCAGGCGCGCGTCCAGGACCAGCGAGATCATCTTGGCCACCGTCTCGGCCTCGACCTTCAGATTGCCCGGGACGCCCAGCAGGGTGCGTTTGTTGACGTCGCCGCGAAAGAGCGAATCGAAACAAAGGACGTGGCACCCGGCATCGAAAAGGATCGCCTGCCAGTGCTTCCCGAACTTGTCGTCCGCCTTTCCGAAGATGCCCGGCAGAATCACGGCCAGCGGCGCCGTGCCCGGACGGAACTTCACCCGGACCTTGAAGTCGTCCTTGAACCCCGTCTGGTCGCGCCTGAGCTTGATCGTCTCGCCGCCGTCCAACTGCTCCGCCTCGAACTGCTCCGCGTTCACTGTCGCCATGTACCCGTTGACATGAACGCGACCGGTCTTGGTGACCCGGTCCTCGAGTTCGGCCTTGAAATCCGGCAACTGCGAAAACGAAACCGGCTGAAACGCATCGGCGGCAGTCGATCCGCCATGAACGCCCAGGACGAAAACGAGCATCGAGGCGACGACGATTCGTGCGTTGCGCACGAGCTGTTGACGCAACATTAAAACGCTCCCTTGAAAACCTGGCCTTCGAGCATTTCCCGACGAACGCAGGGTAAACTATACGCTCAGGTGCACACGTCAAGCCAAGCCGAAAGGGCGTTTGGAGTGCAGGACCGATCGAAGCCACTTCGTGGGAGAGGACCGATACGAACGGATGCGAGTCCGGGGAGAGAGGCCCATAGATCCGACGTTCTCC
>Ga0101944_10005035_pt1 | contig 15534 bp, 5 predicted proteins | sample DewCreD2012metaG_FD_75245 | JGI IMG/M metagenome (GOLD analysis project Ga0101944, IMG submission 75245) | Hot spring sediment bacterial and archeal communities from British Columbia, Canada, to study Microbial Dark Matter (Phase II) - Dewar... ...
AACGAAAGAGGAGAAACCCACAAACCGGACGTTGAGGTGCCTCTCGACAACGAAAGAGGAGAAAACCACAAACCGGAAGTCGAGATACCTCTCGACAACAACATCGAAGAAAACCAGAAACTGGAAGTTGAGATGACTCTCGACAACAACATCGAAGAAAACCAGAAACCGGAAGTCGAGATACCTCTCGACAGCAACATCGAAGAAAACCAGAAACCGGAAGTCGAGATACCTCTCGACAACAACATCGAAGAAAACCAGAAACTGGAAGTTGAGATGACTCTCGACAACAACATCGAAGAAAACCAGAAACTGGAAGTCGAGATACCTCTCGACAGCAACATCGAAGAAAACCAGAAACCGGAAGTCGAGATACCTCTCGACAGCAACATCGAAGAAAACCAGAAACTGGAAGTTGAGATGACTCTCGACAACGAAAGAGAAGAAACCCACAAACCGGAAGTTGAGATGACTCTCGACAACAACATCGAAGAAAACCAGAAACCGGAAGTCGAGATGACTCTCGACAACGAAAGAGAAGAAACCCACAAACTGGAAGTCGTGATACCTCTCGACAGCAACATCGAAGAAAACCAGAAACCGGAAGTCGAGATACCTCTCGACAGCAACATCGAAGAAAACCAGAAACCGGAAGTCGAGATGACTCTCGACAACGAAAGAGAAGAAACCCACAAACCGGAAGTTGAGATGACTCTCGACAGCAACATCGAAGAAAACCAGAAACCGGAAGTTGAGATGACTCTCGACAACGAAAGAGAAGAAACCCACAAACCGGAGGTTGAGATGACTCTCGACAACGACATCAGAGAAAAGATAACGAGAGAATCTGGAGAAGAGAAAATCGAGACACCAAGAAAGATCAACAAGGAAACAAGAGACGAAAGACAAGAGATAAAAAAGGAGACGGAATCCGAGACAAAGGAATCAAAGAATTCTTTACTCCAGATGAAGACATCCATATCTGAAACGACGAAGAGAGAAATCGAAAACGAGTCCAAACAGAATTTTTTTTCAAATACTCCATCATTCGCTTTCGATCGGCGGATTTCTGAGAACAAGTTAGGAATACCGTTCCAAAAGTCTTCAAGGAAAGAACTTGATATCGAGTCGTCTTTAAATCGAAGTATGACTCGAGAGTTAAGACCTACAACTTCCGTAAATAGTATAAAGGGAAGTTTCCATACACAATTAGAAAAAGAACATCATATAAATATATCGACATCTATTTCAAATGAAATGATGAGTGAGGATATATCGATGCGCCCGCCCTCTCCTCGAGATACTACAAATATTATTGTTAATGGCCAAATTCTCGATCGAAGTCGAATTAAACCAATTCCTTTACCTCCCAGCTTCTCGAGAGTTTCAACTTCTGACCCCTCGACCTCGACATTAAGTCAGTCTGGAGATAAGACAACATCGTTTTCGAATAATCTCAATAAAGGTAACAGTGATCTTAATCTTAGATCTTTCGAAAGTTCGTCAGTTAATCTAGAATCCGTCAAAAGAAACTCCGATATAAACACGGAACAAGAGAAAGAGGAGAATAGACCTCTTATGCCAGAAGATGAACCTTCTCCTGTTCCGAGTTCTCAAAGTAAGACTCAGAATCCGATAATTTCTTCACCTCAGTTATCTTCTCATCTATCTTCTCTCGATAACTCAGATGAGATAATTTCCCCTGCTCCTCCATCTTTCCACGTTGCCGATCCTGAGGACGTCATTTCTCCCGAATCCCCTACTTATACTCATCGAAAGGATAATCCGGAGACATCTCCACCTTTCTACCCGGAAAACACTCCTCTCGAAACCCCGACTCTTCCTCCTAAAAACGATTCCTTCTCTAATAGGGTTGAGACAGATTTCCCTTCTCTAACCACCTCTTCTCAAACTCCAGCCGAATCATCAAAGTCAAAAAATATTTCCACCTCTTCTCAGACCTTTCGACGAAACGAATCTCGACCAGAATCTTCTTCCATTCATGCCACAAACACCTTTCCCGGAGATAAAAGTGTCCCTTCTTCTCTCCTTCCCGTCAACCGAACAATTTCCTCGTTATCAGGAAAATCTCTCAATTTCCCACTTCCGTCAAGATTTGAGAAACCGACCGATCTTTCCTCTCCCGGAAGTTTCGAAACATCGAAAGACCACTCCTCTTTTCCGAAACCAGAGAAAACAAGAGAACACTCCTTACCTCCCGCGAAACCAGAGAAAACAAGAGAACACTTATCTCCTGAAAAACCAGAGAGATCAAGAGAACACTTACCTTCCGTGAAACCAGAGAAACCAGAGAAAACAAGAGAACACTTACCTTCCGTGAAAACAGAGAGATTAAGCGAACACTTACCTTCTGAGAAACCAGAGAGATCAAGAGAACACTTACCTTCTGAGAAACCAGAGAAAACAAGAGAACACTTACATCCTGAGAAACCAGAGAAACCAGAGAGATCAAGAGAACACTTACCTTCTGAGAAACCAGAGAAAACAAGAGAACACTTACCTTCCGTGAAAACAGAGAAAACAAGAGAACAACTTTCTCCTCCAAAAACGGAGAGATCGAGAGAACAAACACCTGATGGGAAATCGGAAAGGGGAGAGAGAAGGAAGAGGGAAGGAAGTCCGTCTCAGAAAAGAGAAGAGAAGAAGGAAGGTAAACAGATGTCTGAAAAAGAATCCAAACCAAAGACTGTCGAGACTTCAAACAAGGAGAAGAATCCAAAGAAAAAAAGTAAGTCTACAACATCCCGAGGAAGAGATCGTCCAGACTTTGCAAATATGACCGATGAAGAGAAGGCTAAGTGGAGAGTTTACTATGAGATTCAGTTTGGAAGATTAGCGGAACAGTTTCCTCATTATAATATCAAGCCGCCCCAAGATGAGGAGACTTTGGATATGATATATGCTCGTCATGCGGAGTACTTTCGGCAGATTTCGATTGATCGAAATGTGAAATCTCAATATCGGAACTATCTTGTTGTTGGATTTCTTGTCCTTGAGTTTTTTGCGGTTAAGATATTGAAACTCGAATACTGTCGAGGATATACGGAGAGCCAACTGAAGAATATCAAGGAATATGAGTATCTGTTATATGAACTTGGAGAAAAGCATTATACCAGTGGAGGTTCAGCCTGGCCAGTTGAAATTCGAATTGCTATGTTAGCTCTCGTTAATGTCGTTGTGTTTATTGTGATGAAGGGCATCATGTCATATCTTGGTCCCGTCGTTGGACAAATTGCGGTGGACCAAATCAAGCAACTCTTCGGAAGTGGAAGTGAATCTGAGGAAAAGACTGAGAAACCGACAGAACAAGGTTTTAACTTGGAATCCCTTATAGGAAATATTGGTAGCATTTTCATGGGTGGAGAAAGAGAAAATTCCCGAGAAAAAGCCAAACGTCAACCGGCCTTTTCTGAGTAGAATAAGTCAGATCTTCCATTTTTCGAAAAGGAAAGATGGAAGAGAGTCTTAACATTCAAAGCGTCGCTTAACACCCCAAAGATTTGCATGACGCTCAAGGTCAACTTCTTCGAAAAACTTCCGAGTATAGACGGGGACTTTATTTCCGTCAGGATCTGTTACAACCGTGGGTTGACGATTCTGATGAATGTAGTGAATCGAGATTTTCACAAATGCCTGAAAGAAGTCCCAAATTGCATCCCGATCTTCCTGTTTAATGACCGGTTCCCCATTTTTATCTTGAAGTTGAAAGAGTTCCCTAAACGCGTTGACATTGTTAAGAGGAAGATCTGAAAAAATGCTAACCGCATGCTCTTCGAAAAACTTTTCTTTACGTTCCCGGATTTCATCCCAATGTTCATGGGAATAACTAATAAAGTTTTCAATGAGCTTTCTCTTTGGATAGCTGGAAAGTATGGTCGTCGCAAGTTCAACCAGAGACGGTTTAACAATTCGATATTCCTTCTTATACGCACTATCAACGAGATCATATATTAAATGAGAGAGTCCTAACATATTCTGGTAAAATCTTTCTTCAGGAGGAGGACAGTCCATTTTAATTTCAAATCCATATGTCTTTAAGTTTTCCGAAACAGGAAGAAAGGTTTCGCCTTTTAAAGATGTCGACTCTCTTTTCTTTGGAAAGAGAAGATGACCATTAAAATCGGGAGCTCTCCAAAATAAAACTGATTTTAGAGTTCAAAATATTTCTCTTTCTTATGAAAGGTTATGTTAAGACTTCCTTTAACAGATATTCGAACGATCTATGCATCTCACCTCGATGACAAACTTGAGCTTGAGGCTCGGATTGGTTCGTTTACTTCTCAGGGCTTCATCGGAACCGTGAGTCGAGAAACCTTCACACGTCTTCGAGAGTCTCTCAATGCTCGAGTTCGTCCCACCGTTGAGCATACTACTGACTATATCTCAGGAATTATTCGTAAAACAATACCGTTTCCTCGTTCGGAAGAGGAAGAATCGAAAGCAATATGGATGAAGAAGGATCGACTCTGGCTGTATGATATTCGAAACTTTGGTCTCCGAATTACCATCTCGAGAGAGACACCGATCGATCCCATTCCAAACTTTAAACCGTCTCTCATCCGAACAAAGAACCGCTATAGTTATCCAGCAAGAGGTGGAACTTGTCGTATTGACCTCACCGTCGTTGATATGGAACAAGTGAGTGAATCTCTCGATCGCACTCACTATGAAATCGAAGTTGAACTTCTTAACATTCATGACCTTAACGTTTTTGGAGAAGTTCTTGGAAATGTCCTTCGTCTCGTCCAAGATACTCACATTCTCTATACTCTTCCTCTTAAACATCAACTCATCACCTATATCAATTCGATTCTTCGAGGACGTCAGGGATCTGTCATTGATAGTCGAATCATGGTTCAAGCACGAAATCTTCAGCTTCGAGACATGGTCTGGGGAGGTCTTATTGGAAATAAAGAAACAAGTTACACTGTCACTCACAAGGCCGATGGTCTGAGACGTCTTCTCGTCTTCGCTCCATCTGGAATCTGGCTCGTCTATCCTCCCAGTGAAGCCAATCTTCTCACCAATGAAGAATTTCCAGGTTTAAGTGGAACCATCCTTGACGGTGAACTCATTCCTCCTTCCAAGAGAAAGCCTGGTGCTCCGAAGAGTAAGTACTGGTTCCTCGTCTTTGACTGTCTCATTGCCAATGGTGATATCACCATTTCATCACAGCCTCATCGGAATCGAATGCTATTCTGTCAGGCCGTCGCTGACAAGTTTAAAGATAACACTCTTCTCGTTATTCACACAAAGACCTTCGTTACTCTTGACACTGTCGAAAACTTCTTTATACTTATGAAAAAGTTCTTCGATCAACAACCCTCTCTCTCCTATGAACAGGACGGATTCATGTTCACACCTGAGTTTGCTCCATATCATCCTCCATCCGACAAGATCCCTCTTCATTCCCGCATTCTCACCGTTGTCCCTGATGTTTGTAAGTGGAAACCTTCTCATCAGATGACCATCGATTTTCTTATTTCCTGGAAGCCCATTGTCGATGAGTCCGGTCATTCAACTTCCAAACTCTTCCTCTATGCTCTGGATCGATATTCTCAACTCGCTCTCTTTAAGGGTACTGAAATGTACCCTTTTTCGAACCAAGTCGACTCCGATGCCAGTTTAACAAAAGACCTTCCAACAGGCACCATCGTCGAATATCGGTGGGACTCGGATAGAAAACTTCTCGTCCCCGTCCGAATTCGTCATGACAAGGTTAAACCGAATCGTCTCGATGTCGCCATAACCAATTGGAACTGGATTCATGACCCTGTTTCTACCTCAACTCTTCGTGGAGAGGATCTTGCTCTGGTTCGCAAGTATCACAACCGTATCAAGCGCGCACTCTACCGCTCTCTCGATCCGGAAAAGAAAACTCTTCTTGACATTGGCTCAGGACAAGGAGGTGACGCTGCCAAATGGAAAGCTCAAGGCTTCCATCGAATCGTCGCCGTGGAACCCAATCCTCAATATCATGCCGAGTTGAAACATCGATTGGAATCCGTTGGACTTAAAACTCTCATGTATCAAGATTATCTTTCCACTCGCCCCACCGATGTCCAAGTCCTTCTTCTTCCGGCCCGAGGAGAAGACACAACCCTTATTCGTCAAGCTCTGAATGACTTTGTTGGCGGACCTGTCGATGCCATCTCTCTTATGCAGTCGATGACTTTCTTCTGGTCCTCCCCCGAAACGGTTAAGGCTCTGGCTCGCACTCTCTCCACATGTCTTAAACCCGATGGCACCGTTCTCTTTTTAACCATGGACGGAGATACTGTTTTCCAAATGTTCCGTCCAGCATTTTCGGGTCTTGAGGGCAATCGCCTTCGTCTCGGTTCTGGAATGATTGAATATCATAATGAACATGAACTCACCATTGACCTCCCTGGCACAATCGTCAATCAACAGAAGGAATCTCTTGTCTATCTCACGGATCTTCTTCTTGAACTTCCTGACTTCGAGTTAGGTGAAATCTATCGAGCAACGACTGAAAAATTCCTCAATCCCATTGAAAAACTTTATACCGAAATGTACTCTTTCGGTTATCTGGTCCGGTCTGGCTCCTCGGACGTCTCCTCGACGTCCGAGACATAACTCCTCCAACGAAAAGAGTTAAATGGAGAGATGTAAGATAGAATTCTCTCCATTTAAAAATAGACTTCCTCTTCATATAAAGAAACATGAATATCCTTATGAATCAAGAGTATGAACATCTTAACTGGCCCCTTTATCCAGGAATGGTTCGTATCCGCACTCTCGCTGATGGATCCTGTCTCTTTCACGCCATTGCTAATGCCTACTTTATCCCCTATCGCACTGGTATTCTTGATGGAAAATCTATCTCCCGTCCTCAACTCATCCGAACTCTTCGACGTCAACTCTCCATCCGCCTCGGAGAACCCGTCGATCCCCTCAATCCGGACGGCCCAACTCATTATGACCTCCTGAGTCGAGGACAGTTACGAAAATTCGCCGAAAGTGTCCCTCGTTATTCTCTCGAAAATATGCAAAAAGAACTTGACTCCAATGACCCCGTCGATAACGTATATAATGAATTTCTGAGTAACCAACTCAATAAAGACATCTATCTTCTTAATGCTCAGACAAAAGACGTCCTCATCACCGGAAATGACGATGATATCCTCTATAAAGATCGAGATTCAATCGTCATTCTCTATTTGACCGGACCCCCTGGTCATTATGAACTGGTTGGATTAGATCAACGAGAAGATATTATGACCATCTTTCCACCTTCCCATCCATTTATTTTAGCCATTCGACATCGAATGAATGAGTTACGCGGCCCTCGAACCTCGTTTTCTCCCGCTCCTCTTCAAGTCTTCCGATCTTAACCCTTCATTTCTCTTTAAATCAGAATAAATTACCCCTAACTTAAAGCAAAGTTACGTTACTCTCGAGAAGGTAAATTCTTAAAACACACACATCATTAAAATAAAGAACTCGGGTTAAAAATGCAACCTGAATTAAGTAAACCTGAATTAAGTAAACCTGAAAATCGTCCCATTATTTATGTCGAATTTAGTGATGGCTACTCCATCCGTAACTTAATCGAATATCTTAAAAGTACAAATGTCCATGGCAATTTCGTCTTCACCGAAGATGGTATCTCTTACTCCCAACCAGATGCTGATAATACTATCTTAAATGAAATCTCCATCCCTCGCTGTAATCTCCCCATGTACATCTACAACTCTACCGAACCCTATCTGGCTATCGGCGTCACCATCTCCAACTTACGCAAAATTACCAAATCCATCGGTAAAAAAGATACCGTTCAAATGTATATCCTCCCCAATAATCCCATGCTCTGTATCCGTATCATCAGTGTTAACACCAAGGCCCTCAATCGTGGAAACATGAACTATCTCAAACCCCAGTCTCTTGATCTCGTCTTCTATGATCTCAAAGATGCCTACAGTCGCTCCGACGATAACCCCAATTGTAGTATCCCCATTATGGACTTCTGTCGTATGTGTGCCGCTATGTACTCCATTCAATGTAGTTATGTCACTGTCCGTGGCTTCCCTCGCGGTGCCATCTTTGAAGGCATGATCGAAGGCGGTATCACCGGCCGTATCGACAAATTCGGCATCTGTGAACCTCTTAAAGACAAATCCCCCTCCCAAGACCCCATCTCCTCCCCAGACTTTTCCTCTCTCTCATCTCTTCTCGATAACATCTCCCTCGATAAAATTAAACTCCCCTCAACTAATAAATTCCCCAAACTCGTCGTCCAGTCCTCCGAAGAAGAAGTCCGCATCCGTATTTCAATGTCCACCATTAAAGCCCTCTCCAAAATTAATAATCTCTCCACTTCCTCCGGTATCGTTAAACTCTATATGGAACCCGACCGACCCCTCAAGTTAGTCTGTAATATCGGCATGTACGGTAAACTCACCATCTATCTCCGTGACCCTAAATAAATCCCCCTTCTCTTTTGGACACACAACAGAATTATCTCCTTTTGTGTGTCCAAAAGAGAATTGACTTCAATGAATTCATCCTAACACTTCGAAAACAAATCCATGGGCTCCTCTAAAAGTAAACCTAAACCTCAATTTAACTATCGCTATCCAAATGATATCATTACCTTGATTCTCCTTCATGTTCCCCCCTTAACTATTGTAAAGTGTCATCGAGTCTGTCGACAATTCTATACCATCTTACAGAAAAACCATTTCTGGAAAGATAAACTCCATCACGACTTTTCCCACTCCCACTCCTACCAAAACTTTAAATCCGCTTACTATACACTTCTCCGACACCTCCTGAGTAATGATATTGGACGTCTCGCTCTCGGACTCCCTCTTAAATATCACCGCCTCTGTAAAAATAAAACCTCCCTCTTTTTACATTCTTCCTTCTTAACTCCCGAGGAACTTGACCTGGCTCGAATCCTATCCTTGACTGTCACTCCCATCTTTACCTTCCGAAATATCTACTTTTGTCGTCAATGTCACTCCTTGGATATTTCTGTCTTCCCGAATGATCCTGAATCCGAAATTCTTATTAAATGTAATTCATGTGGATATGAACCCTTTAACTTTGAACTCCATGAAATTATCGTCGAAAGACTCGACTTTGATCATTATAGAGTCAGTCGCCCCAAAAAATCCTACACAATTAAATATAAATCTCGTCTTCAAAATCTACCTTAAACGTTCTGGCACATGATCAAGACACATCCGTTAGATTGGCCTGCCCAATGTGTGTCTTCCTCAAAACAAACCCAAGAATCAATCGTTTCTCAACTTTATTCGATATTCACCACCCAATTCCCATACCCGATGTTGGCATCATCCCAAACATTTCGATATCATTCATGATATCCAGACACTCGAATATTATCATTGAACTGAAACCCAAACTTTTAGATATCATTCATGATATCCAGATATTGAAATGTTAGGAAATGCAAAACAGGCACCGTAATTTCAGGAATTAAACCCTAATATCGAAGTATCTGAATTTCATGAATGATAGTCAAGTGTTTGGAATTCACCTCTTCAATTGAAATGTATGGAATCTCATTGATGATATCGTAATATTTGGTTTTATCCCAGACATTACAATATCATCAATGATATTCACATACTTGACTATCATTCATGAAATCTAGACACTTAACTATCATCGATGATATCCAGACACTTGACTATCAATGAAATCTAGACACTTGAATATCATCGATCATATCCAGACACTTGACTATCAATGAAATCTAGACACTTAACTATCATCGATTATATCCAGACACTTGACTATCATCGATGATATCCAGACACTTGACTATCATCGATGATATCCAGACAATCGGATATTAGCAATAAAATCTAGACACTTAGATATTAGCAATAAAATCCAGACACTTAGATATTACCAATGATATCCAGACACTCGAATATTACCAATGATATCCAGACACTCGAATATTACCAATGATATCCAGACAATCGGATATTAGCAATAAAATCTAGACACTTAGATATTACCAATAAAATCCAGACACTTAGATATTACCAATGATATCCAGACACTTGACTATCATCGATGATATCCAGACAATCGGATATTAGCAATAAAATCTAGACACTTAGATATTAGCAATAAAATCCAGACACTTAGATATTACCAATGATATCCAGACACTCGAATATTACCAATGATATCCAGACACTCGAATATTACCAATGATATCCAGACAATCGGATATTAGCAATAAAATCTAGACACTTAGATATTAGCATAAAATCCAGACACTTAGATATTACCAATGATATCCAGACACTCGAATATTACCAATTATATCCAGACACTCGAATATTACCAATGATATCCAGACACTTAGATATTACCAATGATATCCAGACACTTAGATATTAGCAATAAAATCCAGACATTTAGATATTACCAATGATATCCAGACACTTGAATATTAGCAATGATATTCAGACACTTGAATATCATCGATAAAATCCAGACACTCGGATATCATCGATGATATACACTCGGATATCATCGATGATATCCAGACACTCGGTTATTACCAATGATATCCAGACACTCGGATATTACCAATGATATCCAGACACTTGAATATTAGCAATGATATTCAGACACTTGAATATTAGCAATGATATTCAGACACTCGGATATTACCAATGATATCCAGACACTTGAATATTACCAATGATATCCAGACACTTGAATATTACCAATGATATTCAGACACTTGAATATTAGCAATGGTATTCAGACACTTGAATATCATCGATAAAATCCAGACACTCGGATATTACCAATGATATCCAGACACTTAGATATATATTACCAATGATATTCAGACACTCGGATATTAGCAATGATATTCAGACACTTATATATATTACCAATGATATTCAGACACTTAGATATTACCAATGATATCCAGACACTCGAATATTACCAATGATATCCAGACACTTAGATATTACCAATTATATCCAGACACTTGACTATCATCGATGATATCCAAACACTTAGATATTAGCAATGATATTCAGACACTTAGATATTAGCAATAAAATCCAGACTCTCGAATATTAGCAATAAAATCCAGACACTTGACTATCATCGATGATATGATATCCAGACACTCGAACTCGGATATTACCAATGATATCCAGAAAATCGGTTATTACCAATGATATCCAGACACTTAGATATTAGCAATGGTATTCAGACACTTGAATATCATCGATAAAATCCAGACACTCGGTTATTACCAATGATATCCAGACACTCGGATATTACCAATGATATCCAGACACTTGTATATTACCAATGATATCCAGACACTCGTATATTAGCAATGGTATTCAGACACTTGAATATCATCGATAAAATCCAGACACTCGGATATTACCAACGAAATTAAACACTCGAATATCGATGAAATCCAGACACTTGAATATTACCAATGAAATAAAGACACTCGGATATTAGCAATGAAATCCAGACACTCAGATATTAGCAATGAAATCAAGACACTCAGACATTAGCAATGAAATCAAGACACTTGAATATCAATGAAATCCAGACTCTCGGATATTAGCAATGAAATCCAGACACTTGAATATCGTCGATAAAATCCAGACTCTCAAATATTAGCAATGAAAATTAAACACTCGAATATCGATGATATCCATACACTTAACTATCATTCATGAAATTCAGACACTTGACTATCATTCATGAAATCCAGACACTTAACTATCATCGATGATATCCAGACACTTGAATATCAATGAAATCCAGACACTTAACTATCATCGATGATATCCAGACACTTGAATATCAATGAAATCTAGACACTTAACTATCAGGAATGAAATCCAGACACTTAACTATCATCGATGATATCCATACACTTGAATATCAATGAAATCTAGACACTTGACTATCATTCATGAAATCCAGACACTTGAATATCATCGATGATATCCAGACACTTGAATATCAATGAAATCTAGACACTTAACTATCATCGATGAAATTCAGACACTTGACTATCATTCATGAAATTCAGACACTTAACTATCATCGATGATATCCAGACACTTGAATATCAATGAAATCCAGACACTTAACTATCATCGATGATATCCAGACACTCGGATATCATTCATGATATCCAGACACTTAACTATCATCGATGATATCCAGACACTCGAATAGTCGCAAGAAAATCCAGACACTTGACTATCATTCGTGAACTCTAGACACTCGGATATCATCGATGAAAACCAGACACTTGACTATCATTCGTGAACTCTAGACACTCGGATATCATCGATGAAAACCAGACACTTGACTATCATTCGTGAACTCTAGACACTCGGATATCATCGATGAAAACCAGACACTTGACTATCATTCATGAAATCCAGACACTCGGATATTAGAAATGATATCCAGACATCGTAATATTAGCTATGAAATCCAGACATCTCGAATATTCGAGATGAAACAAACCCAGACATCCAAATATTAGCAATGAAAACCAGACATTCGAATATCATTCATGAAATCCAAACACTTTACTATCACCGATGAAATCCAGACACTCGGATATCATGAATGATATCCAGACATCGTAATATTAGCGATGATATCCAGACACTTGAATATCATCGATGATATAGACACTTGACTATCGTCGACGAAATAGACACTTGACTGACTATCAGCAATGAAATCCAGATATTTGAATATTCGCAAGAAAATTCCAGACACTTAACTATCAGCGATAAAATCCAGACATCTTAATATTAGCGATGAAATCCAGATACTTAAATATCATACTTGACTATCATCGATGAAATCCAGACACTTGAATATCGTCGATGAAATCCAGATACTTAGATATCATCGATGAAATCCAGATACTTGACTATCATCGATGAAATCCAGATACTTGACTATCATCGATGAAATCCAGATACTTGACTATCATCGATGAAATCCAGACACTTGACTATCATCGATGAACTCTAGACACTCGGATATCATCGATGAAAACCAGACACTTGACTATCATTCGTGAACTCTAGACACTCGGATATCATCGATGAAATCCAGACGCTTGACTATCAGGAATGAAATCCAGACGCTTGACTATCAGGAATGAAATCCAGACTCTTGACTATCAGCAATGAAATCCAGACTCTTGTATATCATCGATGAAATCCAGACACTTGACTATCATTCATGAAATTCAGACTCTTGGCTATCAGGAATGAAATCCAGACACTCGAATAATACCAATGAAATCCAGATACTTGACTATCAGGAATGAAATCCAGACACTCGAATATTACCAATGAAATCCAGATACTTGACTATCAGGAATGAAATCCAGACACTCGAATATTACCATTGAAATTCAGACTCTTGACTATCATCGATGATATCCAGACACTCAAATAGTCGCAAGAAAATCCAGACACTTGAATATTACCAATGAAATCCAGACGCTTGACTATCAGGAATGAAATCCAGACTCTTGACTATCAGCAATTAAATTCAGACTCTTGACTATCAGCAATTAAATTCAGACTCTTAGATATCATTGATGATATCCAGACACTTGAATATTACCAATGAAATCCAGACGCTTGACTATCAGGAATGAAATCCAGACTCTTGACTATCAGCAATTAAATTCAGACTCTTAGATATCATTGATGATATCCAGACACTTGAATATTACCAATGAAATCCAGACACTCGTATATTAGCAATGGTATTCAGACACTTGACTATCATCGATGATATCCAGACACTTGACTATCATCGATGATATCCAGACACTTGACTATCATCGATGATATCCAGACACTTGTATCATTCATGAAAACCAGACATTCGAATATTCGAGATGAAACCCAGACATCCAAATATCAGGAATGAAACCCAGACATCCAAATATTAGCAATGAAAACCAGACATTCGAATATTCGAGATGAAACCCAGACATCCAAATATTAGCAATGAAAACCAGACATTCGAATATTCGAGATGAAATCCAGACACTCGACTATCAGGAGGAATGAAACCCAGGCATCCAAATATTAGCAATGAAAACAAGACACTTGACTATCAGGAATGAAACCCAGACATCCAAATATTAGCATTGAAAACCAGACATTCGAATATTCGAGATGAAACCCAAACACTCGACTATCAGGAATGAAACCCAGACATCCAAATATCAGGAATGAAACCCAGACATCCAAATATCAGGAATGAAACCCAGACATCCAAATATTCGAGATGAAAAACAGACATTCGAATATTCGAGATGAAACCCAGACATCCAAATATTAGCAATGAAAACCAGACATTCGAATATTAGCAATGAAAACCAGACATTCAAATATTAGCAATGAAACCCAGACATCCAAATATTCGAGATGAAAACCAGACATTCTAATATTCGAGATGAAACCCAGACATCCAAATATTAGCAATGAAACCCAGACATCCAAATATTCGAGATGAAACCCAGAAGACATCCAAATATTAGCAGTGAAAACCAGACATCCAAATATTAGCAGTGAAAACCAGACATCCAAATATTAGCAATGAAAACCAGACATTCGAATATTCGAGATGAAATCCAGACACTCGACTATCAGGAATGAAAACCAAACATCCAAATATTAGCAATGAAACCCAGACATCCAAATATCATCGATGAAAATCGGATACTCGAATATTATCGATAAAATCCAGACACTTAACTATCATTCATGAGATCTATATACTTGACTATCATCGATGATAGTCAAGTGTCTGGATTTCATTGATAATAGAGTGTCTGGAATTCATCGATGATATCTAGATGACTAGATTTCATGAATGATATTACAATGTCTGGAATTCCTTGCTAATATTCGAGTATCTGCTTTTAATCACTGATATCTGGAATTCATCGTTGATATTCGAGTTTCTGGTTTTCATCGATGATATCTAGATGTCTGAAATTCCTTGTTGATATTCGAGTATCTGCTTTTCATCAATGATATCTAGATGTCTGGAATTCCTTGTTGATATTCGAGTGTCTGGATGTCATTGCTGATATCTAGATATCTGGAATTCATCAATGATATCTAGATGTCTGGAATTCATCGATGATATCTAGATGTCTGGAATTCCTTGTTGATATTCGAGTATCTGCTTTTCATCGATGATATCTAGATGTCTGGAATTTATTGCTAATATTCGAGTGTCTGGATGTCATTGCTGATATCTAGATATCTGGAATTCATCGATGATATTCTAGATATCTGGTTTCCATCGATGATATCTAGATGTCTGGTTTCCATGAATGATATTACGATGTCTGGAATTTATTGCTAATATTCGAGTGTCTGGTTTTCATCGATAATATTTGGATGTCTGGAATTCATTGTTGATATTTGAGTGTCTGGAATTCATTAGTAATAT
>Ga0101944_10005036_pt1 | contig 15532 bp, 10 predicted proteins | sample DewCreD2012metaG_FD_75245 | JGI IMG/M metagenome (GOLD analysis project Ga0101944, IMG submission 75245) | Hot spring sediment bacterial and archeal communities from British Columbia, Canada, to study Microbial Dark Matter (Phase II) - Dewar... ...
CGATAGATCAGCCGCCAGTCGCCGATCCACTCCATGTACGGCCGCGTCGGGTTGTGCGGAGCGAATTGGAACGCGACGAGGCGCCCGCCTGGTGCGAGCTGCTCGTACCCCCAGGCCACCAGCGCGGCGGCCGCGGCATCGTCCAGGTAATCGAGCAATCCCGGGATCAGCATCAAATCGCAGGGAGCATGGTCCCAAACCGCGTAGCGCCGCGGCAGCCGTGCCAGATTCGTCGCCACGGCGTGAACCTGCTCGCAAGGCAGCCAGCCGCGAAGCACCGCCGCCGCATATTCCAGCGCGGCCGGGTCGTAATCCAGCAGGACCGGTTCGAGACGCTGGCGGCTGCTCGCCGGCAGTTCCGCCAGCGCTTGGCGCACCTCCAGCCCGGTGGCCGAGCCGATCAGGGCAACCTTCACCCGCCGCGCAGGGCATGCCGTCGGCGCCTCGGGCCGATGTTCCGCCTGCAAGCCGCCATCTGCGCCATCGCCCCGAGGGGGTGACGACGAGGGAAACGCGGCCTGCACGGTCTGGCGAATCCACTGGCTAGCAAGCAGCATGCGGTTGCGGACGGCCTGCGGGGCAGCCTGCGTCTGGAAATAGCCGTCGAGCAGCCGGCCCAGAGGGTCGTCGCTGAGCTGGCGCTGGTAGATCGCCGCCAGAAGTTCGTAGTCGCCGGCGTAGCCGCGCGGCTTGGTCCACGCACGCGTCTGGAGCCAGCCGCGGCGCAGCCACGCACCCGCGATCGACCAGAGCATCTGCGTGGCACCGGCCCGCTGTTGGGGCGCAAGACCCAGCCGCTCCAGACCAGCCAACGCTTCGTCCATCGCCGCCGCGACTGTGGCCTCGTCCGCATCCTGCTCGGCCGCGGACGGGTCCTCGACGCGCTGGCGGACGGCCTCCAGCCGCTGCGCTAGCGCCTGGCCGATCCGCTGCACGGCCTGGCGCCAGACAGCCTCGCGGCAGACAACCTCCATGTTCGAGCCTCAAGGCGACTAGACCCTGCGAAAAGCCCCCGCGGCTAGGACACCCACCCGGTCAGCCAGGTCGTGAACACCGCCAGCGCCAGCCCGATGGAAATGATGAGCAGCAGCACCCCCACCACATGCCGCCAGGCGTCTGCATCTTCTTCCTGCAGCTCGGCTTGCAGCGAAGGCGGCATGTGCTGCCAGATGTCTTCGTCGGCATGCTCGGAATGGGCCTGGACCTCGGAAGCTTCGACCACGACACGCCTCCTGGAAAACGCCTGTTCAGGACGAGCGACTCTCGAACTGCCGCGCGGCACCTCGGGTTGTACGGCGGATCCTTCCCGGCCGGGGATACGGCCGGCCAGCGTGCACGAGATAGCCCTACCGCCAGACGCCATGCGGCCGCACAGGCCACTCGCAGGACATTGTATTGTGACAGGAAAACGCTCCTGCGGCTACGGGGCGCCTGGACGCCTTGTGCGGCAGGGCCGTTTCCGTCCCGGCCGCGGCGGGTTACGATACGCGCAAGGTGGGACTGCGTCGCTTCGGCGGCGCGACGAGCGGGGCGCTTGCGGCGGACGGTCCTGCCCCAGGCGCACAGGCCCCGCATCTGGCGATCATGCTGTCACCTCGGAAGGAGCCCTGTACCGATGAGAAGCACCAACTGCCGAGGCCAAACCAGCCGCCTGTCGCGTCGCCAGTGGCTGGCCCGCGCCGCGGCGACGTCGACGCTGATGGCCGCGGCCCAGTTCATACCCCGGCGGGCGTTTGGGGCTAGCGAGCGGATCCAGCTCGGCTTCATCGGCTGCAAGAACCGCGGGATGCAGAACCTCGAGGGGTTCGGCATCATAGGGCGCCAGGCGGGCCAGTGGCCGGTCGATGCCGCGGCCCTGTGCGATGTGGATGCCAAGGTGCTGGCGGCCGCCGCGCGGACGGTGGAGAAGGTCGCGCGGGCTCCGTCCACCTTCGGCGACTGGCGGCGGATGCTCGAGCGGAAGGACCTCGATGCCGTGGTGATTTCCGTGCCGGACCATTGGCATGCCCTGATGACGATCGAGGCCTGCCGGGCCGGGAAGGACGTGTATTGCGAAAAGCCGCTGACGCTGTTCGTCACCGAGGGGCGGAAGATGGTCGAGGTGGCCCGGCAGACGGGCCGCGTCGTGCAGACCGGTTCGCAGCAGCGGAGCGACGACCGCTTCCGCCTGGCGTGCGAACTGGCCCGCAACGGCAAGCTAGGGCGGCTGACGACGATCCTGGTCGGCATCCCGCGTCCCAACCACGCCACGCAGGCTGTGCCCGACAGCGATCCGCCGCCGGAGCTGGACTATGACCTGTGGCTGGGGCCCGCGCCTTGGCGCCCGTACAACGTCAACCGGGTGCATTACAACTTCCGCTTCTTCTGGGACTATAGCGGCGGGCAGATGACCAACTTCGGCGCCCACCACCTGGACATCGCCCAGTGGGCGCTGGGCATGGACGACAGCGGCCCGCAGACGATCGAAGGCACGGGCACCTTCCCACCGCAGAAGGAGCTGTGCGAAGTGACCGACACCTGCCGGGTCACGTTCACCTACGCCGGCGGGGTGCAGGTCGTGCTGGGCCAGCAGCAGCCCGACATTCCCGATCAGGTCACGCTCATCGGCGACCGTGGGCGAATCCACGTCACGCGCACCCGGATCACCGCCGACCCGCCCGAGCTGCTGAAGGCCGAGCTGGGCAGCGGCGATGTCCGGCTGGAGGTGAGCAAGAACCATTACCAGAACTTCCTCGATTGCATCCGCACGCGCAAGCGGCCGGTGGCCGATGTCGAGATCGGGCACCGTACGGCGACGGTCTGCCATCTGGGCAATATCGCGATCCGCCTGGGGCGGAAGATCACCTGGGACCCGGTCCGCGAGCAGATCGTGGGGGACGCCCAGGCCGCGGCCATGCTCAGCCGGCCGTACCGTGCACCGTGGAAGCTGGCCTGACGGCCAGTCGTCGGCCAGCAGCGTCTTATTCGCGCAAGGCCGCGGTCGCAGGGCTGTGGTCCAGGTTCCGTGGCGGCCAAGGACTCTCCGTCGTTGGCTCGCGACGGAGCGGCGCTCATGGAAGACGGACAGCCCGGGACGGACGGGGAGGACGCGGCTGGCGACAAGCGATCCGCCCCCTCAGCTCCGCTATCGGCCGAACCAGCGCTCGAGGAGGCGGAGCGTGGTGGCCCGGCCCGCGCGGGCGATCGAAGTGGTCAGCGGGATCCGCTTGGGGCAGACAGCCACGCAGTTCTGGGCATTGCCGCAGACCTGGATGCCTCCTTCCTCCATGAGGGCGTCCAGCCGCTCGGCGGCATTGTTCTTGCCGGTGGGGTGCATGTTGAACAGCATCGCCTGGCTGATCGCGTGCGCGCCCACGAAGGCCCGGTCGTAGGCTTCTTCCTGGCGGCGGCGGAACGCCTCCTCGCTTTCCCCCTCCTGGCGGACCAGCTCGATCTTGAGGTATTGCGGGCAGGCTTCCAGGCAGCAGCCGCAGCTCATGCATTCGCTGAGCGGGTACATCTGCTCCTGGACGGCCGGCGGGATCAGCGGGCCGGGGCCCAGGTCGTAATAGCCGTCGGCGGGGATCCACGCTTTGACCTTCTGCAGTGCCCGGAAGAGCCGCGAGCGATCCACCACCAGGTCGCGGACCACCGGGAACTTGGTCATGGGGGCTAGTTCGATCTCGCCGGGCCGCTCCGCCAGCAGCTTATCGACCAGGGCGGAACAGGCCTGCCGGACACGGCCGTTGATCACCATCGTGCAGGCGCCGCAGACCTCTTCCAGGCAGTTGCAGTCCCAGGCCACGGGGGCCACCTTTTTGCCATCGGCGGTGGTGGCTTTGGCGGCGATCCGCTGCAGGACGCTGATCACGTTCAGTTCCGGCTCGTAGGCCACCTCGTGCCGTTCCCAGTAGCTGGGCTGGCCGGGGCCGTCCTGGCGGAGGATGCGGACCTCGAACGACGCCGGACGCGAGGGCTGGCCAAAAGCAGCCGTCCCATGAGCAGCATGTCCGTTGGAGGTGTGGGCGTGCGCGGAAGCGGTCATCGTCGGTTGGGTTGCTCGTGGCGAAAGGTGTCCAATGGCAGCGGTGCATGCCGCCGCGACGCCTGGGGCACCGGGCTGTTCATGCTCCGCACGAAAGGGGTCCACTCCGAGTCGCTAGGGGACGGCAGCGGGCGTCTTTTCCCGGACTGGTCGTCCCTGGCCGTCGGGCGAGGCGGCTTTGCGCGCCGCCATCCGCTCCTTCCAGACCTTTTCGATCTCCTCGGCACCCACCAGGCCGTACAGCCGGGGACGCGGCGGGATCAGCGAGGTGTCAACCTCTTCGTAGCCGATCTCCACGGCGTCGCCCGTCCATTGGGCGATCGTCGTCTTCAGCCAGCGGGCGTTGTTGGCCTCGAAGCGGTCGCACCAGGCTTCGGCCTGGCGGCGACGCTCGGCAGGGTCGGTGGCGGTGAGCGCGCCGAAGGCGAACTCGGGCTTGTAATGGGCCCCGCGGCACTCGTCGCGCAACAGCGCTCCTTGCAGGATCGTCAGGGCCAGCGGGAACATGTCCAGCAGGGCTTTGGTGAACACAACGTTCTGATTGGTCCAGTTGCCCGTGTCGGACAGGGCGCAGCGTTTGGCCCGCTGGTACAGCTCCTGCACACGGTCGATCGCCGCGGCGAGCTGGTCGTTGTGCCGCACCACGGTGGCGGTGCGGGTCATCACGTCGCCCAGCTCCTGATGGATCAAATACGGGTTTTCGCCGCCGCCGCTGCGTTTCAAGAGGGCGTCGTGCCGGGCCTGGTGCAGCCGCCGGGCCTGGTCGAACAGCGACGCGGGCAGGTCGCAGGCCGCCTGCTTCTTCTGCTGCCCTTTGAGGAGATTTTCGATCCCCGGGGCCACGATCAGCCCGCTGAAGATGCAGGAGAGCAGCGAGTTGGCCCCCAACCGGTTGGCTCCGTGGTACTGGTAATCGCATTCGCCGATGGCGTACAGGTTGGGGATGTTGGTGAGATGGTTGCGCGGCGAGCCCACCACCAGCCCGCCATCGCTGCTCCGCTCGTAATCGACCCACAGCCCGCCCATCGAATAGTGCACGGCCGGGAAGATCTTCATCGGCGTGGTGCGGGGATCGACGCCCTGGAACTTCTCATAGATGTCCAGAATCCCGCCCAGCTTGCGATCCAGCTCGTGCTTGGGGATGTGGGTCAGGTCGAGGTAGACGCACTGGCGATCCTTCTCGACGCTCAGACCCTCGTTCACGCAGATGTTGAAGATCTCGCGGGTGGCGATGTCCCGCGGCACCAGGTTTCCGTACTTGGGATACCGCTCTTCGAGGAAGTAATAGCGTTCCGACTCGGGGATCGTCCGCGGGTCGCGGGGGTCCTGCGGCTTGCGCGGCACCCACACCCTGCCCCCCTCGCCGCGCGCCGATTCGCTCATCAGCCGCAGCTTGTCCGCCCCGGGAATCGCGGTGGGATGCACCTGGATGAACTCGCCGTTGGCATACTTCGCCCCCACCTGGTAGCAGCGGCTGGCCGCACTGCCCGTGCAAGCCATCGACATCGTCGAGCGGCCGTAGATCAGCCCCGGCCCGCCGCTGGCCACGATCACCGCATCCGCCGGGAACGCGCGGATCTCCATCGTCACCAGGTCCTGCCCCACCACGCCGCGGCAGATGCCGTTGTCGTCGAGGACCGGCCCCAGGAAATCCCAGAACTCGAACTTGCGAATCCGCCCCTCCGTCTCCCACCGCCGCACCTGTTCGTCCAGGGCGTACAAAAGCTGTTGCCCCGTGGTGGCCCCGGCAAAGGCCGTCCGCTTATACAGCGTGCCGCCGAACCGCCGCCGGTCCAGGTGCCCCTCCGGCGTGCGGTTGAACGTCACCCCCAGCCGGTCCATCAGATCGATGATCTTCGGCCCCCAATAGACCATCTCCTTGACCGGCGGCTGATGCTGCAAGAAGTCGCCACCATACACGGTGTCGTCCAGGTGCTGCCACTCGTCATCCCCCTGCTGCCGCGTCAAGTCGTTGACGCTGTTGATCCCTCCCTGGGCGCAGACGCTATGCGACCGCTTCACCGGCACCAGGCTCATCAAATCGACGTCGATGCCCAGCTCGGCCAGCTTCATCGCCGCCGACAACCCGGCCAGGCCGCCACCCACGATCAGGACTCGTTGCTTGCCCATCGTCGCACCTGCTGGCTTCGTTTGTCCTCTCGGCCGCCGAAACCGCCCCGCTCCGCCGACGCGGGGCGGTGGCACCTCTTGCCGTGGCTGCTAAGGATGTGCGCCATCCGCCGAAGCGGTGGCGGGCGCTGGCTTGGAACGCTCCCCCAGCGGCGCGGCTCGCTTATGAGCCCCCGGCTCCGGCAGTTTCAGCTCCCGGGCTGCTTTCAGCTCCGCGGCGAATTGCTGCTCGTACATCAAGTCTTCGATCTTCCGCGCTTCCTGCACATCGACCCAGAAGGTGAACCCCGCCACGGCCGACAGCCCCACCGCGCCCAGCCCTAACCCGAACACGACACAGGCCACCGTCGCCCAGCGCTGCGCTTGCGGCGTGATCCACAGCCCCCAGGTGATCCCGAACGTCCAAATGCCGTTGGCCAGATGGAACACGCAGGCCACCACGCCGATGGCATACAGGATCGGCACCAGGCCCGAAAGCTGGATCGCCTGAGCCGCCGTGCTGGCGGCGTTGTACGGCTTGAACATCGCCCCTGCCAGCGGCCGGGCCACCCCTTCCTCCCACCAGGAGGCGTGCAACCAGCCGTGCATGTGGAACACATGCCACAGGATGAAGAAGAAGGCGACCATCCCCGTCGCCCGCTGCAGCGTGTAGCGGACGTTGCTCACGTACGGGTAGCTGCTGTGGTTGGGCAGGGCCGTGCGCGTGATCAACAGGCCGTAGAGCGCGTGGTACAGGATGGGGATCAAAATCAGCGTCCACTCGACCAGCGGCAAGACCATCCCCAGGCTGTGGATCGCGTACACCCGCCGCTGGAAACTCGCCGGGCTGTCCAGAATGCTGGCGTTGGTCATGAGATGGACCACCATGTACGCCCCGACCGGCACGATCCCACTGAGGGAGTGCAGTCGGCGCAGGAGGAATTCGTGCCGCTCAAGGAAGCTGCCAGGCGGCGCTACCGCTCGCTCGTTCACCAGAGGGCCTTTCTGACGTAAAGGTTTGCCAGCCAACGACTTAGAGCAACCATGGCAACTTGGCCGGCCCGTTCATCCCACGTCTAAGGTCAGTATAGGAATCCCCCCGAGGGTGACAACAGGGGCCTGGCGCCGTGCGACCTAACGTGCCGACTTCCGCGACACGATCGCCACCGGCTCTCCCACGACCGACACTGTCGCGACACCATTCCGCGCCAGCGATTCAGCGCAGCCAAACGAACAAACCAGCGCACAACCACGTCATCCCCGCACGTCGGTCGATGCGCGGATTGCCTGGGGGTCACGCCGACGGGGGCGGGTCAACTATCCTCCCGCCGCTGGTACTCTTCGAAGAGCTTCGTCACTTCGCGGGCCAGAAAACTGCCGATCCGCTGGTCCAGATCGCTTTCGTACACCCGCAGCGTGATCAACCGCTCGATGATCTGCTGGTCCAAGAGGTCGCTGACCGGCTGGAACGCTTCCTGTTGCAAAAACCGGTGGAAAACGACCGCTTGCCCCGCCAGGCCCGAAAGCTGGATGTCCAGTTCCGTATCTTCCACCTTCGCCAGCTCGTCGTAAAGCTTCAGTGCCTCGCTCAGCCGCTGGTCGCTGACGTAGTGGTTGGCCAGACCCCGCTTGGCCAGCCGGGCATAGCGCAGATGCTCGGCGATCCGTTTCCCATCGACCTCCGGCGGGAAGTATTCCCAAACCGCCCGCCAGGCGTCCTCCTTGTCTTGCGTCGTGAGGCGGGCGAAATCGTATTGCTCCCGAACGGTGTCGAACTTTCGTACCTTCAGCCGGCTTCCCGCCACCGGAGCCAAGAGCGGCGCGGGACGGTTCCACCAGGCCGCCACTCCGCCGGCCGCCAGCCCCAACAATACCAGTCCCACCGCCCCTGCCAGGCGCGTCAGCCAGGTCCGCCGGCGGGCCTGCTCGGCTTGCTGGAGTTTCATCAGGCGGTCGAGCTGCTGAGTAGCCTCGAGCCGCCCCGCCGCCACCAGGGCCATTTCCGCCGTGTGGAAGCCGGGCAGCTCCGCCGCCCAATCCTGATCGAGTCCCTCGATTTTCAGCGCTTTTAAGTCTTTCAGCAGGTCGATCGCCCGCTGATAGCGGTCCTCCGGCTTTTTCGCCAGCAGCTTGTGCACGATCCGGCACAATCCCTCGGGCAAATGCGGGCAGAGCGTCTCCAGCCGCGGCGGCTCGCTTTTGAGGTGCTGCACGGCCACGTTCAGCGGCGTGGGACCGTCGAACGGCGGCCGACCGGCCAGCATGTGGTAACAAGTGACGCCGAAGGAGTACAGATCGCTCCGCGGATCGACGGGCCGGCCTTCGACCTGCTCCGGGCTCATGTACAGGGGCGTGCCCATGGTGATGCCGACCTGCGTCAGGTTCAGGGCTTCGCCATCGCGCCCGACGCGGGCCAGGCCGAAATCGGCCACTTTCACCTCGCCCGCCGGCGTGATCATGATGTTTTCCGGCTTGATGTCGCGGTGGATGATGTTCTGCTCGGCCGCCTTGTGCAGGGCGGCTGCCACCTGCCGCATGATGTTCACCGCCTGCACCGCATCCACCCCGTGCCCCAACCGCGCCAGAAGCTGCTTGAGGTTCTGCCCCGGGACGTACTCCTGCGAGATGTAGTACACCCCGTCGCTTTGGCCCACCTCGTAAATCTGCACGATGTTCGCGTGCACCAGCTTGGCCGCCGCCTGGGCCTCGTTCTGGAACCGACGGATGTACGCCTCGTCCCGCGCCAGATGCGGCTTGAGCACCTTCAGGGCCACCTGCCGCCGCAGGGAGAGCTGCTCCGCCAGGTAGACATCGGCCATCCCCCCGCGCCCCAGCCGCCGCAAAAGCTGGTAGTCGCCAATCCGCCGGCCGGTCAGATCCGTCTCGGGAGTCCCTTCCGACGGCAGGGGTGGCGTCGTCGACATGGACGGGGTAGTCGTCATGCGGCCGGAAGGGAGGGCACCCGTGGACGGTGGATCGCCAGGTTTGCGTACCGCCTCCCTGCGATGATGGTCCGCTCACCATGGCAGGCCCGCAGGCAGCGCCCCTGGGGCACTTCTTGCTATGGTAAGTATGGAAGGGGCGACCAGCCAAGGCAATCTCTCGGCTGTCTTGGGTTTGGCGGTTTTTCGATCACCCCAACCGAGGGGCACATCCGTCGGCGATCGCTGTACCGGGGTGATCGTACGGTTCGAGCGACGCACCCTTTGAGCGGATAGGCCCCGGCTGGACGCGGGCCGACGGCTGGCACGCGCCAGGATGTTGCCGCAAGCGATCTTTTCTTGCAGGCTTCTCGACCGTCTATCATTCGTTTTCGCAAAACATTCACTTGCTTTTTCGTTGACTATGCTGGTAGGGGGGGGTACAATCGCCCGCAGCGGCAAGCTCCTCTCTCGCCGCAGCTCATCGCATTCGAGGCGACCTTCGCAGCGGCACATTGGCGCAGCATCGTGGGCGACAGGGCCAACGTGATCTGGGTGCTCGTCGGCAAAATGGGTCGAAACGGGTTAAGCGAGGTGCTCCATGTTTTCCCGTCGTGAAATAGCTCGGTTGGGCGATTCCAACGGCTTTACCCTGGTGGAACTGCTGGTCGTGATCGCCATCATCGGCGTGCTGGTGGCACTACTGCTGCCCGCAGTGCAGTCGGCTCGAGAAGCCAGCCGGCGGACGGCCTGTGCCAATAACCTCAAGCAGATCGGTCTGGCCAACCAGATGTTCTACGATGTCAACCAGCGTTTTCCGCCGGGGCAGCTCGGTCCGCTGCCGCATGCGGATTCGGCGACCTACAACGCCCAGCTCACCAACAACCAGGCGCTAGGGGCGATGGCCTTTTTGATTCCTTACTTGGAGCAGTCAGCAGCGGCCAGCCTGATCGCCACCAGCATGAACGTGGATGAGGTGCGGCCCTGGTGGGGCAGCAACGGTTCCACGGTGGCTGCGGCCCAGACGCGGATCAAATCGCTGGTCTGCCCGGCCACGAACCTGTACGGCCCCTCTCCCGGCTTCATCGCCGCCACGACGGGCCTGTTCCTCAATGGGGTCAGTGCGCTGGGTTGGGATACGAATGGGGCCAGCTTCGGGAACAACTCCTCGGCCGGCACGATCCTCAACCTGGGCCGGACCAACTACATCGGCGTGACCGGTTACGGCGGCAATGCGGTGGGCTGGAACATCTCGAGCGGGAACGCAGCACGCATCGGCGTGCCGGCCGGGACGCCGGCCATTTACTTTGAAGGGATTTTCTCCACGCGCTCCAAGACACGCATTTCCCATATCAGCGACGGCACGAGTCAGACGCTGATGTACGGCGAAGTGATGGGCGGCCGGGTCGATGGCCGCACCGAAATGACGTTCACCTGGATGGGCTGCGGCCTGCTGCCCAGCTTCACCGGGCTGACCGAAACGGATGGCACGCCGCGACGGCGCTGGTCGAGCTTCAACAGCGAGCACCCGGGGATCGTGCAGTTCGTGCTGGCGGACGGCGCCGTGCGAAAGCTCGACGTGCGGGTCGACTACCGGATCTACAACTCGCTCAGCGCCATGCACGACGCGCTGCAAATCACCACCGAATCGCTGCAATGATCGCGTGCCAGCCGTTCCCCGATGGACACGGGCAGCGCTGCCGTGGTCGCCCGTGTCCGGGTGGGGGCCCACGCTCTGGACACGCGACCCCCACGCCTTCGCAGACCCGACGCGAGGGAACCTCGCGGGCCGCGAACTCCCTGTTTCTTGCGACCAGCTATCGAGAAAGGTCGATCTTGATGCTACTGCGATCCTGTGTCGTCTGGGGGCTTTTGATGGCTGCGGCGCTCAGCGGTTTGTGCGGATGCGGCTCGTCCGCCAGCCCCCCTCCCACACCGGAAGAAGCGGCCAAGACGCCCCCGCTGGCACCTCCCCAAGGCAGCGAGGGCACTCGAGCCGCCACCGACGGCGGCTGAGCACCTTGGCCTTGCCCCATCGCGTGCGGAGGATGCCGCGCAAAGTGCCAGGGACCGCCGACGTGCGCCCCTGCGCCCGGCCGATCGGTCGACCGCACCCGCAGGGCGGACCTTGGGCGGGCATGGCGGACGGCGTATAATCTTCCAGGCACACGGCGCATCGGGGCGCAGGCTGGCGCAGAGGCCCGCAGGGCCGGTGCGCCCCGCGGCTGCGATCGTTCTGGAAGCGTTCAAGGAGCAGCGATGGAAACGGAATGGTACAACCGGGCGGAAGCCATCTCTCAGCGGGTCTTGCAACTGCGAGACAGTCTTTGACTACGACGCCAAGTGCGCCCAGGCTGCGGCCCTCGAAGAGCAGATGGCCTCGCCGGGCTTCTGGAACGACGCCGCCCGCGCCCGCGAGGTGGTCGCACAGCTCAAAGCCTTGCGGGCGGTGACCAAACCGCTGGAAGATGTGGTCCGCACTGCCGCGGACCTGCCCGGAATGCTCGAGCTGGCCGAGGCCGACGAAGGGTTTGCGGCCGAGGTCCGGGGGGAAATCGAGCGGCTGGAACAGGCCGTCGCGGAACTGGAACTCAAAGCGCTGCTCAGCGGTCCGCACGATGCCTGCGGCGCCATCCTCAGCATCCATGCCCGCGACGGTGGCACGGACGCCAACGACTGGGCCGAGATGCTGCTGCGGATGTACACGCTGTGGGCCCAGAAACACGATTACGAGGTCGTGCTGCTGGAACGGCAAGACGATGCCGTGGCCGGCATCCAGAGCGCGACGATCGCCATCCGCGGGCCGTGGGCGTATGGCTACCTCAAAGGGGAGACCGGCATCCACCGCCTGGTGCGGATCAGCCCGTTCAATGCCGAGGGCAAACGCCAGACCAGCTTCGCCGCCGTCGATGTCTCCCCTGAGGTCAGCGACGAGGTCGAAATCGAGATCAATTGGGAAAAGGACGTCCGCGAAGAGACGATGCGCTCCGGCGGTGCGGGGGGCCAGCATGTCAACAAGACGGAAAGCGCCGTGCGGCTGGTGCACATCCCCACCGGGCTGGAAGTGAAGTGCCAGAACGAACGCAGCCAGCATCAGAACCGGGCCATGGCGCGCAAAATGCTGCTGGCCCGCCTGGTACGGATCGAAGAAGAAAAGCGAGAGGCGGAGCAGGCCGCCAAGTACAAGAGCCGGGCCAAAGTCGGCTTCGGATCGCAGATCCGCAGCTACTTTTTGCACCCGACCCAGCGGATCAAGGACAGCCGCACCGGCTATGTGGAGTACAACTTCCACCAGGTGCTGGATGGCGGCCTGGACGGCTTCCTCGACGCCTACCTCAAATGGCGGGTAAAGGGGGAACTGGCCGGGAGCGTCAGCGAGGATGACTGACCGTCGCGCTTCGCCGCCTGCGGACCGGCAGCTTGCCGAGCCCGGCCCTGCCGTCCCCGTGTCGCCCGCACCGGAGCAGCACCTGCTGCGCGTCGAGCTGCCTGGCGGAGAGCACTGGGAGCTGGCGTTTTTCTGGCAGGGGGACCGGTGGGGGCATGGCTTGACGCTGGCGACTGGCGATGGCCGCCGGCTGCCGCTATTGACCTCCGACGAAGGCACGCCCCAACAAGCCTGGCCACCCAGCCCTCCCTTGCAGGCGTTCCACGTGCAGACCCTGGCCGATGGACGCCAGGTCGCCCTCCTGGTCGGCATGGCCGGGCGCAGTCACTGGTCGGCCAGTGTCGAGTCGATGCCTGCGGCGGCAGGCTTCCGTTTCGACCTGGCCTGCCGGCATCCCGACGCGCCCGGCTGGATCGGCAGCACCTGCCAGCTTGCCGAGGCGGCCCGCGAGCATCTGGAGGTCTTGCCGCTGCCGGGCACGCAGGTTGACATCACGCGCAGCCCACGAACGGGCTGGGCCGACCAGCTTCGGGCCTGGCCGGCCGCATCCCCGCTCAAGTCGGGCACGGTGCGCTGGGGCTACGAGCTGCGTGCATGCCGCGCAGCGCCCGCGTTCGACCTGCCGGCCGACCGCTGAACCCATGCCGCGCCGCCGCTGCTCCGGGCGACGCTCTGGAAGGGGTGTTTACAGGTCGAAATACAGGAAGAACTCGTACGGCACCGGCCGCAGGTTGATTTGGGCCAGCTCTTTTTCGCGCTTGTAGCTGATCCAGGTCTCGATCACATCCTTGGTGAACACATCCCCTTTGAGCAGCCAGGCGTGGTCTTCTTCCAGGGCGTCGAGCACTTCTCCCAGCGAGCCGGGCGTGCTTTTGACCTTCTCCGCTTCTTCCGGCTCCAGGTCATACAAGTCCTTATCGATCGGATCGCCGGGGTCGATCTTGTTTTGAATGCCGTCCAGGCCGGCCATCAACAGTGCGGCGAAGCACAGATAGGGATTCGTGGAAGGATCGGGGCAGCGGAACTCGATCCGCTTGGCCTTCGGGCTTTTCGAGTACATGGGAATCCGGCAGGCGGCCGAGCGGTTCCGCTGTGAATAGCACAGGTTCACCGGCGCTTCGTACCCCGGCACCAGGCGGCGGTAGGAGTTGGTCGTCGGCGCCGCGATCGCCAACAGCGCCGGAGCGTGCTTCAAGAGCCCGCCGATATAATACTTGGCCGTCTGGCTGATCTGCGCGTAGCCGTTTTCGTCCCAGAACAGGTTCGTCTCGCCCTTCCACAAGCTCTGATGCACATGCATCCCCGAGCCGTTGTCGCCGAAAATCGGCTTGGGCATGAATGTGGCCGTCTTGCCATGCTTGCGGCAGATATTGCGGATGATGTACTTATAATACATCACCTGATCGGCCATCCGGGTCAGGGTGGTGAACCGCATGTCGATCTCCCCCTGTCCCGCCGTGCCCACCTCATGATGATGGACTTCGGCCTTGATGCCGACCTCTTTCATCGTCAGCACGATTTCCGAGCGGATGTCTTGAAGCTGATCCGCCGGCGGCACCGGAAAATAGCCTTCCTTATGCCGCAGCTTATACCCCAGGTTCGGATGCTCCTGACGCCCGGTGTTCCACACGCCTTCCTTCGAGTCGATATAATAATATCCGCAGTGTGCGTTCTGATCGAATCGCACATCGTCGAAGACATAAAACTCGAGTTCAGGACCCCAATAGCTTACATCGGCAATGCCCGAGCTTTTCAGATATGCCTCGGCCTTCTGGGCGATATACCGCGGGTCGCGGGAGTAGCGCTGCCGGGTGATCGGGTCCACCACGTTGCAGATCAGGCTCAGCGTCTTGATCTGCAGCGTAGGGTCCACGACGGCCGTCTCGGGGTCGGCCACCAGCAGCATGTCGCTCTCCTGGATCTGTTGGTAGCCTCGGATGCTGGAGCCGTCGAAGCCGATCCCTTCAGCGAACAGGTCGTCATCGAGGTCTTCCACGGGAATCGTGAAGTGCTGCCAGATGCCCGGCAGATCGATGAACCGCAGGTCCACCATCTGCACCCCGTGGTCGGAAGCCAGCTTGCGTACGTCGGCGCTCGTCACTGCCATGGCTCATCCCTCTGTGAAAAGGTTCCAGAAAACCCGGGACCAGCATCGCCCGGGAGGACCTGCGACCGCACGTGCACCAATGCCAAGCGATGGAAGCACACACCCAGAGGTCGGACAAGCTCGGCAGGCATCATTGTGGCCCATCAGCCCGCCTGCAGCAAGCTGCCTCCGCGCCGGCTGCTTGCGGCGGCACGCCGAGGCGGCCGGGCCGCGTGCCGGCGCCGCCTGCGCCGCCGGGGCGCCGCCATCCGCAACCCGCCGGCCGCCTATAATGCACCGACAGTATGATGCCCCCCGACCTTATGGAACTGTGGCAGCGGCTGGACTGGCAGGACCCGCCTGCAGCCCTCGCCCGACTGCAGGAACTGGGGGAAGAACCGGCCCAGTGGCTGGCCCTGGCACAGCTTGCAGAGTCTCTGCAAGCGGCGCTGGCGGCCGCGGCCGACCCCGATGCGGCCCTCCGGAACTTCAGCCGGCTGGTGCAAAGCCGGGGGGAGCGGCTGGCCCTGTACCGCCTCTTGCGGGACGACCCCGCGGCGCTGGAACGGCTGATCGCCGTCCTGGGTGCCAGCCGGTACCTCGCCGATGTCTTGGTCCGCAACCCGGAACTGTGGGAGCGGCTGGCTGACAGCCCCGTGCTGGCCGTCCCGCGGACGGCTGCCGACCTGGCGGCGGAATTGGAAGCGGTCTGCCGGCCGTTTGTGGCCCCCGCCGCCCAGCTCGATGCCATCCGGCGGCTGCGACGGCGGGAAATGCTGCGGATCGGAGCGGCGGACCTGTTGGGCCTGGCCGACCTGAACCAGACCACCCGTCAGCTTGCGCAGCTCGCCCAGGCCATCATCGCCCAATGCCTGGCGGTCTTGTTCCCCCTCTCGCCCGCGCCCAGCCTGGTGGTCCTGGCTCTGGGCAAACTCGGCGGTGAGGAACTGAACTACAGCTCCGACGTCGATCTGGTGTTCGTCTGCGACCCGGCGGAGAGGCAG
>Ga0101944_10005037_pt1 | contig 15530 bp, 16 predicted proteins | sample DewCreD2012metaG_FD_75245 | JGI IMG/M metagenome (GOLD analysis project Ga0101944, IMG submission 75245) | Hot spring sediment bacterial and archeal communities from British Columbia, Canada, to study Microbial Dark Matter (Phase II) - Dewar... ...
TGTTGCGCTCAAGGGCTATCCCGTGGCGCTGCTGCCCCTGTTTGCGGCCGTGGCCCTGCGCCGCGGCGGATGGGGCATGCTGCTTCGAGGCGCGGCCGGATTCGCCGCGCCCCTGGCTTTATTTGCGGGCGCCGCATTCGCGATATCCCCCAAAGGATTCCTGGATTCATTCGCGTATCATGGCAGCCGCGGCCTTGAACTGAACAGCGTGTACGCGGCCCTGCTCGTGCTGCTCAAGCATGCGGGCGTAGCGGATGCGGTGAAACACTTCGATCATGGTTCGTGGAACCTGTCAGGCGGCGGACTGGCCGCGGCGCTGGAAAGCGCGTCGTCGCCACTGCTGGCCGCGGCGCTGCTGCTCGGCGCCTGGCGCGCATGGATTCTGTTTTCGCGCGCGCCGCGCGATCCGGCCGCGGAGCGCGAGGCTGCTCTCCGCTGGGCAGCGGCCGTTCTGTGCCTGTTCATTGTGTTTTTCAAGATAGGCTCTCCCCAATTTTTGTGCTGGGCCGCGCCGTTCATGATTCTTCTCTCGCTGCGCCGGGGAGCCTGGTTATGGATCGGACTGTTTGCGGCCGCGGGGCATGCGGCCACAGCCGTTTTCCCTCATCTTTGGGAAGGATACGCGGGCGGGCTGCGCGCCGCGCCCGCGGCTCTTTTGCTTTTCAGCAAATGGTGCCTGCTCGTGCTTTCCTTGTCTCTTCTCTCTTCGCCTCTTGAACATCGCCGCTGTAACGACGGTGAAACATGACGGACTCCCGCGCCTTCGCGCCTTCAGTATTTGCCTTGGGCGCCTGCGTTCTTATCGGGCAGATTCTCCTGTTCCGCGAACTCATGTCCGCGAGCCTGGGCAGTGAGCTTGCCATGGGCCTGATACTTGCCGGTTGGCTTGTGAGCGTGGCCGCGGGAAGCGCTCTCGGCGGGCTTCTGACCCGGCGATCGGACATTGCGCCCGTTGCGCTGGCCCTTACGCTTGCGCTCTGCGGATTCGCCACACCGGCTGGCATCGCGCTGGCGCGATGCGTGCGATCGTGGGCGGGTTACATACAAGGCGAGGCCGCGCCCCTGGGGGCGCTTGTGTGGATGCTGCCCGCGGCGTGCGCGCCCGCTGCCGCGCTGTCCGGACTGGCCTTCGCGCTGCTTTGCCGCGCTGCGCGCGCAGGGGAATCACTGGACGCGCCCGCCCGCGTGTACGCCCTGGACGCGCTCGGCGGCGCTGCGGGCAGCCTGGCGTTCACTTTTGTCCTTGTGTTTTTCCTGCGGCCCATGGCCATGAGCCTGTGGCTTGCCGCGGCCATGATGCTCTGCACAGCCGTGTGGCTGCGCGGTTCCGCTCGCGCAATCGCGGCGGCGTGCTGCGCGCTTGCGTGCGCTTCGGCGCTGTGGCTGGCTCCGGCCATGGAATCCCGCACCCGCGCCGTGCAATGGGGACATGCGCGCATCGCAGCCATTGAGGAATCCCAGTACGGCAACATCACGGCCGTGCGTCATGGCGCCCAGACCAGCCTGTTTTCCAACGGCCGCCTGGTCCGGGTCACAGGCGCAAATCCGGGCGCCCCGTTCCTCGCGCACGCGGCCATGAGCCTGCACCCGAATCCGCAACGCGTTTTGCTCGCGGGCGCGTCCCCGGACGCCATACGCGAAATCCTCAAACACAACCCGCGCCGCGTGGATGTGGTGGAACTCGATCCCGTGATGTGGTCCCTGCAGGAACGGTTTCTGGATTTGCAGGATCTCAAGATGCTGAACGACAAACGAGTGAAGGTCCACATTGCCGACGCGCGATCCTTTATTTTCAGAACCGGAGCGGAGTACGACATCATTCTTGTGAACGCGGGCGAACCGGAGACACTTATCGTAAACCGGTATTACACGCGGGAATTTTTCGAGGCGGCAAGGAAACGGCTGGCGCGCGGAGGCGCGCTGGCTTTTTCCGTGTCTTTTCAGAGACACTCGACAAGCGCGTGGCAGGCGGACCTGCTCGGCTCGCATCTTGCCACTCTGGAAACCGTGTTCCCGCGTCCCCTGCTCGTCGCCGGACAGGACGCGGCCCTGCTTGCGGCGGGGCGCGACGCGCCGCTCGCGTATGATCCCGCGGCGGCCGTGCGGCGATACACGGAGCGCGGCGTGCAGGCGGACCGGTTCGACGCCATGATGCTCATGGAGGCGCTCGATGAAAATATGCTGGCCGAGGCATTGAAGCAACCCCGGCTCACGGACGCCGCGGATGCGCACGGGCTTCTGGAGTATGACCTTCGCGAGGATCGCATTGGATATGTTTTCGACCGGCTCAAGGCCCGGCGCGGCGCGCGCGTGAACCGCGACTTCGTGCCGGTGAGCACACATTACCAGACGCGCGTGTCCGGCGAAATTTTCCGTGGCCGTGCGCGGGATTTCATGGCGCGCGTCACGCGCCGGTCCGTGTTCCGTTATAGTCTTGGCGCGCTTGCCGGACTCGCAGCCGTGTTCGTATTGCTGCGCGCGGCGGGCCTGGCCGGACGCAGCGGCGCGCTCGCCCTTGGCGCGGCGGCCGCGGGATGCGCGGGCATGGGAATCGAAGTCGTGATTTTGTTTTTCATTCAAGTGAGAAACGGCGCCGTGTACCATTTCGTGGGACTGGTCCTCGCGGCATTCATGGCCGGCGGCTGGGCCGGCGCCGCGCTGGCGTGGCGATTTGTTTTGAACCGGAATGTCAGGACGAAGCATGCGGCGGTTCCTCTGCTGGTAATGCTGTGCCTGTGCGCGGCCGCGGCGGGCGGCGGCGCACTCGAAGCCGCGGCATCGGGCGCGCCCGCTTTGCTTGTGTCGGTTGCCGGTGCGCTTGCCGCGGGCGCGCTCACGGGCGCAAGTTATGCGCTGTGCGCGGCAGCCGCGCGCGGCGGCGCCGCGGCGGGCGTGATCTATGCCGCGGATCACCTGGGTGCGGCCGCGGGCGCTGCCGCGGCAAGCGCAATCGTCATCCCGCTCGCCGGTGTGTCCGGCGCGCTGTGGCTGTGCTGCGCGGTCCTTGCCGCGGGCGCGGCGTGCGTGCTCGCGCCGGGCCGCTCTTGACCCGCTTGGTTCTTTGGAGGACAATAATCCCGTGCATGACACGGAATCCAAACGCACCCGTTCCCTGCCGCTGCTGGCGGCGGTTTTTGTGTTCCTGTTTCTGGCCATCGCCGGGGGCTACACCTGGTTTCTGATGCGCCCTGTGCCCGGCGTTCTGGCTGTTGCTCTCATGCCGGACGGCACGACCCTGCTGACGGTGAACGCCCGGCTCCCGGTGATGCCGCGACAGGAAATGGATCTGCTTCCAGCGCCCATCCGCGCGGCCGCGCGCGCGCACCGCTTTTCCTTGAACTGGCGCACTGTGAATTCCGGCGAAACCGCGGAAACCGCCCGCTTCAAGCTGGAATTCGAGGATGTCCGGGCCATCCCGCCAGCAGCGTGCGGAGACAACATTCTGGCCGCGCGCCTTCCGGATCGCATGGCGCTGCTCACAAAAGACGGGTCCCAATTAAATGAGTATGTGATCAAGCAGTGCACGGTGCGCAGTCTGGCCGCATCGGCCGACGGCCGGTGGGCCGCGTTCGCATGTTCGCGAGCGCCCATGCTCAAAACCCAGGGCAGGCAGCCCGGCCTCGATCCCTACGCCCGCGACAATGCCGGCCCGCAACAGGATCGGCCCGGCGCGTTCCGGCTTTTCGTGTCGGACTGCTCGTTGAACAATGTGCGCGAAATCAACGCCGCGGATTTCTACCCCGCGCTCGGCCCCGGCGCGCTGGCGTGGGATTCCACCCCCGCCCTGCTGTTCACGGGCTACGCGCCGGACAAACACGACATGCGTCTCACCTACAGGCTGGACCCGCGCTCCGGCGCCATCACGCCCATGCCCGGAAATGCGGATTGGGGACAGTCGTTCGATGTGTCTCCGGACGGCAGCGCCGCCGTGTCCGTGGACGGGTTCAACATTACATTCACCAATGCCGCCGACGGGGTTCAGACCCGCATTCCCGCGGGGCCGCCCATCGAGCGCGTGCTGCCCTCCTGGAGCCATGACGGACGCCGCGCGGCCCTGGCTGCGGTTCCGGGAATTCCCGGTCAGAGCGCAGCCAATCCGGCCACGGACCCCACGGGACTCAAAATCCTTGTCGCGGATCCCCAGAAGCGGACCATCGTGACATCAAGCAAGCCGGTGCCCAATTTCATTTGCGGCACTTGCCGCCCGTTCTGGTCCCCGGACTCAAAACGCCTCTTCATCAATGGCGCGATCTTTGAAGAACGCCGCTCCGGTTTTTTCGTGCACCGCTTCGCCGTTCTGTGCTTCGACATCGAATCCGGCGAGGTGTCCTTCCCCAAAGATCCCGCTTCGCTGTGGAAGTAGCCGTCTTCCGTCTTCCGTCTTCCGTCTTCCGTCTTCCGTCTTCTGTCTTCCGCAAAAGCAAAGGCGAATTCCAGAACGAATTCAAAAACAAATTCAAAGACATGCAAATGGCGGGGAGTCAGGGATACGGATCATGGCGCGGTTTGTCGCAGTGTTTCATGACCCGGCCATGCCATTGGCCTCAATCCTTTATATAATGTGACATCATGGATGTGCGCGCATTGTTTCTGGAAGGTTTGAATCTCGGGCGCGAACGCGAATATGAACGCGCGCTGGATTGCTTTGACCGCGTGCTTCAGGCCGAACCGGGGCATTCCCTGGCCCGGTACAATCGCGGCGTGTGCCTGCTGCGCCTGGGCCGGTACGCGCAAAGCGCGGCGGTGTTCAAGCAGCTTCTCGGCGAGCGGCCGGGCGACGCCGATGTGTTCAATAATCTTGGCAAAATTCTTGCGTATTCGGGGAATCACGAGCAGGCGCGGACTGTGTTCGAGAAGACTTTGCAAATCGCCCCGGACCACGCCGACGCCCTGTGCCGCCTCGGCATTCTCCACGGACGCAATCTCGGCGACATCGAGAAGGCCGAATCCCTTTTCCAAAAAGCGCTGGAATTGAATCCCGCCCTGGCCAACGCGCACCAGGGACTGGCCATATGCCGCCATCACAGAGGCGATTACGAAACCGCGGCGCGCCATCTGGACCGCGCGCTCGAACTCAACCCGCAAAATGCGCCCGTGCACAATCACATGGGCATCGTGTGCATGAAGCTCGGCGATGAGGCACGCGCCGATTCGCACTTCAAACGCGCGCTTCAAATTGACCCCAACGCAACCCTGCGCCACGAAAATCTCTGGCATTTCCAGGAAGACTGAATTCCCGGCCCTGCTCAATGCTTATGTGTATAGATAAAGCGGGATGAATTGAAACGCGCGGGATATCGTGCCAGCGCGCTTTTCTGCTTTCACAGCGCCTGCGTGGTCCGGATGCCGTTTTGACGCGCCTCCGGTCTTTTTGTCAGCCGCGCGACGCGCTACGCCCGGCCTTCGTTCTCCAGTTCGTAGCTTGAATAATAATAGGGCGTGTAGGCCTGGAACTCGGCGCCGCATGTGTCCACAAGCTTGAACACCGGCTCCACGCCGAGTTTCTTGCGCAGCTTGCGGAACTTGTATTCATTGATCTTGAATAGCGGAGCGAGTTGCTTATCGGAAAATCCGAGCCGCTTGGCCTCGCGGATGAACTCCGCTTTTGCCCGGTCCGTGCGGCATCGTTTCGCACGGCGGGGCATTCCGGTTTCAAAATCCACGATTTCCTTCATGTTGTGCAGGAACCAGGGGTCAATGCAGGTGAGCTTCTGAATCTGCTCGACGCTCCAGCCGCGCAGCATGGCCAGCTTGAGGCACGGCATGCGGTCCGGGTTGGGCGTGCGCAGTTTGTCCAAAAGCTCGTCGTCCGTGTACGCGTCGTCCGGGCTGTTGAGTCCGCTGAATCCGGTTTCCAGAGAGCGAAGCCCCTTTTGCAGCGACTCCTTGAAGGTGCGGCCGATGGCCATGGTTTCGCCCACGGATTTCATGGCCGTTGTGAGCACGGGCACGGAGCCGGGGAACTTCTCGAAGGTGAAGCGCGGGATCTTGGTCACACAGTAGTCTATGGTCGGCTCGAAGCACGCCGGGGTCATGCGGGTGATGTCGTTGGGAATTTCATCCAGCGTGTAGCCGACGGCGAGCTTGGCCGCGATTTTGGCGATGGGAAACCCGGTGGCCTTGGACGCAAGCGCGGAACTGCGGCTCACGCGCGGGTTCATCTCAATGATGACCACATCGCCGTTGTCCGGATTCACGGCGAACTGGATGTTGGAGCCGCCCGTGTCCACGCCGATCTCGCGGATGCACGCGATGGAGTAGTCGCGCAGCGCCTGATATTCCTTGTCCGTGAGCGTCTGGGCCGGGGCCACGGTGATGCTGTCGCCCGTGTGCACGCCCATGGGGTCGAAATTCTCGATGGAGCAGATGATGACCACATTGTCGTTGCGGTCGCGCATGACTTCCAGCTCGTATTCTTTCCAGCCGAGCACGGACTGCTCCACGAGGATTTCGTGATACGGGCTGGCGTCCATGCCTTTTTCGGCCTGGGCCTCGAATTCCTCGATGTTGTAGGCCACGCCGCCGCCCGCGCCGCCGAGCGTGAAGCAGGGGCGGATGATGATGGGAAACCCGATCTCCGCGGCCGCGGCCAGAGCGTCCTTCATGTTGTTGACCTGGCGGCTTGGCGGCACCTTGAGGCCGATGCTGGACATAGCCTTTTTGAACAGGTCCCGGTCCTCGGCTTTTTTGATGGAATGCACGCTGGCGCCGATGTATTCCACGCCGTATTTTTCCGGCACGCCCATATCGGCCACATCCACGGCGCAGTTCAGCGCGGTCTGGCCGCCGAGCGTGGGCAGCAGTGCGTCCGGCCGTTCCTTTTTGATGACCTCCGCCACCACTTCAGGCGTGATCGGCTCGATGTAAGTGCGGTCCGCCATGATCGGGTCGGTCATGATCGTGGCCGGGTTGCTGTTGATGAGCACGACCCTGTACCCCTCGGTCTTGAGCACGCGGCATGCCTGGGTTCCGGAATAGTCGAACTCGCAGGCCTGGCCGATCACGATGGGGCCGGAGCCAATCACCAGGATTTTTTTAATGTCAGTGCGTTTTGGCATCGGTCAATTTCCTTAAAAAGACAGCGCCTGATGCTGTGTGCCTGGCGCGAAATGCAGATCACGAATGGTCACGAACGAGTGCGAATCTTCATGAAAATGTTAAAGTTGCCCTCGCGTCTTCGTTTGCCTGATTTTTATGTACTCCAAAACTTCTTTCCCTGCTGCCTCATAAAATTGTTTATTTTTGAATTGCTACTCCCTTTACCTTTGCCTTTCCTACACGCTACTGCCTACGCATTGGCTTTTTCCACAGCAGCCATGAACTCGTCGAACATGTAGAGCGTGTCGTGCGGGCCGGGCGAGGCCTCGGGGTGAAACTGCACCGAGAAGATGGGCAGCTTTTTGTGCTTGATGCCCTCCACGGTGTTGTCGTTGAGATTCAGATGCGTGACCTCGATGTCCGCGGCGTTGTCCAGGGAATCCAGGTCCACGCAGAAACCGTGGTTCTGGACCGTGATGTGCACCTTGCCGGTGCGCAAATCCTTGACCGGGTGGTTCGCGCCTCGGTGCCCGAATTTGAGCTTGTATGTGTTGCCGCCCATGGCCAGGCCCAGGATCTGGTGCCCGAAGCAGATGCCGAACATGGGCTGCCGGCCCACGAGTTCTCGCACAGTGTCCACGGCGTAGGGCACGGCGTCCGGGTCTCCCGGCCCGTTGGAAAGCATAACCCCGTGGGGCTTGAATTTGAGGATGTCCTTGAGGTCACCGTGAGCGGGGAACAGCTTGAGCCGCGCGCCTCGCTTTTGCAGTTCGCGCAGAATGTTGTACTTCACGCCGCAGTCGAGCACGGCCACACGGAACCGGCCCGAGCGGTTCCAGTCCGTGGGCTTGTCCACGCACACATCGCGCACCAGGTCCAGCCCGGCCATGTCCGGCCACTCGCGCGCCATGCGCACAAGCTGCTCCGGTGTTTTGCGCGTGGTGGAAATCACGGCGTTCTGCGCCCCGTGGTCGCGGATGTGCATAGTGATGGCGCGGGTGTCCACCAGGTCCACGCCCATGATGTTGTGGTCATCGAGGTATGCGTCCAGGGTTCGGGTGGCGCGCCAGTTGCTGCTCACCACGCTGTTCTCGCGCACGATAAATCCCTGCACCTGCGGACCCGCGGATTCCACATCCTCGGGGTTGACCCCGTAGTTCCCGATCAGCGGATAGGTCATGGTCACGATCTGCCCCTTGTAGGACGGATCCGTGAGAATCTCCTGATACCCGCTCATGCTGGTGTTGAACACCAGCTCGCCCCCGGCGATGCCGGTGGCGCCGAAGCTGCGGCCTTCGTAAATCGTCCCATCCGCGAGCGCAATGACTGCTTTCATAAGCGCAAACCTTCAGATACGGTAAAATTGCCGCTATTCGACCTTGAGGGCGCGTGCGCACATCAAGTCAATATACTATATAAGCCGCGCGGCGCGGGATACAACAGGATTTGAAAAAAGATGGCGGTCAACCGGAACAAATTTTTTTACGATTTTCATGTTTAGGCACTGTTGAAACTGGGTAATAAACATGTTGATATTACATTCAAATGCGCGGGCGTTGGACATGACCGAGACAAAATATCGAATTCTTGTGATTGATGATGACCCGGATGTGGTGGAGCTTGTGCGCGACACCCTGGAACCGGAGGGGTACCTCGTGGACACAGCCTTGAGCTTCAGGGACTCCGAACTTTATCTTTCCCAGACCGTGCCGGACCTGATTGTACTCGACCTGACCCTGCCGGACGGCGACGGGTATGAACTGTGCCGCAGGATCAAGCGGAACGACATGACATGCAACACGCCCGTGCTGATTCTCTCGGGCACCACAAGACTGGACGCAAAAGTCAAAGGATTCGTGGACGGCGCGCGCAAGTACATCACCAAGCCATTCGAGTTAAACACCCTCACGGACTCGGTGTCCAAGCTGCTCAAGCGGGACCGCCAGTGAGCCGCGGCGCAGCATACCGGGACGCCATGATTTCATGAAAAAAAACCGCAATATCGCGCCGTTGACGCGACGGGTCATTCCCCGGCTTCGGGTTCGGGTTCCGAATCCAGGCGCGTTTCAAATCCCGGAATTTTTTCCTCGAGCCGTTTCTGGCAGATGATGCTTGTGATGTCGGCGCGCGTGCGTTCCGTCACCGCGCGCAGCGCGTCCTGCTTGCGGCGCAGGGGCAGCACCGCGTCGGTGTGATCGAAGACCAGAATCAGGTGGTAATAATCGTCCATGAGATCGAACATGGCCGTGGCGCCCGGAATGTCGTCCTGGCGCAGCAGCGTGAGAATGCGGCGGCGCAGTTCGCTAATGGCGTCGGTCAGACCGAGCGCGTAAGTGCGTTCGGTGCAGCCCAGGTCCGCCTGCGTGGGCGCGGGTTTGCCGAAAAGAAATGAATAAGTCAGCGCCGCCTCGGCGTATTCCTGCAGCGCCTCTTCCACGAACCCGAATTTGTTGGGCGTTTCCGACAGTTGCACGGCCAGCACACGGCATTCGGCCAGTTCCTTTTCCACATCCACATCCATCTGCCGCTGCAAGTCCCGCACCAGTTTCACGGACCGGCGCCGCAGCGTGCGCGCGGTGTCGTAAGCGATTTCCCGCTCCTTGTCCACGGCGTCGAAAAATTCCTTGAGCCGTTCCACTTCCGCCATCAATGTCTGATCCATGGTTTCCTGCTCCTTTGGGGTCTGCCGGACCGCGCGATGCATGCGCCCGTGTCCCGGTCCGGTCTGATTTGTGGAATTATACGCATTGCGCGTCGGATGACAAAGCCCTTGGCTTTGCGCGAACGCTGTGAGCTTGAAAGCAAGGGGAACAGGTAAGTCCTATGACGCCTCCGAACTGCACAGCATATTCACATTATTCTTGAAAGGCACAGCAAGCCATGAGCGATGAAGATGTCTTGCAGATTAAACAAGATTAAACAGGACGCTGGATTAAACAGGGACGCTGGGGTTGTTGAAAACCTCGTTATTTGCTTTCTTGGCATTGTTTCCAAGTACGGCAAATGAGCAAAAGTGAGGAAAAACACCGGGACTGGGTGCGTTTTGCGACAGCAAAACCTTGCCTGTCCCGCGTTTTTCCGGCGCCGGGACTTTTTCAACGGCCACCCTGTCCATAGTTTCCTATTTATCCCATTCGAAAAAGGGATTGACCGGCCGCGGATATGGTATAATATCAGCAACACGGAAAGCATCTCAAAACAGGAAAGGCAATAATTTTCTAATCGTGTGGGGACAACAAGCGGATGCCACAATTTTTCGAAGGCAAATTGGACCACAAAAGGAAATGCAGTGGACTTCTCTATGATAATACGCACATAGCCGACTGATCCGTTCATAACGCCGAGACTGTAGTCGTTACGGTTCTGGATGACTTTGTCATTTACATATATTTTCGTTCTCTGGCTCATAGTTGGAGGATCGACATCGACACCGTAGAGTTTGCGCTGAATGATGCGCTGTAGTTCAATGCTCATCACCTTGGTTCCGAGGGGCCCCTTATGAACAGGCGATAACAATTGCACATCGTTAACAAGATGAAAGCCGAGTTTTTCACAGAGGATATTTTCGTACTGGACAGTACCATGTTTCCTTTCAAGCGGCAAGAGAAACATCAGGGAATCTATCTATGTCAGCGTTTTCGAGGATGAATAACGCGATGTCGGAGAGGTTTTCCGTAGCGAAGAGATAATCGGGAAGCGATTGCCTGAGAGCGATGGATACGACGAGTTCCGAGGGCGCAAGGCCGGGGCGCATGGTACGAAGCCAGCTTCTGAATTCACCCCAAACAGCCGAATGGTGATTGATGGCAAGGTGCATCAGCAGGCCCTGCGTGATGCAGGCAAGTTGCGCCCAGGCGTGATAGGCTTTGATCTTGCGGTGAACGGCGGCGCGGTAGTCGTCTGATTTACGGTGCATGTACTGGCCGCCGGAGCCTTTGCTGATGGGCAACATGTCTTCCATCCAGAAATGGTAGGAGTAAGCGCCCAGCGTGTTGACGGACTGGCGGAAGGCGGATTCGATTTTGAAGCGCAGCGAGTAGAGGCGCAGCGCGTCGAGCGGGTGCATGGTAGCAGGGTCGAGATAAGAATGATGTTGCCGCGAGTTGGGTGTTTGACGAGCACAAAGCGCACGAGGCGGCCGACGGGCCGCCATAGAAGATCGAGGCAGAGATACTCGACGGTGACATTTTTTTCGCCGTAGACCGGGCTTGGGGCCGGCGTGAAAGCGCCGGTGTCGAACAGTTTTCCGAGGGCGATTTTTTCGCCGTACATTCTGGGTTTTCCTCTTTTCCTTTTTTCCGGTTGTTGCGCCTGGGTCCATGCCACGGAGTTGATTTTCGCTCGTGAGACGAGATGGTGTCCGGCGGCGAGCAGCGGCAGGATCACCTTGCGGCTGGCGTAATACGCATCGGCCACAAGCAGGCATGGACGCTGGGCGACATCAGTGATTTCAAGAAATATGGCCACCAGTTTGTCAAGAAGTGTTCGGCTGTCGCGGTTGGAAAAGACGAGGCCTTCACAGATGCGGGACACAATCGGCACGGCGAAACACTGCCCGGCAATCCCGTTTACCAAGAGGGAAACGGCCTGAAAAGAGTGTCCCATGATGTAGGCGGGCTTTGAGTTGTTGTTGCTTTCCTGATGCAGAGACTTTACGGCGGGCATTTTGCGGCCCTCGCGGGGGCCTTGATGCCGTCGGCCACAAACACGGCGTATTCCTCGTGCGTCACCGGGCTGAACAGGCGAAGCGCGAGGTGAACCCAGAGGATGAGCAGGCGGTCGAGCCTGAGCGCGTCGGAGTGAAACAGGTGAAGAAGCGCCTTGTAGCGCGAGGGTTTGAGGAACACGGCGCGCACGAAACTGGTCACGCCCAGATTGTCTTCACGCATCGACATTCCCATCAGAACAACGGACATCCACATAAAGGTTCTGGTTCTTGAGCAGGCGCCGCGCAGTGCGCGGACACAGCTCCACCCTTCGCGCCACAGGTTCATGGTCAGCCCCCTTGACAGAGCAATACCGATAGCACTATAGCGCTATCGGTATTATGGCGCGGAAATGATGTATAATACAAGGGGGCGGAGGAAATTAATTGATGCAAAATCAGACTCGTTCGCTGGAGAAAAAGATCGAAACAGTCAAAAGAAAACTGGCCGCGCTCGGCGACATGCGCCCCGGCAGCCTGTCAACCCAGTACAATGTATGCGGCAATCCCACCTGCCGCTGCAAAGACCCGGACAACCCGATAAAACACGGCCCCTATTATCAGCTCAGCTACACCCACAAGGGCCGAAGCAAATCGGAATTCGTTAAAATGGAAGACTTGGAAGCGGTCAAAAAGCAGCTGAAAAACTATCAGCAGTTCAAGAAACTCACCGCAGATTGGGTTGACCTGTCACTCGAACTCGCGAGGCTTCGTAAATCCGCCGGAAAGGGGTAGAATCTTATCAAGAACTTGGCACTGTCCAGTAATGACGAAACATTGAATAAGTGCTCACCCGGCGAAAGATACAATTCATTTTTTCTGTTAAAGGCTGTCCTTATAATACCTTGAACACAAATTGATGAAGGGTAACAACATGAGCAGACAGGATGCAACCAACAGTTTCATGGAAGACAGCCCGCGGCTGACCCTGGACGACACCATCACATTCCGGTGCGGGCCGGATGTGCAGTGCTTCAATGAGTGCTGCCACGATTTGAGCCTCATGCTAACGGGCTACGATGTGCTGCGCCTTCGCACGCACCTGGGCCTGTCTTCCGGAGAATTCATTGACACTTACACAGACATACATTCGGACGGGGAATTCAACCTGCCCCTGCTGCGCCTCAAAATGCTGGACGACGAGCGCAAGTCCTGCCCGTTCCTCACGGACAAGGGCTGCTCGGTGTACGAAGACCGGCCCTGGGCCTGCCGCAGCTATCCCGTGGGCAGCGCCACGAGCGTGAGCAATCTGCCCGGCCGCAGCGGCCAGTTCTATTTCCTCATTAAAGAGGACCACTGCAAAGGCTTCGAGCAGGACCGCACCATCACCGTGCGCGAGTGGGTCAAAGACCAGGACATTCAGGCCTACGAGGAAAACAACGATTTTTTCAAAGATCTGACCCGGTACCGCAAGACCCTGCAGTCGGGCATGGGCGCGGCGCGCCAGCAGATGTTCTTCATGGCATGCTACAATCTGGAAAGATTCCGCGATTTCGTGCTCAAAAGCTCGTTCCTGCGCAAGTTCGAGGTGGACGAGGAAACTCTTGAGAACATAAAGACGGATGACACGGCGCTGCTGCGGTTCGCATACCGGTGGCTGCGGTTTTCCATGTTCAGCGAGGACACCCTGTCCGTGCGCAGCCTGGGCGGGCTTCAGCCCCAGGGCCGCAGCCCGAGCATGCCGTAGTCAGCGCAGCGGAATAAATATCTGGTAAACCAGTCGACATACTGGATTTTTCCGCACGCCGTGTTATTATGGGTGAATCATGGTGCTGAACGCGTTTTTATTCGTATTCATGACAGGGGCCGTCTGCGCCGCATTTCTGCTGTCCGGGCCGGCGTCCGGGCTGGGCGAGTTTGTGCGCGCGATTTATTTCCACATCGGATGCGCCATGGCCACCGTGGCTGCTTTCCTGACCTCGTGTGTGTACAGCGCGGGCGTGCTGCGCGGCGGCGGCGACGCCAGCGACATTCGCGCGGAATCCGCGGCGCGCCTGGGCCTGGTGTTCTGCGTGCTCGCCACAGTCACAGGCTCGGCGCTGGCAAAAAACACTTGGGGCAGCTACTGGAACTGGGATCCGCGCGAGACCTCCATTGTGATGCTGATGCTGGTATACGCGGCGTATTTCGTGTTACGTGGCGCGGTGGAAGAGAAGAGCAAACGGGCACGCCTCTCGGCAGCATACGCCTTACTGGCTTTCCCGGCAATGGTCTTTCTCATCTGGATCTTGCCTCGCGTCGTGGAATCGTTGCACCCGACAAACACGCTGTTCTCTCGCTCGGGGCTGGACACGGAGTACCGCATTACCCTGTGGAGCTTCTTCGCGGGGCTGATGGCGATTTTCGTATGGATGTTTCGGCTGAGACTGCGGGTGGAACTGGCGGAGGCTCGCCTGCGCCAGCAAAGCCAGCGCGTGACGCAACCTGAATCCCAACTGGCTGGAGAAATACGATGAACCCACTACTGACATACATGATTATCCCGTTGGTGGTATGGGCAGGTATATTCAGCTACCTGTTCTGGCTGGACATGCGCCTGCGGGCACTGGAAAAACGGTTCGAAGAGGAGGGACATCGGTGAAAAAGGCTTACCTTTTCGCCATGGGTTTCATCGCGCTGGGTCTATTTTTGGCAGGGCGCGCGATGATGGAGACCATAGTGCCTTATGTGTCGGTAGCCGAGGCGCGAGAAAGCACCCGAAAGGTGCAGGTGAAAGGACAGCTGGTACAGGGGTCCGTACAGATAGACCATACCCGACTGCAGACTCGGTTCACCATACAGGATGCCAAAGGTGACCTCCTGCCTGTGGTGCATCCCAAGCTGGCTCAAGGCAACATCCAGGATGCCACAGAGGTGGTAGCCATCGGGCAGATGAAGGGCGACGTGTTCGTCGCGGAAAAAATCCTGTACAAGTGCCCATCGAAGTATCAGGGCAAGGAGATGCAGGAATATCAGGAGAGCTCACAATGAACACCGCGGAATGGGGACGGCTTGTTATCTATCTCGGCGCGGCGGGCGCGGTGACAGCAACCGTGCTGTTTGCGCTCGCTGCCAGGCAGGAAGGATGGCTCGTGTGGGCACGGCGGACGTATGCCCTTGCCGTTTTCAGTGCAGTAACAGCATTTGGCATCCTGATCCTGCTTTGTATGCGCAGCGATTTCAGCGTGGTGTACGTCGCCAACTTCAGCTCCAGCGACCTGCCCTGGTACTACAAACTCTCTTCGGCTTGGGCGGGGCAGGAGGGCAGCTTCCTGCTGTGGGCGTTCTGGACAGCCCTGCTGGGACTGCCTCTCATACGCCGACTGCAACGCTATGAACCGCTGACGATGGCGGTGTACAGCAGTATCCTCGCCTTCCTGATGGCGATACTGACCAAACAATCGCCATTTCTGCAGTACCCGCCCAGCGAGGTGCCGCCCGAGGGCATGGGGCTGAATCCGCTTCTGCAGAACTACTGGATGGCCATACATCCGCCGGTTATCTTCATCGGTTTTGCCGCGCTTGCCATCCCCTTCTCCATTGCCGTGGCGGCACTGCTGCGTAAGGACTGGGATGGCTGGGCGCAAATCGCCATGCCATTCGTCATCCTGTGCTGGGTGACTCTGGGCGCAGGGTTGATACTGGGCGGCTACTGGGCTTATGTGACGCTCGGATGGGGCGGCTTCTGGGCATGGGATCCTGTGGAGAACAGTTCCTACTTCCCGTGGCTGTTTATGGCGGCGGGGATGCACGGACTAATGCTCCAAATCAATCGCGGGCGGATGGTACGCTGGAACCCACTGCTGCT
>Ga0101944_10005038_pt1 | contig 15529 bp, 10 predicted proteins | sample DewCreD2012metaG_FD_75245 | JGI IMG/M metagenome (GOLD analysis project Ga0101944, IMG submission 75245) | Hot spring sediment bacterial and archeal communities from British Columbia, Canada, to study Microbial Dark Matter (Phase II) - Dewar... ...
AACTGTTGCGCAGTGTGCAGGCCTTTTGTGCCGGCATCCGGGCGAATCCCGCTGGAACGGAGTGGAAGCGGCCCTTGCGGCACATTGCGCATGAAAGAATGCACAATATGAATCAAAATCTCCCGCTGAGCCGTAGGCTGAAGTTCCGAACAGGCTGAATGTCGCCCGGCCTGCCCATGTATTCCACATTGGTAAGGTTTTTCACTACCAGTGAAACGGTCAGGCGCCGGCTGATCAGGTAGCCGATATCGGTGTCCACCAGCAGGAAGCTTTTGTTATGGCTTTTCCAGTAGTCCGGAAAACCCGGAAGTATTTGCTCACCAGTAACTTCGTTCAGGAAGATATCATCAATACGCAAAATGCGAGAACGGGCAAAAAGATGAAGGCCCGTAATGATTTTCCCTCCGGATAAGGAAAGGTTCATGTTAGCCGAATGTTTCCGCCGGTACTTCAGATATTGGCCTGTGCTTTCGCCCGTGTACCGGCTGAATTCAACCGGGTAAATATAGCTGTACCCAGCATCCATGGCAGTTCTGATCCGGTTAAAATTCCGCGTCAGCGTAAATTCAATTTCCGAACCGTATATCATGGCCTGCTCAAAATTTTCAGCCCGGAAACCTGGGCCTGATATTCCGGTAACAGGATCGGGGTACAGGCCGAATAGGAATTCAATCATGTTGCTGTTCCGGGTGTAGAAAAAGCACAGGTCCACCTGGCCGCTGGATTGGCCCAGCATAAATCCCTGCTTGATTCCGGTTTCGGCACTCCAGCCTTTTTCCGACTGAATGCCGGTATTGGGATAAATCTTAACCGAACCCAGGGTTGTGGATGCGTATTTTTCGGCAACGGAAGGGTAGCGGTAGCCCTGGCCAAAGGATACTCTCAGGAAGGTATATTCTCCTGCCTGAAAATTGATTCCTGACCGGAAGACGGGAACAATTTTATCGTTGACATCATCGAGCGAATTCTGCTCAAGCCTTACGCCGGCAACCAAACGGAGCTTTTTTACCGGTTGCGCCTCCAGCTGGGCAAAACCCGCCAGGTTCATCCCGTGATGATCGCCAAAGAAGCGGGAGTCAACAATGCTGTAACTTGCCGAAAAGCCTGAAATCAGCTGCAGAACATCCGCAATCTTTTTTCCTATCTGGTATTCTCCGTAAGCGGAAAGGAACCTTGCATCATTTTGTTTTCGCACGGGAAAACTGTTTTCGCAACCCAGAATTCTGAACCGCAGGTCGTGCCGCGCAGAGGTGGTTCGTACCAGGGAGACAAATGGATCCACAGTGAAAAATGTCTGGTACAGACTTGAAACAGAAGAAGTGTCCTGCTTAAGGGCTCCTGCACCGGCGTTTTCCCAGAGAACGAAATCGGTTTTATAAGTTCGTTCTGCGCTTACATTCGCTCCGTACGCCAGACCTTCTTTCCTTGCGCTGTGATGCTTTATCTTTACACTAATGCGCCCATATTGTTCATCATTGAACTTTCTGTAGCTGTTTTCCTTAAAGAGGTAAAGTCCCAGGCCCACATCGGTAAAACCGGCCCTGCGGAGATGGGAGAACGAAGCCGATGAAAAAATCCGCGGCGAATGCCACCAGGCCTTGATCTTATCTTCCGGCTTGTCGAAAACACCGCTTTCGGCAAAAAAAGTGGTTTGCGGAATGTTGGTGGCATCGGCTGTTCGGAAGTTAATGACTCCGTTGAGGGCCGATGATCCATACAGCACGGAGGAGGCTCCCTTGATGACCTCCACCTGGCTGATCTGTTCCAGAGGCAGAAAATTCCATTTGATGTTTCCTCCGTCAGCTGCCATCAGGGGCAATCCGTCCACAAGGGCCAGCACCCTGCTGCCCACTCCGTAACTGAAACCGCTTCCTCCTCTCACCGAGGCCTGTCCGTCGAGGACTTCTATGCCAGGGATGCGGTTCATCAGCTCCTCGGCATCTTTAATATGGATACGCGAAAGGTATTCCTGCTTAATCACATTCATGGTTACCGTAAGATCCGAAGCCTTTTTCTCCATCCTGTCGGCACTTACTACAATCTGGTCGATCTGATATACATCCGTTTCAAGGGCAACATTCAGCACTGCGGTGTCCTTTGCCTTTACTTTTACCGACTCCGTAACCGTTTTGTATCCGACAAACTGAAACGAAATGCTTACTGTGCCCGCACGCACGGCAAAAGAATAGGTACCATCGGGGGAGGTGATGGTTCCTGATCCTTTGCCGTAAATAACATGCACGCCGAAAAGCGGTTCCTGTGTATCTGCGTCGGTCACCCTGCCCCTGACAAATCCCTCATTCTGCGCAAAACATAAGACCGCTTGGATGCAAAGCAGAATGCTCCAGGCAAACCTCATGGTTTAGCTTTAAATGTCATACGGATGTCGAAAAATCCTTTCGGGCTGGCCGGTGTAGGATAAATGGTTGTGATTTTCAGCGACAGCTTCGTCAGTTCGGCAATATTGGCCGAAACGGGAATGGGCAGGGAGTCGGAGGATATAATCAGCTGGGTTTCGTCGGTGGAAAACCTCCATGTGCCGGTGAATTTTCCGAAATATCCGGTGCCGTCTTTGCGGAACCTGGCATCGCCCTTGAATTTTTCCAGTACTCCTCCCGGGCCGCTGGCATCCTGCCCGTCAGCCAGAAGGCTGTCGCTTGTCCATACCGGGGTAGTGAGCAGAATGAACCGTTCCGATTCGGATTCCTTTTTGCAGGCCATTGCCATGCAAACAACGATGAGAAAGATGGGAATCGTTTTCATAGTTCTTCAGGATTTGCTGGTTGGAAATGTAAGGAATTTTCTTCAGGGCATTGAATATTCAGCCATCAAATATACAAATTTGGGTACAATTTTGCCGGTATGTATTTTCTTATAACATTAAAAAGAAATATAATAAATTTGAACAAAGATTTGGCAACCATATATTAAACCTTTATGGTAAAATAAGGCAAACCTGAAAAAGGGTTAATATTATAGCTAAATTGAACAAAATTTTAAAGGCGGGAAAAAAGAATGGCAAAAGTAAAATGGGAGGTTAAAGCATGATATTGTAAACTATAACATCAAAATAATCAAAATGAGAACTTTGTTTATTTTGGCAACAATTATAATAATATTGAAACCATGTTTTTCCCGGATCGAAGTTAATGGACAGGAATGGTTGAATAATACCCTGGGAGATTTAACAAGTAATGCAGTCAAAATTCAGATTCAGAAGGAAGAAATTGAACATAAGAATATAACCGTACGTGAACCCGATTTTTTAAAAGACACAAGGGAAGCGATTCTTCATTTCGCCAGGAAATATACTCTTACAATTACCGATAAGAGGTATAAAAATCAGAATAATGAATCATTTATTACTGCGCACTGACTGATTAACCAGCTGAGGAACGGACATAAGATCTTAATAAATTTTCTATGATAAAAGAAAACCAGATAGAGGATAGTTTAATTACGAAACTCACTGACCTGAAGTACACTTACCGTCCCGATATTCGGGACAGAAATTCTCTGGAAAACAATTTTCGTGAAAAATTTCAGGCTTTGAACAGAATAAACCTTACCGATTCGGAATTTACAAGGCTGCTCGACGAAATAATAACTTCTGATGTTTTTGCTGCTTCGAAACGTTTACGTGAAATTAATACATTTTTCCGTGAAGATGGAACGCCTTTGTATTATACTCTGGTGAACATCAAAGAATGGTGCAAAAATGAGTTTGAAGTGATACATCAACTTCGAATCAACACGCATTCCAGCTATCACCGGTACGATGTTATTTTGCTGATGAACGGTATTCCTATTGTTCAAATCGAACTCAAAAGCTTGGACGTTAGCCCGCGAAAGGCTATGGAGCAAATTGTGAATTACAAAAGCGACACCGGTAATGGCTATACCAATTCGCTACTTTGCTTTATACAGTTGTTTATTGTGAGCAATCAAACCAATACATATTATTTTGCCAGTAACAATTCTGAGCATTTCCGGTTTAATGCCGACGAACAATTTTTACCCATCTATCAGCTTGCCGACGAAAACAACAAGAAAATAACCCACCTCGACAACTTTTCTGAAAAGTTCTTGAGCAAATGCACGTTGGCTGAAATGATAAGCCGATACATGGTGCTGGTGCAAAGCGAACAGAAATTGCTGGTGATGCGCCCGTACCAGATATATGCAGTAAAAGCCATAGTTGACTGTATCCACCAAAACCGCGGCAACGGATATATATGGCATACTACTGGGAGCGGTAAAACGCTCACATCGTTCAAAGCGTCGGTTCTGCTAAAAGACAATCCTGATGTAGATAAGGTCTTGTTCGTGGTTGACCGTAAAGACCTTGACCGCCAAACACGAGAAGAATTTAACAGGTTTCAAGAAGGCTGCGTGGAAGAAAACACCAATACCGAAACGCTCGTAAGACGAATGCTTTCCGATGATTATGCCAATAAAGTTATTGTTACTACCATTCAGAAATTGGGTTTAGCATTGGACGAAAACAATAATAACAATTACAAAGAGCGTCTTGAACCTCTTCGAAATAAACGCATGGTTTTTATTTTTGATGAGTGCCACCGCTCGCAGTTTGGAGAAAATCATAAAGCGATCAAAGAATTTTTTCCGAATGCACATTTATTTGGTTTTACAGGTACACCTATATTTGAGGAAAATTCCTCATTCAAACAAATAAATGAAAATATTGGATCGTTTGTAACTACCAAAGATATTTTTCAGAAACAGTTACACGCTTATACTATAACCCACGCTATCGAAGATCGCAATGTTTTACGTTTTCATGTTGATTATTTCAAACCGGAAAAGCCAATACCTTTCGACAGCATTGAGCACAAAAAGGCTGTTGTTAATTACATTTTAAAAAAGCACGACACTGCCACAAACAATCGGCGTTTCAATGCCTTGTTTGCTACCGCCTCCATTAACGATGCCATTGAATATTACAATTTATTTATTGAGACGTTGCAAACAGTGTCTAAAAAAAATCCCGATTTTATTCCTCTAAATATCACCTGCGTGTTTACCCCACCGGCCGAGGGAAATAAAGATGTATTGCAATTGCAGGAAGATTTGCAACAGGAAAAAGAAGACAACAAGGTTGAACCCGAAAAAAAGAAAAAGGCCCTTCAGACAATAATTGACGATTACAACAGACAGTACGGTACCCATTTTTCGCTGTACGATTTTGACCTTTACTATCAGGATGTGCAAAAACGCATAAAAGACCAACAATACAGCAATGCCGATTATCCGCACAAGAATAAAATTGATATTGTAATCGTGGTGGATATGTTGCTTACGGGCTTTGACAGTAAATACCTGAATACCTTGTATGTTGATAAAAACCTGAAATATCACGGACTCATACAGGCATTCAGCCGTACCAATCGTGTGCTGAACGACAGCAAGCCCTATGGCAACATTCTTGATTTCAGAGGCCAGCAAGCCGAAGTGGATAGGGCTATTGCCTTGTTCAGCGGCGAAGATACCGGACGAGCCAAAGAAATTTGGTTGGTTGAACCAGCCCCAAAAGTGATTGATAAGTACGAACAAGCCGTTAAGGCCATGCAAAAATGGATGGAGTCGCAGGATATGGTGTCAGAACCTCAAGAGGTTTACAGCATTAAGGGCGATACCAACCGTATAGAATTTATCAACCGGTTCAAGGAAGTACAACGTCTTAAAACACAACTCGACCAATACACCGATCTAACCGAGGAGCAAAAAGCAAAGATCGATGCGCTTATGCCCGAGGATAAGCTGCGTGCTTTTCGGAGTTCGTATCTGGAAATTGCAAAGCAGCTCAAAGATATACAGCAAAAAGAAGGCGATAAGACACATGAAGATATCCAGCAGCTCGATTTGGAGTTGGTATTGTTTGCCTCTGCGCTCATTGATTACGACTACATTATGAAACTGATAGCCCGGTACACGCAGCAGCAACCCAAAAAACTTAAAATGACCCGGGAGCAACTGATTAGTGTTTTGAGCAGCAGCGCCAACCTGATGGACGAACGCGAAGACCTCGAAGAATACATCAAAACGTTAGAAATAGGAAAACCACTTAATGAAGAACAAATACGCAGCGGTTACGTGCAGTTCAAAGCCGAAAAAATGGAGAAACAATTAGCAGACATTGCTAAGAAAAACGGCCTGGAGGCTTCGGCTTTGAAACATTTTACCGAAGACATCATCAACCGAAAAATTTTTGATGCCGAAAAACTGAGCGAACTTTTTGCTCCGCTCGATTTAGGCTGGAAAGAACGCACCAAACGCGAATTGGCATTTATGCACGATTTGATGCCGCTATTGAAAAAACTCGCCGAAGGACGCGAAATATCGGGGCTGAAAGCATATGAGTAAATTTCTTAAAACATAAAAAATGTTTACAACCAATCATGCTGAATATTTGTTGCAATTGGAAAAAAAAGTTTTGCATAATGATATTTTGCAAAATGAATTATCTTTTGATCAAAAATTCCCTTTTCAGCATAAGTTTATTCTTATATCTCCTTTAGATAATGATTATACATTTATTTATGATGTAAATCAAAGTTCAAAAAATCAGTTTAAACTTACCTTGTATCTATTTGATTCTGATACCCGAATTGGCTTATTTAGGGTGGATTTTAGTGGGCAACATAAAAATCCAGAAACTATTATAGATAAAGTTCCTGATTTTTTACACCCTTATGCCGGAATGTTTTTTAATTATCACCAGCCTCATGTTCATTATTATGTTGAAGGATACAAGACAACATTGGATTGGGCTATACCTATAACTGATAGTCGTTTTCCCATAAAAAAAATTGAAAATGAAAAAGACATTCTAAGTGTTTTTTATGAATTCAATAAAATTATTAATCTTATTACTAAATTTTTAATAAATCCGATTATATTATGAATAACTGGCTAAATGAATTAATTGATAACTATTATAATTTCCTGAAAGGTAAAACAACGGTTTTTACAGAAACAGGAAGTAATTGGGCTGTAATTAGCACTCCTTTTGTCGGATTATTTAACGATACACTTGAAATTTATATCAAAAAGGAAAATGAAAAAATAATTATATCCGATGATGGATTGACATATAGAAACTTGGAATTAATTGGTTCTGCAATTTCACGTTCTCCCAAAAGAAAAGATTTATTAGACAGAATATTGCTTACATATGGAATACAATTGCAAAATGATGAGCTAATTGTTGAAGGAACAGAAAATAATTTTCCTCAGAAAAAACATAATCTTATTTCAGCTATTTCCGAAATTAATGATATGTATATGCTTGCAAAGCATACCGTAGCATCCATATTTAAAGAAGATGTAAAGAACTATCTTGATGAGCAGGAAATTATTTACACACCGCAGTTTATTTCAAAGGGCAGTACTGGGCTTGAATTTACTTTCGATTTTCAAATTGCATACCGTGAAAAGGAAATTGTTTTGAAAGCCTTTAATACGCTTAACAAACTTAATTTACCCAATTTCTTATTTACATGGAGTGATATTAAAAAAGTTAGAGAAAATATTACCGGTAAAGAACTTATTGGTTTAGCAATAATCAATGATGAAGAAAGGGAAATTCAAAAAGAATATTTGGATGCATTAAAAAGTGAAAATGCTGATTTTATACTTTGGACACAACGCTATACACCTGATAACATCAATAAAATTAAAGACGCTGCGTAATGAGTAACAAAATGGTTAATAGTAAAAATATGCTCATCCCTCGCTTCCGCTTCCCTGAATTTCAAAATGATGGGGAGTGGGAAGTGAAAAGGTTGGGGGAGGTTTTGGATTACGAAAGACCGGATAAATACATAGTAAATAGTGAAAATTATGTTGATAGTGGCACTCCCGTTCTTACTGCAAATAAAAGTTTCATTCTTGGATATACTAATGAAGCAGAAGGCGTTTTTGAAAATTTACCTGCTATAATATTTGATGATTTTACTACCGACAAAAAGTATGTAAATTTTCCATTTAAAGTAAAATCATCAGCTATTAAAATTTTACGACCAAAAGAAAAAGACGATTTAAAATTTATTTTTGAACTAATGTCGTTAATTAGGTTCGAAGCAAAGGAACACAAGCGATACTATATTTCAGCATATCAAAATCTAACTGTTCCGATACCTAAACCAGCTGAGCAGCAAAAAATCGCCTCGTGCCTTTCTTCCTTAGATGAGCTAATCGAAGCCGAGAGTCAGAAACTGGAACTCTACGAACTGCACAAAAAGGGGCTGATGCAAAACCTGTTCCCCAATAGTCTGAACAGTGATTCTCAGGGATTAAATGATGGGCATGATTTTTCAAAAGTACCCAAGCTGCGCTTCCCGGAATTTAAAGATGCAGGGGAGTGGGAAGTGAAAAGGCTGGGGGAGGTTTTCAAATCTTTCTCAGGAGGAACCCCAGATACATTAAAAAAAGAATATTATAATGGTAAAATACCTTTTATCCGTTCTGCAGAAATAGCAAAATTATCAACTGAATTGTTTTTGACAGAATTAGGATTGAAAAATTCGTCTGCTAAACTTGTTTCAAAAGGTGATTTGCTAATAGCGTTATATGGTGCAAATAGTGGTGATGTTGCAATATCGAAAATTGATGGTGCTATCAACCAAGCTGTTTTATGTCTTCAATCTGAATTTAGCAATGAATTTGCATATCATTTTCTTTTTAGTAAAAAGAATTGGATAGTTTCAAAGTATGTTCAAGGTGGTCAAGGTAACCTTTCAGGAGAAATCGTTAAATCTATTTCAATACCTTTTCCATCAAAAGTCGAGCAACAAAAAATCGCCTCCTGCCTTTCGTCTTTAGACGATTTAATAAATGCCCAGCGGCAAAAAATTGAATTGTTGAAGCAACATAAAAAAGGATTGTTGCAGGGATTGTTTCCAAATGTTAATGAGATAAACTTATGAGCACTTTAACCGAAATAGCACAACAATTAAAAGACAGTAACTACCCCATTATTTTAATTTATGCTTTTAATTCTATGGGTAAAACCCAACTGTCTGTTGAGTATAAGAATATTACAAAAAGAGAAGATGGTAAACATACAGGCGTTTATTATAATGCTTACAGTGAAGATTTATTTAGATGGGATAACGATGAAGAAAATGATAATGCAAATATGCGACTTGTAATAATGCCAAGCAGTTTAAATCCCTATTTTAGTTCAATACTTGAAAACCCAGATTTATTTAATGAAAAACTTGCGCGCTATTTACCAAAGTATAGCTATACATTTGATATAAACACGAATCCTGAAGTTGGAATTGATGCCATTCGCTTTTCACGGGATGAAATAAATAATATTAAAATCTCAAGAGGTGAGGAAAGAATTTTTGTGTGGTGTTTCTTCCTTGCACTGTTTGACGCTGATGCCTGGACAGGGGAACAAGATGCTCACTTTTTTATTGATGACCCGGTATCAAGTTTAGACGACCATAATGTTTTTGTAACAATAGATTCTATACTGAAACTAATTGATGATAAAATTATAAATACAGGTAAAAGAATTATTATTACAACTCATCATATTGGTCTTTATTCCATTCTATTCGATAGACTAAAAAGAGGTGAAAAAAGCGACAAATACAAAAATCTTACAAAGCCTTTTATTCTTATCAAAAATGGAAATGAATTTGAATTAAAGGCTCACAACAAAGATGTTTTTCTTTTTCATCTACATCTTTTGCAAGTTTTAGATGAGGCTATTAAAAACAAACTATACCTTTTTCATTTTGTGTTATTAAGGCAGCTACTTGAAAATATTTCATCTTTCATTGGTTCAGGTAGAGTAGGTTATATTCTTGAGAAAATTGGAATTGAAAATGCTTACAATGCGGTTGAAATGATTAATTCTCTTTCACATCAAAATATTTATCATATTCAACTCAATGAAATGACTCCTGATCAGGAAACATTTTTCAAGGATGTTTTTACCAAAATTCAAGGCAAGTATAACTTTAAATATTAAATAAACATTATGTCAACAAACAACAATCAACAATTAGGCAAAACGCTTTGGAAAATCGCAGATGAACTGCGTGGCTCGATGAATGCCGATGATTTCCGCGATTATATGCTCTCGTTTTTATTTCTCAAATATCTTTCGGACAATTACGAGGCCACAGCCAAAAAGGAATTGGGTAAAGATTATCCGGTTTTAAACGGCAATGGCGGCAAAACGCCTTTGTCGGTTTGGTATGATCAAAATCCTGATGATATTCAGGAATTTGAGAAACAAATGCGGCGTAAAATTCACTATGTGATAGAACCGAAATACCTGTGGAACAACATTGTATATCTTGCTAAAACACAAAACAAAGAGTTGCTCCAAACACTGCAAAAAGGCTTCAAATACATCGAAGAGCAATCGTTCGAAAGTACGTTTCGTGGCTTGTTTTCTGAAATCAATCTCGATTCGGAAAAATTGGGAAAGAACTACGAAGAACGAAACAAAAAGCTGTGCAATATCATTGTCAAAATATCCGAAGGCATTAATGAGTTTCCTTCCGACAAAGACATACTTGGCGATGCTTACGAGTATCTGATTGGCCAGTTTGCCGCAGGTTCAGGCAAAAAGGCAGGAGAATTTTATACACCACAACGCATTTCCGACATCCTTTCCGGAATAGTTATTTTGGACAGTCAAGATCCCAGCAAAGGCAAGAAGAAAAAAATAGAACGAGTTTTGGACTTTGCCTGCGGTTCGGGTTCGTTGCTGTTGAATGTTCGCAAAAAAATGATCGAATCCGGTGGCACTATCGGCAAAATCTACGGCCAGGAAAAAAACATTACCACCTACAATTTGGCCCGCATGAACATGCTTTTGCATGGTGTGAAAGATACTGAATTTGAAATACGCCATGGCGACACCCTGCTCAACGACTGGGAAATTTTGCGCGAATTGAATCCGGCTAAAAAATTGGAATTTGATGCCGTAGTGGCCAATCCCCCCTTCAGCTACCGCTGGGAACCCAACGAGTCTATGGCCGAAGATTTTCGCTTTAAAAGTTACGGCCTTGCGCCTAAATCGGCTGCCGATTTTGCTTTCCTCTTGCACGGATTCCATTACCTGAGCAATGAAGGAACCATGGCCATTATTTTGCCGCATGGCGTTTTATTCCGGGGTGGTGCCGAAGAACGCATCAGAACGAAATTGCTCAAAGATGGCAATATTGATGCGGTTATTGGGCTTCCGGCTAATTTGTTTTTCTCAACCGGTATTCCAGTGTGTATTTTGGTTTTAAAAAAGTGCAAGAAATTTGAAGATGTCCTTTTTATCAATGCGACCGAACATTACGAAAAAGGCAAACGTCAGAATACGCTTCTGCCTGAACATGTTCAGAAAATAGTTGAAACCTATAAAGAACGCAGAAACGAAGAACGCTACTCCCGAAGGGTATCGATGGCTGAAATCGAAAAAAACGATTACAACCTCAATATATCAAGGTATGTAACCACTTCGGTAGAGGAAGAAACCATTGATTTGCGGGAGGTTAATAAAAAGCTGGCTGAAATTGAGCTGGAAATTACCAGAGCGAGGGAAACCCATAATCAATTTTTAAAGGAGTTAGGACTCCCGCCTATATAGAAATCAGTTTTAAATTATTGGATTCATTTCTCCGCTTCAGACCAGGAACACAAACCCCGGAATACCAGAAAAACCTGCCGTTATTCCTGTACCGTAAACTGGTATTTTCCGCTGGCAGCTTCGAATACTGCATAGGTATCTTTCCATCCTTTTTCCTGCAGAAAGGGTGATTCGGAAGGTTTGCGGCCCGATTCCAGAACCGTACATCCCTTTTTTGCGGGCACATAAACTGTGGCATGACTGCCCGGAGGCACCAGAATATCAACCGTAAGCCTGTCTTTTTCCTGCTTCCATTCTATACCGGCTTTGCCGTAAGGGGTCTGCAGAAAATAGGCAACGCGGTCGAGTTCCGGCACGGGTTGGGGTCTGAATACAATGTGCTTGTATCCCGGCTCATCCGGATCGGCCTGCATTCCGGCAAGGTTGCGGTAAAACCATACCAGTCCGCCGCCAAACATGGGATGGTTGTGGGAGCCGCCATTATCCCAGCGCTCACGCGTTGTGGTGGCTCCTTTTTTCAGCCAGTAGCCATACGAGGGGTATGTTTTTTTGTTCATGGCTTCGAAGGCAAGATCCTGCAATCCGTTTTCGGCCAGCACTTCAAAGAAGAAACGGGTACCGAGAATTCCGGTATCCAGGTGCCCGCGGGTTGCCTTAAGATTCCGTTTCAGGGCTTCAATAATCCGCGGATACTGATCGGCAGGAACGCCCATTTTCAGGGCAAGAATATTCCCTCCGCCATCGCCGTAGGTGCCTTTTACAGGGTCGAAATATTTTTTCTGAAAAGCCTGGCGGGTTCTTTCAGCCAGCAATTCATACTTCCTTCTTTCTTCTTCAAACCCCAGAACATACGCTGTTTTTGCGGTGATGTCGGTACAATACCACAAATAAAACGTATGGGCCATATCATCAGGAATGGTTTGTCCCGGTGCACACCACTCACCAAGGTTGAACCACTGCAGGGGTTTTCCATCCTTTCCGGTACGCTGGTGGTACATGATGCCGCTTGTATCAACCCAGTTGAGCATGTACCGCACGTAATCCTTCATGGCTTCATAGGTATCGCTTAATATGTCGCGTGCGCCGTAGTGGACATAAAATTCCCACGGCATGATGCAGATGGCCGCTCCCCAGGCAACACCCCCTCCGCATCCCGGCTGCCAGGGAGCCCCGTTGGGAACATACCCTGTCTCAGGGTTCTGGGCACCGTAAATATCCCGTATCCACTTGTAGTAAAAGGCACGGGCATCGAAATTGTGCATTACCGTAACACAGGCAATCTGGCCGTCACCTGTATATGCTGAACGTTCCCTGTGCGGACAGTCGCTGGCAATCCCTCCGTGCATGTTGTCGAGCTGGCTTCGTTTCCAGATTCTGTTGATGGAATTGAACAAAGCACTGGACGTTTCGAACACGGCGGCTTCTTCCACTGCAGTATTCACTGCTTCGGCAACCAGCTGGTCAGGCCGCAGTTCGCCCGGCCAGTTGCTGATTTCCACAGCGTGAAATACAAACCAGTTAAACCTCGCTGCATAGGTTTCGATGCCCTTCCCGCCAAATGTGTAGGAATTGTCGCCCGAAAACAGGTTGCTTATATACCGTATGGTAACTTTATGTCCTGCCGGTGCCGACACATTCTGAATTCTCAGCCTTCCGGAAATTTCCTCGCCAAAACTGACCCGGTATGTTCCGGGTCCTTTCCTGCGTATGTTAACCGGGGCGATTCGTTTCGTCACTTTGTCGGGCAAGGCGGTATGGGCAACCAGTTTTCCCTCGGGAGCTCTCCGTTGCGCGGCAAATTCCCACAACGCATCATCAAATCCGGGCGCATTCCATCCCGGCTGTTCAAGACGGGCATCGTAGTGTTCGCCGAAGTACACCATGTCCATAACGACAGGGCCCCTGGAGGCTTTCCAGCTCCGGTCGGTGACAATCACATCTTCCGTTCCGTCGGAATAGGTCAGGTAAATTTGTCCGATAAAACGCGGAGTGCCGTACCCCTCGCACCAGAATTTTCCCGGATTATAAAAGCCGTTTCCCAGCATGGCTCCGACAACATTCTCTCCCTGGCGGAGGAAAGATGTGATGTCGTATGCCAGGTACATTACGCGGTATTCGCGGAACGAGTCTTCAAGAGGTATCGACCTTTCGGGCAATCCGGGCCGTTTTCCGTAGTTGGTCTGGTTCGGAACCAGTTCGTCATCACTTACTTTCGATCCATTGACGTAGAGTTCAAAGTAGCCAAGTCCCGTAACGAAGGCAACGGCTTTTACCACTTCTTTCTGAACGTAAAAAGCTTTTCGTAAAAGAGGAGCAGGGGGTGGAAGGGTTTTCAGCGGAGCACTCGGCCAGGGGGTGGGAGGAAGGGCTTCTTCTCCCTGCCAGGGAGCACCTATCCACATGGCTTGCCAGTCGGAAGGATGCAATAGTCCCATGCGCCAGAAGGCAGGTTTACTCCATTCTGATGGCCGGCCGTTGCGATCCCATACCCGCACCTGCCACCAGCATTCCTGCCCTGAGCTCAGAGGCTTTCCGTTATACACAATCCGGTTTGTTTCCGGAGACGGTATTTTATGGCTGTCCCACAGGTCCGGCGTTGCCAGCATACCGGGTGAAGAGGCAACCCGTATCTGATAAGCGGTCTGAAATTGCCCGCGTTCCACTGAATCAGCTTCATTCACCCACGAAAGCCGCGGCTGCAGAACATCCACCACCGCCGGGTCGGTAAGATATTCGCAGGTCAGGTTCACGGGTTTAATCCCGCATACGGCAAAAAAGGGAATCAATAATGCCTGAAGAAGAATTACTGATAAATGTTTCATTTTGCAGTTGATTGGTTATTGCAAATATAGAATAAGTATCATTCGCTTTTTTCATACCTTTAGGCGGTATATGCCATAGTCAAACTTTTTGTTCTGGAGGAACGTTAGAAAAAACGGACATAAAATCCTGCAACCTATGAGAAAAATTGCTTTCCTGCCGGTTCTTGCCGGAATTCTTTTCCAGGTATACTCATGTGCCCCTGCGAAGAAAGAATTGCCGGTTAGCACGCCTGAAGAAGAAGGGATTTCGTCGGAAGCCATTCTTCAGTTTGTCAATGCGGCCGAAAACAGCCGGAATGAACTGCACAGCTTTGTGCTCCTGCGACACGGAAAAGTGATAGCAGAAGGCTGGTGGAATCCCTATCGTCCTGATCTGAAACATACCCTTTATTCGACCAGCAAGAGTTTTACTTCAACCGCGGTCGGATTTGCGGTTCATGAAAAGAGAATCAGCCTTTCGGACAAGGTTATTTCCTTTTTTCCTGAATTTGTGCCTGATACGGTAAGTCGCTGGTTGAAGGAGCTAACTATAGAAAATCTTCTTACCATGAGTGTTGGCCAGGATCCCGAGCCCACCGCTGCCATCGTTGGAAAAGACAGCAACTGGGTGAAGGCATTTCTGTCCACACCCATAGTGGTTCAGCCGGGAACCCGCTTCCTGTATAACAGTATGGCCACCTATATGGCCGGTGCTATTGTGCAAAAGGTAACCGGACAAACCCTTCTTGCTTACCTTACCCCTCGTCTGCTGGAACCGCTTGGGATGGAAGGGGCCGACTGGGAAACCGATCCCATGGGTTACAACACGGGAGGTTGGGGCCTCCGGCTCAAAACAGAGGACATGGCTAAGGTCGGCCTGCTTTACCTGCAGAAGGGGAAGTGGAACGGAAAACAGATACTTCCTGCCGGGTGGGTGGAGGAAGCAACGAAGGCTCATATTATGCAGTATCCCGAAATTCCGCAGGCACAAAAAGATTCGAGCGACTGGCTTCAGGGGTACGGTTATCAGTTCTGGCGTTGCCGACATCATGCATTCCGTGCCGACGGAGCGTACGGGCAATTTATCATTGTGATGCCG
>Ga0101944_10005040_pt1 | contig 15528 bp, 17 predicted proteins | sample DewCreD2012metaG_FD_75245 | JGI IMG/M metagenome (GOLD analysis project Ga0101944, IMG submission 75245) | Hot spring sediment bacterial and archeal communities from British Columbia, Canada, to study Microbial Dark Matter (Phase II) - Dewar... ...
CCGCAGAAATGGCTGCCACGAACTCCTGCGATGGCTGCCTGTTTGACTGACCACATTTGGTCTGTTAAAGAACTGTTTTCTGTTATACCGCTCCCTATCAACACCAATTAGGGAGACTATCCAATTTTGTTTTTTGTGTTTGACCGTAAAATAAACAAGTAAAACTGCATCAATGACAAAGAGCGGCCTGTTCAACAGCCGCTCTTTGTGTTTGAAACGCTCGCCTTGTTAGCGAGGTCAATCACTCGTAGCCAGCCAGCCCGTAATGACCCAGGGAATCATGGCGAAGAAGCCGGCCAGGGCCGCGCCGCCCAACCCGATGAAATAGCCTTGCAGCAGGTTGCCCAGCCCGGTGGCAACATAGACCAGGATGGCCAGCCGGTCGAAGCGTTTGTCATCCAGCAGGCGCAAATCGCGCATCAGGAACAGGTAGACGGCAAAGGTAGTGAAGACCGTCAGCCACCAGCCCCAATAATTTTGCAGCGGCACGCCAAAGTAGGCTCCCTCCACTTCCCAAACCCAGTGACCATTGGCAACCATCATCGGGTCCATGCCCACGTCCCAGGCGGTCATGGTCAGGCCGCCGAGCGCGGCTACCAGCACAAAACGCTTCCAGCCTGCCAATTTCTTGCCCGCCAGCCGGTCTGCGATGACATACGAAGGGTACATCATCAGGAACCAGGCAATGGCAATGAGATAGGGAACTAGTCCCAGGAACTTGGGGCCGAGTTTATCGGTGTAGTGATACGGGCCATAGACCAGGCCGGTCGCCACGCCGATGCTTTCGAAAGCCAGGCTGACGACGAAACTGCACGCCAGCAGGGTTAGGGCGCGCTTCAGTCCCATGCGCTGCCAGGCGTGGCTGAAAGCGGCTGAAAAACCGACCATCGTATTCAGGCTGGTCAGGAAGTGCGGGCGCGGCCAATCCAGCGGGATGGCAATGACGCTGTAGGCCATCAATAGCGAAAAAACGATGAGCAATCCGATGGTGATGCGTTTATGAGTCATGGCGTCCTCCGCGCCCTATTTTACCCCCGCGTAACCATTTTTACTTTCACAGGTTGTAAACCCTATACTGAAAAAAATCGGTGTATACTGGCACAAATCAAAACCAGGAGTCGCTATGAAACGCGCTGTCAGCATCAGCATAGGTTCATCGAAACGAGACAAAGCCGTAGAAATCACCCTGCTGGGCGAACGGGTCAGCATCGAACGGATTGGCACCGATGGGGATATGGAAGCCGCCGCTCTGAAATATAAGGAGCTGGATGGCATCGTGGACGCCTTTGGCGTGGGCGGGGCTGACTTGGGCCTGATGGTGGACGATAAGTGGTATCCGCTCTATTCGGTGCAACCGATGGTCAGGTACGTCAAAAAGACGCCAATAGTGGATGGAACCGGGCTAAAGACGACGCTGGAACGTCAGGCCGCACCTTATCTCGATGCCCACATCAAGGAGTATATCGACCGGCTGGGGCGGCGAGCTTTTATCATGACCGGGGCCGACCGCTGGGGACTGACCCGTTCCTTCGTCGATGCGGGCTACGAATGCGTCTTTGGCGACCTGATGTTTTCGCTCGGCATTCCCATTCCCCTCCATCGTGATACGCAACTCAAGGCGATGGCTGCCCTGCTTATGCCCATCGCAGGGCGACTGCCCTTCAATTGGGTTTACCCAACCGGCGAGAAACAGGAAGAGCGTAAACCCAAACACGCCAAACTGTTCCAGTGGGCAACCGTCATCGCTGGGGATTGTCATTACATCAAACGCTACATGCCCGATGATATGAGCGGCAAGGTCGTTGTCACCAACACCACCACCCCCGATGATATTGAATTTTTCCGGCGTTCTGGCGTAAAATACCTGTTGACCACCACGCCTGTGCTAGATGGGCGTTCCTTTGGAACGAACATGATGGAAGCCGCGCTGATAGCCATTTCTGGCAAAGGGCGCATCTTGACCCCCCAGGAATACAACGAATTGCTCAACCAACTCGGCTTCCAGCCACAGATGCAAGAGCTGAATTGATTTCGATACTCGATATTCGATACTCGATATTCGATACTCGAATATTCGAATATCGAATGCTCGACTAACACCTACCGACCTGGAGATTGCGCATGAACGCTATCGTAATTGCCGGGGGCATTCCGCTCCCCGAAGACCCGCTTTATATCTATACTGAAGGCCGCTCCAAAGCCATGCTCGACATTGCCGGGAAGCCGATGGCGCAATGGGTGCTAAACGCGCTCTCGGCATCCCAAAAGGTAGACCATGTGATTATTATCGGAATGAACGAAAAAACCGGGGTCACCTGCGCCAAACCCACCCATTACATCCCAAACCAGGGCCGCATGTTGGCGAATATCGTCGCCGGGGTCGAAAAATCGCTCGAAATTAGCCCTGAAAAAGAATATGTCCTTATCGTCTCATCCGACATCCCTGGCCTGAAAGGGGAGATGGTCGATTGGCTGGTAGAGCAGGTGGAACAGACCCCGGCAGATATTCACTATGGCGTCGTTCCGCGCGAGGTGATGGAAAAACGTTACCCCAACTCCAAACGAACCTGGACCCGACTCAAGGAGATGGAAGTATGCGGGGCCGACATCAACGCCTGTCACGTCAGCATGGCAACCGAGCATCTCGACCTGTGGGAAGACCTGATTGGCAACCGCAAATCGCCGCTCAAGCAAATCATGAAATTGGGATTAGATACAGTCTTCCTGTTGCTCCTGCGCAAACTCACCATTGAAGAAGTGGTTCAGCGCGCATCGCAGCGGCTGGGCATCAAAGGCCACGCCATTATCTGGCCCTGGGCCGAAGCCGGGATGGATGTAGATAAACCGCATCAGTTGGAAATCATGCGTCAGGACATGGAGCAGAACGTTGCTTAAGCGCCTTCTCGAACTCGACCGCGATTGGTCTTATGGCCTGCGGGTGGCCGAAAAACCCGGCCTGCTGCGCAACCTCGCCATGTTCCTGGCCCACTCCGGCGATTCATGGTTCTGGGGCCTGGCGCTGGTCATCCTATGGTTCGCCGCCGACCTGTTCTGGAAGCGCTGGGCGGTTTACGAACTGTGGTGGATTTCCGTTCTGGCTGCGCTGGTAATGACCCTCAAATTCATCATCAGACGCCGCCGCCCAGAAGGGGAATGGGGCGCAATTTACCGCAACACCGACCCGCACTCCTTTCCATCCGGCCATGCTGCGCGCGCCTTTCTGATTGCTGTCCTGTCTACCCTGCTCGGTCCCGGCTGGCTGGCGGTCGTGTTGTGGATTTGGGCCCCGCTGGTTTCGATTGCCCGCGTAGCGATGGGCGTCCACTACCTGTCCGATGTCCTGGTCGGGGCGGTGGTGGGAGTTGTCGTCGCGCTGGGGGGCTATCCCGTCTCGCTGGCGATTTTCGAGTGGATAAGCCAGAAGATGATGCCGTTTTGGGGTTTTGGGTTGTGGTAGGACAGGTCTATAATAGACCTGTCCTACAAACATCAAAACGAAAAACTCTCTCCGGGCTTGATGGGGTGGACTTTGGCGCCGGTTTCCGCCTCGACCCGCGCGCCCCAGGCAGCAGCATCTTGGTCGATTAATCCCCAGGTTCCATAGTGGATGGGAACGACATGCTTTGGCGTGAGCAATTTCACCGCCCGCAGGGCGTCCTTCGGCCCCATCGTGAAATTATCTCCAATAGGCAGCACTGCCACCTCGAGTCCTTCCTCGCCGATGAGTTTCATATCCCCGAATAAGCCAGTATCGCCCGCCAGATAAATTTTTGCCCCGCCGGTTGTCGTCAGCAAGAACCCGGCTGGGTTGCCTCCGTAGGAACCATCCGGCAAGGCTGAGCCGTGCAGTGCCAGGGTCAGTTTCAGGTATCCAAACGGATACTTGAACCCGCCGCCCAAGTGCTGGGGGTGAGTATTCTCCACGCCCTGGGCCGCCAACCAGTTGCAGATTTCGAAATTGGAGATCACAGTCGCGCCGCTGCGCTTGGCGATGCTGACCGCGTCGCCAACGTGGTCGCCGTGTCCGTGCGTGATGAGGATGAAATCCGCCGAAACGGCATCTGCAGGGAGGGGCGCAGCCGGATTCCCGCTGAAGAACGGGTCGATGATAAGGCGATAACCGCCCGTTTCCAGCCCGAGCGTGGCATGTCCGTACCAGGTCAGTTTGTTCGACATCGAATCCTCCTGAGATTGGGTTTATTTCAGTATAAGAAAAAACGCGCACCAGGTCAATCGGAAAACTAGTAAAAACGTCTATAATCAAGGGAATTTCGATACTTGAAATTTGAACATTGGTCGCTGAACCAAAGAGGTCTCATGACACACAAACCCACTTTCACCGAAAAATTCCGTTACTGGTTCGATAACTACATGTCGAGTGGCACGCTGGCCCTGATTGGCGGGCTGGGGATTGTCTCACTAGCGGTCATATTGATGGCTGCAGGAGTTATCAGCCTGGGAGGGTCGCTCCTGGCTCCCGAAGGTTCCGATGGCATGGATTTCATTGAGGCAGCCTGGGAGAGCATGATGCGCACCCTCGACCCCGGCACGATGGGCGGCGATATGGGCTGGGGCTTCCGCTGGGTAATGTTGTTCGTTACGCTGGGCGGCATCTTTATCATTAGCACCCTGATTGGCGTACTGACAACCGGCATCGAAGGGAAGATAGATGAACTGCGCAAAGGCCGCTCGCGCGTGCTTGAGTCGAACCATACCGTCATCCTGGGCTGGTCGCCGCAAATCTTTACCATTATCCCAGAGCTAATCATCGCCAACGAAAACCACAAACGCGGTACCATTGCCATACTTGCCGACAGGGACAAGTTAGAAATGGAAGAGGAAATCCGAAAACGGGTGGAGAACATGCGCAACACGCGCGTCATCTGCCGCTCCGGTTCACCCAATGACCCAACCGACCTGGAAATCGTCAGCCCGCACCTGGCGCGCTCCATCATCATCCTGCCGCCCGACGAAGGCGATGCCGATGCAGCCGTTATCAAGTCTACTTTAGCGCTCACCAACAGCCCGCAGCGTCACCCAGCGCCATATCACATCGTCACGCAACTCAGAAACGAGCACAGTCTCGACATATTGCGCATAATTGGCAAAAATGACCATTTGAGCGCCATCCTGACCCGCGACATCATCGCCCGCGTTACGGCCCAAACCTCGCGCCAGTCAGGATTATCGGTTGTGTACACGGAACTGCTTGATTTTGACGGCGATGAAATTTATTTCCACGAAGAACCAGCCCTATCTGGAAAAACCTTCGGGGATGCGCTCCTGGCTTACGAAGATTCAGCTCTGATTGGCATTCAACAGGCTGACGGCACAACCCTGCTCAATCCACGCTCTGGAACCCGTTTTTCGCCTGGCGACCGAGTAATCGCCATTTCCGCTGATGATGATACTATCCGGCTCTCCGGTCTAAACAATCCGCCCATACAGACCAGCCTGATTCGCAGCGCGGCAAAACGAATCGCCTCACCGCCCGAAAAAACCCTGCTGCTCGGGTGGAATGCCTCGGCCCCTGTCATCATCCGTGAACTTGATCACTACGCGGCCAAAGGCTCGAGCGTGACCGTTGTGGCGGGCCAGGAATTCGAGGAGCAGGCGCGAGCCTGCTGCGAACTCCAAAACCAGACGCTTACTTTTCGGGCCGGGGATACGGCCGACCGAGTGCTGCTCGATGCGCTGGGCATCACCGAATATGACCATGTCATCGCGCTGGCCGATACCAGCCTCGATGTCCAAACCGCCGATGCGCGCACGCTTATCACCCTACTGCATCTGCGCAACATCGCCGGGATGGATGAAACGCCCTTCTCTATCGTCAGCGAAATGCTCGACCTGCGCAACCGTGAACTGGCTGCTGTCACCAATGTAGACGATTTCATCGTCAGTGACCATCTCATCAGCCTGATGACTGCCCAACTCTCTGAAAATGCGGATTTAAACGGGGTCTTCAATGACCTGTTCGACGCGGAAGGAAACGAAATCTATCTGAAGCCAGTTGCCGATTATGTCGAGTTAGGCCAGCCAGTCAACTTCTACACTGTTGTGGAAGCCGCCCGCCGCCGCCACGAAACGGCCATCGGCTACCGCTTGGCCGCCGATGCCAGGAACTCTGCCGCCCATTTTGGAGTTCGAATTAATCCGAAGAAATCTACCGAGGTGCGCTTTGTGGAAGGCGATAGGTTGATTGTGCTGGCGGAAGAATGAACGATAAGGAGTCCCTATGACCGTCAAATTGGTCTTACGCGGCAAGGAATACGAAGTCAAGCCGGGCATGACCCTGCTCGACTCGCTCAAAAAAATCGACATATTATCTGAATCAGTGATAGCAGTGCGCGATGGCGAGATGATTCTGGATGACGAAATCCTGAAAGATGGCGACCTGGTCAAACTAGTCTCCGTCATTTCAGGAGGCGCGCAATGAAATGCCGGGCCTGCGGCGCAAAGGCCGCCGTCAACATGCGCCAGCACAAACTGGCCCTGTGCAAGGAACATTTTCTCGACTGGATTCCCGAACAAACGGCGCGCTTCATAAAAAAATATCGCATGTTTGGGCCGGAGGAGAAAATCCTGGTAGCGGTTTCGGGCGGCAAGGATTCGCTCTCGCTGTGGGACATCCTGCGCCGGCTGGGTTATAACGCCGATGGCCTGTATCTCGGACTCGGAATTGATGAAGAAATCTCCTACTCAGACGAATCCCGCCGCCTGACCGAGCAATTCGCCCGCGAGCGCGGACTGAAGCTGCACGTCGTCGACATCCAGGCCGAATACGGCCACAGCATTCCGGTTCTGGCCACGCTGACGCATCGCGGCCAGAATCGGCCCTGCTCGGTGTGCGGCGTCGCCAAACGCCACGAGATGAACCGCATGGCCCGCGACCTGGGCTACGATGTGCTGGCGACCGGCCACAATCTCGATGACGAGGCGGCGGTCTTGTTCGGCAACACGCTCTCGTGGCAGTCGGAGTTCCTGCTGCGCCAGGGGCCGGTGCTGCCAGAACATGACGGGCTGGCGCGCAAGGTCAAACCGCTCTGCCGCTTCTACGAAAAAGAGATGGCCGCCTACGCCATCCTGCGCGGCATTGAGTACATGTACGAGGAATGCCCGTTCTCGGTCGGCTCGACCTCGATTTACTACAAGGAACTGCTCAACCGGCTGGAGACAGACCGACCCGGCGCGAAACTGGCCTTTTACCTGAAATTCCTCGAAGCGCGCGCCAACGGCCTGTTCATCCAACCCGAAGACGCGCCCCAAGCGATGTATAATTGCCCGTCTTGCGGCCAGCCAACTCAATACGAAGGAAAATGTTCATTTTGCAGAATGATGGAGAAAGCCCAACCCGAGCAATGAAACCTGTTTTAGACCCCACAATCGACTATAAGCGCCTCGTCGCCGAGGGCTATAACACCTGCGCCGCCGCCTACGAACAGGCCCGGCGCGAAACGGTCCACCCTGAAATCAAATGGCTTAAAAACCAATTGCCCAACCGGGCGCATGTCCTGGATATCGGCTGCGGCAGCGGGCTGCCGGTAGCGCGCGAACTGGCGAAACGGTTCCATGTAACCGGCGTAGATATTTCCGCCGAACAAATCCGCCGCGCGCGGGAGAATGTGCGCCACGCCGAGTTCTTGCACAGCGACATCATGGCGCTCGACTTTCCCGCCGCCAGTTTCGACGCAGTGGTGTCCCTGTATGCCATTTTCCACATCCCGCGCGGCGAACACGAACGCTTGTTTCGCAACATCCACCGCTGGCTCAAGCCGGGCGGCTACCTGCTCGCCACCCTGGCGGACGAACCCGAGGAAGCCTACACTGAGCCGGATTTCTTTGGCGCGCCGATGTATTGGAGCAATTACGGCATGACCGAGTACCGCGCCATGCTGGCCGAAGCCGGGTTCGAGATTCTCAGCGCCGGGCAAACAGGGCATGGCTACAGCCTCGATTCACCCACGGAATCCCATCCGCTGGTCATTTGCAAGACAGGTCTCTGACCTGTCCTATCTTTAGTAAAAATCCACAAAACTGCGGGATAACATCCCACCCCACGAAGAGACATGCAAAAAAACTACCGCTACTTCGACCTTATCATGGCCGCCTTTGTGACCGTGCTGGTCGTCTCAAACATCGCATCCTCGGCCAAAATTGTTGACCTGGGCTTCCGCCTGCTCGGCGTGCCGATGGCCTTCGACGCCGGGACGATATTGTTCCCCGTCTCGTACATTTTCGGCGACATCCTGACCGAAGTCTACGGCTACCGGCGCTCGCGGCGCGTGATTTGGGCCGGGTTCTTTGCCCTGGCGCTTTCGGCAGCTGTCTTCTGGCTCATCCAGCACATGCCGGGCGAGGCCACCTGGCAGGGCTACGCCGGGGACGCGGCATATAGCGCCATACTGGGCGGCATGTCCAGCGGCGGCATCCTGCTCGGCTCGCTGGCCGGGTACTGGAGCGGGGAATTTTCCAACTCCTTTGTATTGGCGAAATTGAAAATCTGGACAGAAGGCCGCCACCTGTGGCTGCGCGCCATCGGCAGCACTCTGGTCGGTCAGGGCGTGGATACGGTCGCATTCGTAGCGGTTGCCACCCTGCTGGGTGTCTTCCCCTGGAGTCTGTTCGTCACACTGACGTTGACCAACTACCTGTTCAAATGCGCCGTCGAAGCGCTGATGACCCCCGTGACGTATGCCATTGTCGGCATGTTAAAGCGTGTTGAAGACGAAGATTTTTATGACCGGGGGACGAATTTCAATCCCTTTGCTGCCTGAACAGCAAAAAAAGACGCCGGCTCTGGAAAGAGCGCGGCGTCTTTTTCTCTATCGGAAAGAGTTATGATTTTGGCTTGTTTTCGAGCAATTTATAAACCTGGTTAAGCAGCTGCTGGATTTCCTCGCGCTCGGCAATTGCTGCTTGCAACGTGCCGCGAATCGCCTGTTGTTCCTTTTCTGGCAGGGTCTCTAACAGGTGTTCATCGCGCGCAATCTGGGTGTTTTTCTGCTTGAGTTTCACTTCCAGGCGTTTGCGATAGCCATCATAAAACTCCGTCTCATTCATCGGCTCCGAGAGGGATGGCGCGCCCTTCGTCATTAACTGGTCGATGACTGGCAAAAACGACTCGAAATCGACCGGTTTCTCGATGAAGCGGGTTACGCCAATGGTCTGCGCAAAGGCTTTGTCTTCGGGGGCAACGTATGTCGCCGAAAGGAAGACGATTGGGATGTTGCGCGTTTCGGGGTCAAGGCGTAGCCGGTGCACCAGGCTGAACCCATCTAACTTGGGCATCAGGATATCGGTGATAATCACTGCCGGATATTCTTTCTGGATAATATCCAGCGCTTCCTGACCATTGGCTGCGGTTACGACGCGATACCCCTTAAACTTAAGGGTCGTCTCAATCAGCATCAAAATATCAGGAACGTCCTCCACAACAAGAAGGTAGCCTTTGTGCGTATCCATGTCATTATTTTAGCCGTTTTTGTCCATTTTTGCCATTATACAAACATGCTAAAAATGAATCCATCGTATGGCACGGTTTGCGCGTTTTCAATGTAAACTTATCGTAGGAGAAACACAATGAACGCATTTATCGAGCCGCCCCAGCGTATTTCGCCCATCTTGCGGTTGGGCATTTGGATTTCTGAACGGGTGACCGGGCGCGTGATGCTCCCGGCGCGCATCCTGGCCTGGTATCCCAAAGCCGCGCTCAGTTCGGGAATGATGGAAGCATTGGTAGCGCACCATGACGAGCACATCGACGAGAGAATGCTCAAACTGGTGCGAATGGCCGCCTCCTACGCTGCCGCCTGCCCCTTTTGCATCGACATGAACTCACACGAGCGGGAAGCAGTCGGCATCAGCACTGATGAACTGCTGGCAGTGCGTGGGCAATTGGCGCTGGATCTGGTTACCACTTTCTCGGCCCGAGAGCGTCTGGCAATCCAGTATGCCCGGCTCATTTCGCAGACCCCGCTCAAATTCCACCCTGATTTCATCGAGCAATTAAAGGCGCATTTCAACGAACGCGAAATAGTCATCCTGGCGTCAACGGCAGCCCAGGTTAACTACTGGGCGCGGCTCATCCAGGCACTGGGCATCCCCCCAGCAAAATTTGGCCAATAAAAAATATACGAAGCAGGGATGCTTTTGGGCATCTCTGCTTCGTTTACGGTTTTTAATCCAGCAATTTTGCCAGCACGTCGCCGCATTCCATCAGCAAGTATTCCTGGCCGTCCATCTTGAACTCGGTTCCAGTGTATTTGGCGAACAGGACTCTGTCATTCACCTTCAGTTTGATGTCCTCGTCATCGCCAACGGCCACCACCAGGCCGGTCTGGGGTTTTTCCTTCGCGGTATCGGGCAGGAACAGCCCCGATGATGTTTTTCCCTCCTGTTCGAGAGGCTGGATGAGGACGCGCGCGCCCATCGGTTGAATTTTCAGATTGCTCATGTTGACCTCCAGGGTTTAGATTCCAAGATATTTGTCAATTTTCGGGCGGTCGAAACCGACCACGATTTTTCCGCCAATGTCGATGACCGGCACGCCTTGCTGCCCGGAACGGCGAACCATGTCGCGGGCGGCGGCCATATCGCGCGAGACATCGACATCCTTGAATTTGACGCCTTTCTCGCGGAAATACTTCTTCGCCATGTTGCAGTAGGTACAGGTGGGCGTGCTGAAAACAATCACGCGGGGTTGGGGTTTGGATTCTGACATCGTTTTACCTCCATCGTTCAGGACTTACGCAAAACCATGAAATTATCCACTCATCTACGCCAATCCGCGCGAATTTTTGAACAATTTCGGGCCCAAATGCCTTTGATTAGCGCGGATTGGCGGATAAAAAGTTTTTTTGCATAAGCCCTATCGTTTTTATTACACGGGTTAGATGATGTTGTCTCAAAAAAGTTACACCCCAAACTGCACATCTTTTTAGGACATTTTGGGTAATAATTCTTGAATCAAATGGAAAACCGCTGTATAGTATTACATATCATTCATCAGGAGGAGTCGCGTTTATGCCAGCCAAATCAACCGAGTTAGAAGGAGAAGTGTATTATCCGTCGAAAGAAGTCATCGCCCAGGCAGTCTTGAAAGACTGGGATGAACTGGCCAATTTCGCGCAGCGAGACCTGGAAGGATTTTGGGCCAGGGAGGCGGAGCAACTTTCTTGGTTCAAAAAGTGGGATAAGGTTCTGGATGACTCGCAAGCCCCGTTTTACAAATGGTTCGTGGGCGGGCAGGTCAATATCGCTTATAACGCGGTCGACCGCCACCTGCTGACCTTCCGCAAGAACAAACTGGCCCTCATCTGGGAGGCGGAGGACGGCAAGAGCGAGCGGACTTTTTCGTATTACGCCCTCAACCGCGAAGTGACCCGCATGGCGAATATCATCAAGTCGATGGGCGTCGGCAAGGGCGACCGCGTGACCATTTACATGGGGCGCATCCCAGAGATTGTGTTTGCCATGCTGGCCTGCGCCAAAATCGGGGCGATTCACTCGGTCGTGTTCGGCGGCTTCAGCGTGGACGCGCTCCAGGGGCGGATTGCGGATTCAGAGTCGAAACTGGTCATCACCTGCGATGGCTCGTTCCAAAACGGGAAGTTGGTCGAACTGAAACGCATCGTCGACGAGTCGCTCAAACACTGCCCAACCGTCGAAAATGTGATTGTCGTCAAACGCACCGGCCATGACGTGCCAATGGAAGCCATGCGCGACCACTGGTATCACGATATGTGCGCCCTGCCGATTGCCAACGGTAAATGCCCAACCGAAGTGATGGATGCCGAAGACCCGCTCTTCATCCTGTACACCAGCGGCTCGACCGGCAAGCCGAAGGCTATCCTGCACACGCACGGCGGCTATATGGTTGGGACATACGCCACCCTGAAATACGTCTTCGACCTGAACGATGAAGACCGCTTTTGGTGTACCGCCGACCCCGGCTGGATTACCGGCCACTCGTACCTGGTCTATGGCCCGCTGGTCAACGGCGCGACCGTCTTCATGTTCGAAGGCGGCCCGTCTTACCCCTACCCCAACCGCTGGTGGCAATTAATTGAACGGTTCGGAATCACCATCTTCTACACCGCTCCAACCGCCATTCGCGGGCTCATGCGCTTTGGCGAGGCCTGGCCGAACAAACACGACCTGTCCTCGCTGCGCCTGCTCGGCACGGTCGGCGAGCCGATTAACCCCGAAGCCTGGAAGTGGTTCCACCGCGTCATCGGCAAGGAAAAATGCCCCATCATGGATACCTGGTGGCAGACCGAGACCGGCGCGTTCATGATTACGCCGACCCCGATCGTGCCGCTCAAGCCCGGTTCTGGCACGCGGCCCTTCTTCGGGCAGGTGGCCGAAATTGTGGATGAGGAAGGCAAGCCGGTTGCGGATGGCGCGGAAGGCTACCTGGTCCTCACCCGCCCCTGGCCCTCCATGCTGCGCACCATCTACAAAGACCCCGACCGCTACGTCAACGGCTACTGGAGCAAGTATCCCGGCAAATACATGACCGGCGACAGCGCCCGACGCGACAAAGACGGTTATTTCTGGATTATTGGCCGGGTCGATGACGTGATTAAAGTCTCCGGCCACCGGCTCGGCACGGCGGAAATCGAATCGGCGCTCATAACGCACCACGCCGTCGCCGAATCGGCGGCCATTGGCCTGCCGCACGAGGTCAAAGGCCAGGCTATTTTCTGCTTCGTGCAACTGAAGCCCGGCTTTGCCCCAACCGAGGAGCTAAGCGAAGAACTGCGCCAGCACGTCTCGCGCCACCTCGGCCCGATTGCCCGCCCCGAGGAAGTGCGCTTTACCGACAAATTGCCCAAAACCCGCTCTGGCAAGATTATGCGGCGCGTTCTCAAAGCCCGCGCCCAGGGACTGCCCGAAGGCGATTTAAGCACGCTCGAAGAATAACCTGCGTTTTGGCTGCGCCTGCAATGAAACTATGGGCGCACCGAGCGTTTTTTTGGTATGATCCAACGCCAGCCACTATTCCATTCCACTCACAGAAAGTTGAATACCCCATGAACAACCTTTTTTCCAAGCTCCAAATTCTCGGTTCTGAACTTGTCCTGGGCAGTCTCATCGCCATCCTGAGCGTGTTGACCGCCCTGGCCGGCTACCAAGGCTCCATGGCAGATTCTGAACAAACCACCAGCAATGTCCAGGGCCAGCAAAGGTTGACTGACGCCAACGCCGAATACCTGACCGCCAACCAACTCATCGTCTACGACTATACGCTCTACGATGGCTACTTCACCGCGCAGCCCGGCACGGAACAAGAAGAATACTACCTGAGCAGTTTCTCTGAACCTCTGCAAACCGATATGGCCGCCGGAGTGGACCTGTTCAGCGATTCTTACTATGAAACCATGTACGCCGATGCCAACGCCATGTTCGAAGAAGCCGATGCCCTGTTTGCCAAAGCCCAGGAATGGAACAAGCGCGGCGACGCCCTGCAATTGGTCATGCTCATCATGGCGCTCGGCCTGGCCTTTGCCGCCTGGGCATCCCTGCTCAAAGAGGACAGCCGGATGCGCATCCTGTTCGCCTTTTTCAGCATCGCCATGCTTGGGTATGGCCTGGTGACCTACCTGGCAGTGCCTTCCGTCGTCGGTTAACAAACCGAGGGTTGGTAAAATAAAGTAATTACCTACCTGCCCTCACCCCCACAGCCCCGCTACCATCGGGAAGTGCGCCACGAAGTGGTAGCCGGGGATGCAGAGATAATTTTGTCGCTTTTGGCAAAAAAACGTTTCATGCGTCCGATTCCATCTCCCTTTGAGAGAGAGTTAGGGTGAGGGTAGGTGGTTACAAAAGCGCGGAATTTTGGCAAAAATCCAAAATTCCGCGCTTTCTTCGTTCCCGGCATCCTGTGGGTTTGGAATTTCCACAGGGCTGCTTTTTTTTTGGCACAGGAAGCATTTCTTCATGTACAATTACGACTAGCCTATTTTCATCTTCTGGAGTGCGCATGGCGCGTTTTTACACCTTGGTCAATCAAAAAGGCGGAGTGGGAAAAACCACAACTGCCATTAACCTGGGAGCCTACCTGGCAAAATTCGGGCAGAGAGTCCTGATTGTCGACTTAGACCCGCAAGCCAACGCCACCTCTTGCCTGGGAGTGGATAAACGCACGGTCAAACATGGCACGTATGAAGCCCTGCTCGGCCTGGTTCCAGCATCAGGCAGTCTGCTGGCAAATTCCGACCTGAAACTCTCGCTCTTGCCCTCCTCCCCGGCTTTGGCCGGCGCAGAAGTGGAACTGGTGGAGGCAGGGTCGCGCGAAACGCGTCTGCGCCAGGCGCTGGAACCGCTCTCCGAGCGTTTCGACTACATCCTGGTCGATTGTCCTCCCTCCCTCAGCCTGCTGACCATTAACGGGCTGATGGCCGCCCGCGACGGGGTCTTCATCCCGGTGCAATGCGAGTACCTGGCGCTGGAAGGGCTAGGACAGTTGATGTCCACTCTGCAAAAGGTACGCGCCTCCATTTTCCCCGACCTGAACGTGCGCGGCGTTGTCCTGACCATGTATGACGCCCGCGCGCGGCTTTCCTTTGACGTGGTTGGCGAGGTGCGCAAGCACTTCCCAGGGAAAGTCTTCAATGCTATTGTGCCGCGCTCGGTGCGATTAGCCGAAGCCCCCTCCTATGGCCTGCCAATTTCCGCTTACGCGCCTCATTCCACCGGGGCGCAGGCCTACGAAGCCCTGGCGCGCGAAGTGCTGGCGGGGGATGGGATTATGGTACAGGAGTCAGATCATGCCCAAACATAGCGGCCTCGGCAAAGGACTGGATGCGCTCATTCCCAGCGGGTTTGCGCCAGAGACGCTCCCCACTGGAGAAGCAGCTGGTTCCGGCATCTTGAACGTCTCGGTCGAGAACATTCTCCCCAACCCGCGCCAGCCGCGCTCGCACTTCGACCCGGCGGCGCTGGAAGAACTGGCGCTCTCGATTCGGGAGCACGGCGTCATCCAGCCCCTGCTGGTCAGCCGCGCCGAAAACGGCATCGGCTATATTCTCGTCGCCGGGGAGCGCCGCTGGCAGGCCGCAAAACTGGCCGGGCTGGCCGAAGTGCCGGTCATCGCCCGCCAGACCACCGACCTGGAGCGGCTCGAACTGGCCCTCATCGAAAACGTCCAGCGCGCCGACCTGAACCCGCTCGAAGAAGCCAACGCCTACCGCCAGTTGACCGAAGAGTTCCGCCTATCACACGAAGAGATTGCAACCCGCGTCGGCAAGAGCCGCGTAGCCGTCACAAACACCCTGCGGCTGCTGAAACTGCCCGAAGCCGCGCAGCAAGCCCTGGTGGACGGCGTTATCTCCGAGGGACACGCCCGCGCCCTGCTCGGCTTGACCAACCCGCTGGCCCAGGAAGCCGCGCTCAAACAAGTACAGGCCCGCGACCTGACCGTGCGCCAGACCGAGGACCTGGTCAACAAACTGAAAGGCGAGAAACCCGCCCCAACGCCCAAACCCGCCCCCTCGCCTGATGTAAAAGAATTGCAGGAACGCC
>Ga0101944_10005041_pt1 | contig 15525 bp, 14 predicted proteins | sample DewCreD2012metaG_FD_75245 | JGI IMG/M metagenome (GOLD analysis project Ga0101944, IMG submission 75245) | Hot spring sediment bacterial and archeal communities from British Columbia, Canada, to study Microbial Dark Matter (Phase II) - Dewar... ...
GAGAGTTGACCGTGGGAGGGACCAGCGTTTGATGGAGACCGCTCCGTCCCCGCTTTCGGTGTGCCGGAAGGTCCTTGACCGCGGTCGTCGCTCGCGCGCGGCCCTGGAGGCCTACGTGGAGATGGGACGCACGGTGACCATCAAGGTCTTCTCCGGGCGCGTGGAGGCTGTTACTGTGGCCGAGCCCCGTGGGCTGGGTGTCAGGGCTGTGGCGGAGGGCAAGGTGGGATACGCCTTCACTGCCGATTTCAGCGGAGAGGGGATCGACCGAGTCGTGAGACAGGCGGTCGCGAACCTGGAGGTGGTGGACCCCGACCTGTTCGCTGGACTTCCCGAGGGTGGATCGTGGGCCTATCCCAAGCTCGAAGGGCTCTGGCAGCCTGGGGTGGGAGCGACCAGCGTGGGCGAGAAGTCAAGGCTGGCCGTCCGGGCGGAGCAGGCCGCTCTGGCTGTGAACATGGTGGAAGCTGTCGAAGAGAGCGTCTACGCGGACGAAGAGACTCGGGTGGCGATAGCATCCACGACCGGTATCGAGGCAGAGTCCGAGCGTTCGACGTGTCACCTCTGGGTGTTGGCTCACGCTGGGTCTGGTATCAACCGACAGTCGGGCCTGGGCTTCACGGCGTCGCGCGAGCCAGCTGGCCTAGAACCGGAGGAGGCTGGGAGAGAGGCCGGGGTCAAGGCGAGTAGTCTGGTGGGCGCTGAGCCTTGTCAGACGGGCACTTATACTGTGGTGTTCGATCGCGAAGTGGTGGCCGCACTGTTAGCCTACCTAGTCCAGGCCCTGAGTGCCGACGCCGTCCAGAAGGGAAAATCCGTGTTCGCTGGCAAACGGGGAGAGCGCTTGGGCTCGCCGTTGGTCACATTGACGGATGACGGTCTGGCGGCGGGAGGACTAGCCACGAATCCTTTCGATGGGGAAGGCATACCGCGGGGCCGGACAGAGCTTCTGTCGGCCGGGGTCCTGTTGTCGTATTTACACACATGCTATACGGCACGTAAGGCAGGAATCGCCCCATTGACCATCGGGAACGCGAATCGCGCCTCTTACCGAGTACCGCCGCGGGTGGGGACAAGCAACCTAGTCTTGAGAGAAGGCTCAGGTACACTCTTAGACCTGGTCGGCAGAGTCGGCGACGGGTTGTACGTGGACAGCGCGACGGGACTTCACTCGGGGGTGAACCCGGTGAGCGGAGAGATCTCCATAGGGGTGACAGGGCGGCTCATCGAGGGCGGGGCCTTGGGCCGTCCGGTCCGGGAGGTCACCGTCGCCACCGACTTCGTCAGCCTGCTTGGCGGGGTCAACGACCTGGCGGCAGACGGCAGATGGATACCCTTGTATGGTAGTGCCTACGTGCCCTCGGTGGCCGTCACCGGTATAGCAGTCGCCGGGACAGAGAAGTGAGGCGACCAGCAGCGCAACGCGTGCGCGGTTTTGCGGTTCCTTGAACGAGCGGGAGGCGAAGTGGAAAAAGACAGTCTGGCGAAAGCGCTCCTAGCGGCGGCCTACCTCGAGGGAGACTTCGTGTTGCGGTCAGGTAGACGCAGTCGATACTACCTTGACAAGTACCTGTTCTCGACCGACCCCCACGTCCTGCGAGGGATTATCCACGAGCTGGCGATGATGATACGGAACCGGCTGGCGGCAGGCGTGGAATACGAGCGCCTAGCTGTGCCCGAGCTCGGCGCGGTGGCTTTGGGCGCTGGATTGTCATTGGAGCTGGGTCTGCCCTTCGTCATTGTGCGCAAGGGGGCCAAAGAGTATGGCACCGCCAAGCTGATAGAGGGGCGCTACCAGCCGGGCGAGACGGTAGCCCTGATAGAGGACGTGGTCACTTCGGGCGGGGCGGCCTTGGCGGCCGCGCAGACCCTGCGAGAGGCGGGGCTGACAGTGAGTGATCTCTACTGCGTTGTGGACCGCGAGGAGGGCGGACTGGAGGCCGCGGCCGCAGCCGGACTGTCGCTCTGGCCCCTCTTCACCGCTACCGAACTAGGCATCAAGAAAGTAGAGTGAAACGGCTTGTGCGGGTGCCAGGTAGTTGCTAAGGTGAGGCTCTGTACCGCGAGGACTAAAGGGAGGTAACCGTGACCAAGGCCGAGTTTGTCGACAAGCTTGCAGCGAAGAGTGGTCTTACGAAGAAGGACGCGGCGAGCGTGGTCGACGCGTTCTTGGAAGTGGTCGCCGAATCTCTTGCGAAAGGGGAGGACGTTCAGTTCACCGGCTTTGGGAAGTTCTACGTGCAGAAGCGGGAGGCCAGGAAGGGCAGAAACCCGCAGACCAGAGCGGAGATCGAGATCCCGGCAGGGGCTGTGCCCAAGTTCAGCGCCGGTGCGGCCTTGAAGAACGCGGTGAAGTAAGCGGCGACCGAACAACTGCTTTTCAGGGCCGCACTGCGGCCCTTTTTTCTTGAACGGGTCGCAGTCGGCGGAACAAGCGGAGGGTGTTCTTATGGGCGAAGCGCATTTTGCAGACAGACTGTTGGAAGCGGTCGAAAGGAAGCGCTCACACGTGGTCGTGGGCTTCGACCCCGACTTCGCCCTGTTGCCGCCCGAGATCGTCGCGCGCCATCCTGAGGAGGCGTACATAAACCATGAGGTGAGAAAAGCCGCCGCCTACCGGGATTTCCTTTCCCAACTGGCCGAGGCGCTGGTAGAGGAGGCGGTAGCGGTCAAGATCCAGATAGCCTATTTCGAAGCCTTGGGCAGCACCGGATACAGCCTCTACGAAGAGGTGGTGCACCTGTGCCGTGAGCTTGGGTACTTGGTCATCGCTGACGTGAAGAGGGGAGACATAGGTAGCACGGCCGAGGCCTACGCCACTGCCCACCTGGACGAAGTGGGCGCAGATGCTGTCACTGTCAACCCGTATTTCGGAACCGACGGTCTCGAGCCCTTCCTTCGGCGGGCGCGGCAGGAAGGCAAGGGCCTGTTCCTGCTGGTGAAGACCTCCAATCCTGGTTCGGCTGAGCTCCAGGACCTCATGCTCGCAAGCGGGGAGCCGTTCTATATGAGGGTGGCCGCTCTGGTCAACAGATGGGGCGAAGAGACGCAAGGTCGTCATGGTTATCGGGCGGTCGGGGCGGTGGTGGGAGGGACCCATCCGCAGCAGGGAGAAGTGCTTCGGGCGGCGATGCCGGGAGTCCCCTTCTTGGTGCCGGGCTACGGGGCGCAGGGAGCGACGGCGGAGGCAGTAGCGAAGATGCTCGACGCCCGTGGCAGTGGCGCAGTGGTCAACTCAGCGCGGGCCATACTCTACGCCTATCGGGGCCAGCCTCAGTCAAATTGGCTGGACGCAGCCGTGGCCGAGGCCAAGGCCATGAAGGAGGCGCTATGGAAGGCGGCTGGCCGTGCGTGACCAGCGGCTTCACGCTGAGCGAGAGGCTTGGCCGCCTTGGGCAGGGGCTTTCGTGGCCCCTCTGCTGGTGCTCCTGGTGGCGGTCACTGTGATTGTCGTACTGGTGCTCACTGGTGTGTTGCAGGGTGACCTAGAGCGTCCTCAAGGGGAGGGTAGCCCGACGACCGAAGTCACCGTCATAATCGGGCCCTGAGTCACGAGGGAAGGGTGCGTCTGATCTGCTCGTAGAGGAAGATGAGGACCAGATCGACGAAGAGCACTATCAAGGCTTCGACCAAGAGCTGGCTGAGCGGTAGCAGAACGAATATCTCGGTCGTTCCCTCGTAGTAGAGGCGGTACAGGCGGGAAAGACCGGTCATAACCAGCTGGACCACCACGAATATGACGAGGACGGTAGGCCAGCGCCGGGACAGGAGGCGTAGTCCGCGCCGTAGGGCTCCGGGGACGGGCTGGTTCTCGTAGACGATGACGTAGTCGGTGAACACCACCAAGAGCGCCACCACCAGAGCGACCATCGACCCGAGCTGTTCCAGAAGACTGCCCGCGGGGGTGGCCAAAGGCATGACCCACACCACCAAGTTGACGAAAAGATAGAAGACCGTGAGTCGGGCTACTTCCTCCCAGCTGCGCGGAGCCAAAGGATATGTCCGGCCGACGACGGCCCGGAAGAAAGGCGCTCGGATCATAGCTCCCAGGAGGCAGACCGCGAGTCCGGCGAAGACTGCGACCCCCAACTCCGGGGTGAAAGAGAAGCCGGTCAGAAAGTGCTCGCGGACGTACGCCCACCGTTCGAAGTTCGCCGTGAAGAACTCGGTCAGCCGTATCGGCTCGCCACTCGCCGTGTACACAGCTAGAAAAGCGAGGCTGTGTATGACCGCCAAGGCCAACGGATAGATGATGAGCCACTGCTTGTGGATCAGCCGGCCCCAGGCCTGGCGGAGCACCTCGCCGATGGTCGTCCCTCCCGTCTTTTTCCGTGGGCGCGCGAAGTATAGCATCGGCTGTTCGTCCCCCGGTCGGCCGAGCCGCGGGGAGCGTCCCAAGGCGTCATGGTCGCTCGTGGAGGGGCTCGCAAGCGGGAAAGGCTCTGCAAAACCCCATGCTATACTTCGTGCCATGATGCTCTCACTGCGCAGCCGGGAGCGGCTCGTTCCGCTCCTTTTCTTCTTTCTGGTCTTTGTTTTGACGGTGGCTAGTTCCCTGGCTGTGGCGAGGGCGGAGACCGGAAGGTCGACGTCTGGGTCCGGGGAGCGGCTCATTCAAGAGTTCCACGTGACAGCCGCCGACCTGGGGATACCGGCAACCAGTCCCCCTCGGATCGAGTCACCGGCGGCGGTGTTGATAAGCATGGAGACGGGCCGCGTTCTGTACGAGCACAATGCCCACAAACGGATGCGCATGGCGTCGACTACCAAGATCATGACTGCCGTGCTGGTGCTCGAGAAGATGGACCTCGACACGCGGGTGACGGTATCGGCGAAAGCGGCCGCCACCTACGAGCCCAAGTACTGGGTGCGCCAGGGGGACGTGTTTACAGTCGATGAGTTGCTTTACGCTCTTCTCCTGCGCAGCGCGAACTCTGCCGCCGTCGCCTTGGCAGAGGCCTGCTCTGGGAGTGTCGAGGCGTTCGTCCAAGAGATGAACCGCAAGGCGGCGGACCTAGGTATGGCTGACACCCACTTCACCAATCCCCATGGACTGGATGATGATGCACATTACTCGACGGCCGCCGACATGGCCGTGCTGGGCCGCCACGCGATGCAGGACAAGAGGTTCCGCAGGTACGTAGCGACCAGGAGTCACGAATTGGGACTTCCCGGCCGGGGTCCGCTTCTCCTCACCAACACTAACAAGCTTCTCCACGACTACCCTTGGGTCATAGGAGTCAAGACCGGCTTGACCCCTAAAGCGGAGCAATGTCTGGTGGCGGCGGGGGCGCGAGGCGGGGTGGAGGTGCTCAGTGTGATCTTAGGCCAGCCGGTGAGCGACCTTTGCTTCGAGGAGAGCAAGAGGCTGTTGGAGTATGGTTTCGGCCAGTGTCGTGACGTCGTGCTGCTGGGCGAGGGCGCCGTTCTCGGTGAGGTCTCGGTGCCTTACCACTCGGACGGCTTGGTCAAGCTTGTCACCAGCGAGCAGATAGCGTTGCAGGCCCAGGGGGGTGACCAAGTGGACGTGACCATCGCGGCGGACAAGGCGCTGAGCCTGCCCGTGGTCGCAGGCCAAGTCTGCGGCCAGGTGGAGGTCAAGGTCAACGATGAGACTTTGAAGACCGTCGCCTTGGTGGCCGACAAGTCGTTCACCGCTCCCACCCTCCGCACTCGACTTGAATATGGTCTCACCCGATTGGGTCGCTGGATATCCGGGATCTTCTAGGCAGTCCACAGAGGTCTACAAATGATACTGACCGTGACTCTCAACCCCGCTCTCGACCGCACGATGACTGTCCCCAACTTCCAGGCTGGCTTTCGCCACCGGGCCACGGAGACGGTGATCCTTCCCGGTGGCAAAGGAATCAACGTGGCACGGGCGATTAGGGCGCTTGGTCGTCCGGTGATAGCGACCGGGTTCGTGGGTGGACGGAAAGGCGACCAGATCGTCGCTGACCTGAACGGCGAGGGCATCCTTTGTGACTTCGTGCGTGTAGCCGGTGAATCACGAATCTCCACGGCGGTCGTCGATCCCGCCAACGGGACCATAACCGAGATCAACGAACAGGGGCCCCAGATTCAACCTGAGGAGTTGGAGTTCCTCATGGAGAAACTGGATTACTTGGGCAAGGCGGTGGATGTGGTCGTTTTCGCTGGCAGCATACCGCCGGGGTTGGACGACGACTGTTATGCCCGCATGATCCAAAAAGTGCGCGGTCAAGGAGCCAAGGTGTTCTTCTACACCTATGCCGACCCTCTGCGCCAAGGTATCAAAGCCAGCCCCGACTACGTGTTCCCCAAGCTGGTGGAGGCGGAGAAGGTGATAGGGTACGAGTTCACCAACTTGGAGGACCGTATCCTGGCGGCAAGACGCATGCGCGAGATGGGGGCGGGGTCGGTAGTCATCACCTACCGGTTCGGATGTGTCGCCGAATTGGCCTACGATTCCGAAAGCCGGGTCTTTGTTGGTACGATGCCGAAAGTCGACGTGGTCTCTCCCCTGGGCTGGGGTGACGCGCTGGTGGGCGGCTACGCGGTCAGGCTACTGGAGGGGGATCCGCCTGAGGAATGCCTTAGGTTCGGGTTGGGCTGTGCTACGGCCAACCTGATCCGGTATGGAGCCGGGGTCTTTCTCCCTTCGGACGCCGAACGATTGGCAAGAAAGGTCGACTTGCAGGAGGTGCCCGCTGCCTAGTTCGCAAGATACCCCGCGAGGAGTCCTGGTACTGGACTTCGGTGGGCAGTATGCGCAGCTGATCGCGCGCCGTGTCCGCGAATGCAGGGTCTATTCTGAGCTGATCCCTTACGACACCCCGCTGGCCGAGATCCGGGCCAAGCGACCGGCCGGTCTGATTCTCTCTGGAGGACCGCGCAGCGTCAACGAGCCGGACGCCCCCAGCGTGGACCCCGGTCTCTTTGAGCTGGGCGTGCCCATCCTGGGCATCTGCTACGGCCTCCAGCTCATGGCCAAACTGAAGGGGGGAGTGGTCTCGCGCACCGACCTCGCCGAATACGGGGGGCGGCCGCTTACCGTGACCGAATCCGGACGGCTCTTCAGCGGCCTCCCCACGGAGATGGCCTGCTGGATGAGCCACGCCGACTCGGTGTTGGAAGCTCCACCAGGGTTCGTGGTCACGGCCCGTAGTCCCCATATGCCGGTGGCGGCCATGGAGTGTACGTCCGAGGGTCTGTACGGCGTGCAGTTCCACCCGGAGGTGCGCCATACCGAGTACGGGCAGGACATCCTCAAGAATTTCCTGTATGAGGTCTGTGACATAGCACCCACCTGGACACCGGTGTCCATCATCGAGGAGGCGGTGGAACGTATCAGGGCCCAGGTAGGGGGGGAGCGCGTGATCTGCGGGCTGTCCGGCGGGGTCGATTCGGCAGTGGCGGCCCTGCTGACCTACAAGGCGGTGGGCGATCAACTGACATGTATCTTCGTCGATCATGGTCTGATGCGCAAAGGCGAGGGTCAAGAGGTGGAAGACACCTTCCGCCGACACTTCCACGTGCCCCTGGTTAATGTGAAGGCCCAGGAGCGGTTCCTGTCCAAGCTGGCGGGCGTGGCTGACCCGGAGCAGAAGCGCAAGATCATCGGTGAGGAGTTCATTCGGACCTTCGAGGAAGAGGCGCGGCGGTTGGGCAAGGTCTCCTTCCTGGTGCAAGGGACGCTCTATTCCGACGTCATCGAGTCGGGCACGCGGGAGGCCGCCAAGATCAAGTCTCATCACAATGTAGGGGGGCTGCCCGAGGACATGGAGTTCGAGCTGGTCGAACCGCTGCGGATGCTTTTCAAAGACGAAGTGCGGGTCGTGGGCGAGGAACTAGGCCTGCCCGAGAACATGGTGTGGCGGCAGCCGTTCCCTGGTCCCGGCCTGGCCATACGGATCATCGGAGAAGTGACGGAGGAGAGGCTGCGTATCTTGCGCGAAGCCGACTCCATACTCTTGGACGAAGTGAAGAAGGGTGGGTTCTACCGGCGGCTGTGGCAGTCTTTCGCCGTACTTCCGGCTATCCGGAGTGTGGGGGTCATGGGGGATGAGCGCACCTACGCCTATCCTATCGTCATCCGGGCTGTGACCTCCGATGACGCCATGACCGCCGATTGGGCACGGCTACCCTATGACCTCCTGGAACGCATTTCGCAACGCATCATCAACGAGGTCCCCGGAGTGAATCGGGTCGTGCTTGACATCTCTAGCAAGCCCCCGTCCACCATCGAATGGGAGTGACACGTGGAAGGCTCTGAGACCACTATGCCCCCCGAACTCGAGCGGCTCGTGCGCCGGCAACGTACGCGCCCCCCTGCGGAAGTCCGAGACCTGAGCGCAGTGAGGGAGCGTGCCCTGCTGGCGGCGAGAGCAGCGGTCGCGGTGAAGGCAGAGGACGTCCGCCTGCTTGACATGCACGAGGTGGTGACCTATACGGACTTCCTCGTGATCTGCACGGGGCGGAACGTGCGGTTGACCAAGCGCATCGCGGAGGAGGTCGGTCTTCGCTTGAAGCAGGAGTTCGGAGTCCTCCCGGCCGGCACCGAGGGGGAGACGGGCGGGGAGTGGATATTGCTCGACTATCTTGACTTCATCGTACACGTGTTCACGCCTGAGATGAGGGAGTTCTACCGACTGGACGTGTTGTGGAAGCAGGCCCCGGTCGAGCCGGTGGAGTAAGACCTCAGCCAGACGGGACCCAGGTTGCACAGGCTTCCCGCACCCGTTATAATCCGTGGCCGCTTGTGGGGGTATAGCTCAGTTGGGAGAGCGCGACGCTGGCAGCGTTGAGGCCAGGGGTTCGAATCCCCTTACCTCCACCTACGGGGGCCCGCTTGGGTCCGGAATACCGTGAAGCCTGGTCTCCTCTCGTCCTCTTCTTTCGCCTCTTCCGATGTCGGCCGTGATTTCGTGCCGCCGAGTGGGGCGTCTTACTCGCGGAGCGCTGGTTGGCGGCCGACCTTGTTGCTGGCTGCAGTGATGGTGGGCTGGCTGCTGGTGGTGTCTGGCCTGGCCGGGATGTCACGCTCGGGAGTGGCCTCCGTCTTGCAACCAGTGGACATCGGCCGGGGGGTGAAAGTGACGCCTGCCCCGGGGTGGACTTCAGGGGCAGAGGTCTGGGATGTCGGTCCCTCCGGAGTGTCCTTCAAGAAGGCGGGTACACTCGTGGCTTTCACGGCGGAAGAGTGGACCGGGTCCTTGAGTGAGTTGGTGACCAGGGAGCTTGATGGCCTCAGGGCGGAATTGGGTGCTTTCCGGGCTCTTCCCACCACCGAGACGCAAGTGGGCGACGGCGTCCGCGCGCTGTCGGTGCTTTTCTCGGGGACGCTAGAAGACAGGCGCGTAGAGGGAGAGCTGGTGGTGGCGGTCTCGGCGGGCACCGGGGTGGTCATGCTGGCGGTCGCGCCGTTCGGTCAACTGGTCGGCATCCAGTCTGACCTGGACGATATGTCAAGAGGGTTGGTGATGGCCCGGTGAGTCTCCTCTGGAGGCCGGCCTACTGGCTTTTCATCTTGATGGCGGGGGCGGGCTTGGTAGTGGTCGGCCTGGAACAATCGGCCTATCTTGGCTCGTATCCTATCGCCTGGTTCGCGTCGCTAGTCTTGCTCGCGTTGACCGCCATACCTGCCGGGTTCATCATCTACCGCCTCGACCAATTCGAACCCGAACCGGCGTCGCTCGTGGCGATAGCCTTGGTCTGGGGCGGTGTGGTGGCGTTGACCTTCTCTGCGCTGGCTAACTCAGCTCTGCTCAGCTTCTTGCAGAACGTCTTTCCCGGTGGGGTGGTCGATTCATGGGGTGCCGCGCTTGTGGCCCCTCTCAACGAAGAGTTATACAAGGGGGCAGGCTTGGTCGCCCTATACCTGATGCGCCCCCGGGAGTTCGACAGTCTGATGGACGGCTTGGTGTATGGGGCTATGATCGGGCTCGGTTTTCAGGTGGTGGAGAACGTCCAATACTTCATGATGGCGGCCGCCCAGTCGGCGGGAGGTCAGTTGGCGGCCGTGGCTGGGATGTTCCTGGTCCGCGTGGTGTTGGCCGGTGTCTACAGTCACATGCTCTTCACGGGGCTCATGGGGTTCGGATTCGCGTATTTCGTCATCAACCGGGGCCGGGTCTCCGTCCGCCTTCGGGTGGCCACCGTAGCGTTGTTCGCTTGCCTAGCCTGGGCGGCCCACTTCGTGTGGAACTCGCCTGTGCTGGACGCGTGGCTAGCTCGCGGCGGGTCGTTCTATGTATTGGCTCTGATCGTCAAGGGTATGCCATTCCTTGCCCTGCTGGGGCTGGTAGGGTACCTGGCACGGCGACGAGAGGCCAAAGCCTTCGCCCGTCTAATGGCGGCAGAGGTGGGAAGCGACGTGGTCACGGTCGAGGAGTTCAGAGTGCTGCGCAGCGGAAGGTTGCGCCGTCGAGCACTGCGACGGATGAAGAAGGTCCAGGGCAAGAGGGCCAGTAAGGTTCTCAAACGACTGCAGCGGGCGCAGATGGACTTGGCCGTCTTGCATGCCAAGACCGGGTCCCCGAACGCCCCGATCCTGGAAGCTAGGCGAGACGAAGTCAGGCGCCTCAAAGCACTTCTGGCGCAGGCACACTGAGCTCGCCCACGGGTCGCTAACTGCTAGAATCCAGCCAAGAAGATGGGAGCCGACAGCATCGTAATCAGGGGAGCTCGGGAGCACAATCTCAAGGACATCTCCCTCTCCCTACCTCGCGACAAGTTCATCGTCATCACCGGTCTGTCCGGCTCGGGCAAGTCGAGCTTGGCTTTCGACACTATATATGCCGAGGGACAGCGGCGATACGTGGAGAGCTTGTCCGCGTACGCTCGCCAGTTTCTGGGCCAGATGGAGAAGCCCGATGTGGACTCCATAGAGGGGCTATCGCCCGCCATCTCCATCGACCAGAAGACGACCTCTCGCAACCCGCGCTCGACCGTTGGCACGGTCACCGAGATCTACGACTATCTGCGTTTGCTCTACGCCCGCATCGGCCATCCCCATTGCTGGATATGTGGCCGGCCCATCGAGGGCCAGAGCAAAGAGCAGATCGTGGACCAGATAATGGGGCTGGAGCCCGATACCCGCTTCGTCCTCAAGGCACCGGTGGTCCGCAGTCAGAAAGGATGGCACAAGGAAGTACTCGAGCACATCCGCCAGGAGGGTTTCACCCGAGTCGAGATCGACGGCCGACAGTACAGCATGGACGAGGAGCTTCCCGAACTGGATAAGAACGTCCGCCACGACATAAACGTCATCGTGGACCGTTTGGTCATGAAGGAGGGAATACGCCGCCGGCTCTCGGATTCGGTGGAGACCGCGCTGGCGGAAGCAGGCGGGCTACTCTTGGTTGACGTGCACCCTGCGGGCGGTGGGGAGCCCACGACCCTTCTCTTCTCGGAGAACCTGGCCTGCCCGGAACACGGTGTCTCTTTGCCGGAGATGGCCCCTCGCATCTTCTCCTTCAATTCACCGCACGGGGCCTGTGAGACCTGCGGAGGACTGGGGGCGAGGCGTGAGATCGACCCACTGCTTGTGGTCGGTGACCCTTCTCTGTCGTTGGCAGAGGGAGTGCTTCTCCCCTGGAGCGGGAGCAACTCCCGTTACTATGAGCAGATCATAAGAGCAGTCGCCGAACGATATGAGTTCGACTTGACGACTCCCTGGCGCGACCTTCCCCCGCAGGCGCGCGACATGCTGCTGTACGGGACCCGGGGGGAGCGCCTCTACGTGTCTTATGTCGGTCGAGCCGGGCACAGGCACAGCTACCTCACCACTTTCGAGGGACTCATCCCCAACCTAGAAAGGCGGTACCGAGAGACCGACTCCGAGTACATGCGAGGCAAGATCGAGGAGTACATGGCTGACCGCCCCTGTCCCGCCTGCCAAGGCGCACGCCTAAAGCCGCCCTCGCTCGCCGTGCGCGTGGGTGGTCTCAACATCTACGAACTCAGCTGCCTGCCGGTGACAGCCGCGCTGCGCTTCCTCGAGGGTCTCGAGTTAAGCGAGCGTGAGCGCCTCATCGGTGGCCGGGTGCTGAAGGAGATCCGGGAGCGGCTGGCCTTCTTGGAAGCGGTGGGGGTCGGCTATCTCAGCTTGCACCGTAGCGCTGGCACGCTCTCCGGGGGTGAGGCCCAGCGCATCAGGCTGGCTACCCAGATCGGGTCGAGTCTGGTGGGGGTCCTTTACATCCTGGACGAGCCGTCCATCGGGCTTCATCAACGGGACAACCGGAAGCTGATCGACACCCTCTTGCAACTGCGGGACCTGGGGAACACCGTGATAGTGGTTGAGCACGACGAGGAGACCATGCGGTCGGCCGACTTCATCGTGGACATGGGGCCCGGTGCCGGTGAGCACGGCGGAGAAGTGGTGGCTAGCGGTCCGTTATCTGCCATCCTGGCTGAGCCGCGGTCGGTCACCGGACGTTTCCTGGCCGGCGAGCGAGTCATCGCCGTGCCCGAACGACGCAGAGAGCCACGGGGGCGCTTCGTGGTTCGCGGTGCCCGCGAGCACAACCTGAAGAACATCGACGTGGTCATTCCCACTGGCATGTTCGTCTGCGTCACCGGGGTGTCCGGTTCGGGCAAATCGACACTGGTGAACGACATCATCTTTCGCAGCCTCTCCAATCTCGTCAACCGGGTACCGGTGCGTCCGGGGGACCACGACCGGATCGAAGGGATCGAGCAGCTGGACAAAGTCATCAACATCGACCAATCGCCCATCGGGCGCACGCCACGCTCTAACCCGGCCACCTACACCGGGGTGTTCGACCATATCCGAGAGCTGTTCTCGCAGGCCACGGAGTCCCGGGTGCGTGGGTATCGGCCGGGACGGTTCAGCTTCAACGTCAAGGGTGGCCGGTGTGAAGCCTGCAAGGGTGACGGCACCATAAAGATCGAGATGCACTTCTTGCCCGACGTGTATGTGCCGTGCGAGGTATGCCACGGCAAGCGCTATAACCGGGAGACTTTGGAGATAAGGTTCAAAGGCAAGAACGTGGCAGAAGTTCTCGACATGAGCGTCGAGGAAGCCTTGGAGTTCTTCGCCAACCAGCCCAAGATACGACGGCGGCTGAAGACCCTGGCCGACGTGGGCCTGGATTACATCAAGCTGGGGCAGCCCTCGACGACGCTCTCCGGGGGCGAGGCCCAGCGGGTGAAACTGGCCACGGAGCTGGCCAAAGTGGCCACCGGCAACACTCTCTACATCTTGGACGAGCCGACCACCGGCCTACATTTCGCGGACGTAGAGAAGCTGCTAGCCGTGCTGCAGCGGTTGGTCGACGCCGGGAACACGGTGCTGGTGATCGAACACAACTTGGATGTCATCAAGTCAGCCGACTGGATAATCGATCTGGGTCCCGAGGGCGGGGACGCTGGGGGAGAGGTGGTCGCTGAGGGGACCCCCGAGCAAGTCTGTGCCAACCCGGCCAGTGAGACCGGCCGAGTGCTGCGGCGCGTCCTGCCTTTCTGCGGGGCGGAAGAGACTCTGCGGGTGGGAGTATGAATCGCGTCGAAGCTAAGGGTCCGGCTTCTACCGACCTCCGCGAACGAGCTTTCTTGATCGCAGTGGAGACCGACGAAGCGGGCGGTTGGACGGCAGCCGAATCGCTGAAGGAATTGACGTCTCTAGTGGAGACTGCCGGCGCTGAAGTGGTGGGCACCCTCGAGCAGAAGCGAGAGGCGGCGCACCCCACCTGGTACCTGGGCAAGGGTAAGGCGGAGGAACTGAAGGCCGCCAAGATGACCACCGGCTTCTCGCTCTTGGTGGCCGACGACGAGCTCTCACCCCGCCAGCAACGGTCCTTGGAAGAGCTCCTCGATGTGAAAGTACTCGACCGTAGCGGGGTCATCCTCGATATCTTCGCGCAGCGGGCCCATACGCACGAAGGCCGCATCCAGGTGGAATTGGCGCAGCTTGAATATCAGCTACCCCGTCTGACTAGGCTGTGGACGCACCTATCACGTACCGGTGGCGGCATCGGGACGCGTGGCCCGGGCGAGACCCAGCTGGAGACCGACCGCCGAGTCATTCGCCAACGTATCAAGCGGACTCGCGAGCGCGTGGAAGAGGTACGACGGCGCCGCGAGACGGCGGCCCGGGCGCGGGACCGGCGTCTGCTGCCGACCCTGGCCATCGTCGGCTACACGAACGCCGGCAAGTCGACCCTCCTCAACGCGCTGGTGGGGGAAGAAGCCGCCTACGTCGAAGACATGCTCTTCGCGACCCTCGATCCCACCACGCGCCGTGTCCGCCTGCGAGACGGCCAGACGGTCTTGGCTAGCGACACGGTGGGCTTCATCCACAAGCTACCTCACCAATTGGTGGAGGCTTTCCGCGCCACCCTTGAAGAGGTCTCGCGGGCCGACGCCTTGCTGGAGGTGGTCGATCTGTCCGATCGGCATGCCGCTGAACACCGGCGGACGGTGCAGACGGTCCTGGATGAGCTAGGTGCCGGCGAGAAGCCGCGCATCGTCTGCCTCAACAAAGTGGACCTGGCCGCTCCCGGTCTGGCCGACCAGACCGGCATTGTGCGGCGGGACGACCTTTACGTGGTCAAGGTGTCGGCGCTACGCGGCGAGGGTATCGATGCGCTCAGGGACACCATCGCCGAGGTGTTCGCGCACTTGTGGAGCGAAGTGGACTTCTGTGTCCCCTATTCGGCCGGGGAACTCCTGGCCAGAGTCCGCGAGCGGGGTGCAGTGGTGCTCGACTATGGGGATGAGGAGGTGCGAGTGAAGGGGCGTGTACCACCCTTCCTAGCCGGCGAGATAGCCAGTGCCGCGGCCGCTTGGGAACGGGCCCGCCGGCTCCGGGAGATGAACGGGCAAGACGGTGGAGCAAAGGAGAACAAAGGATGAGCGAAGAGCTGCTGACAGCGGGCAAGATCGCCGAGAAACTGGGTGTCACGGCTGGCAAGGTCAGTAAGGTCATCAAGGAGCGAGGCCTTGAGCCAGACCAGAAGAAGGGCAACTGTGGCTACTACGGACCGGCGAAAGTCAAGCAGATAGAGGAAGCGCTCAAGTCCAAGTAGCTGCTGCCGGAGCCCTCGCGCCCTAGAAGTGTCGGTGAGCTGAGCAGATGGCGGCGGCGATGAGGGCGGCCCCGCTCTCCAGGTCCTTCAGCGAGAGCACCTCTACGGGGGAGTGGATGTAGCGGGCAGGGACGCTGATCACGCTACAGGGGATGCCTGCCTTGCTGATGCTGATCGCGGTCGCGTCCGTGTTGCCGCCGTCTCCCACGTTGAGTTGATAAGGGATGGAGGCCTCCTCAGCTGCCTCGCGCAACCAGCGGAGCACTCGCCGGGGAGCGATGACCCCCCGGCCTGCCGCGTCCAGTACGGTGATGGCCGGGCCCTTACCGGCCGCCACGTTCGCTTCGCTTCTTGCCACTCCCGGGTGGTCGCCGGGTATGGTCACATCGGTCGCCAGGGCTACATCCGGAGAGAGCCCGTAGGCGCTGGTGCGGGCCCCCTTGAGACCCACCTCTTCTTGTACCGTGCCCACTGCGAGGATGGTGGCCTTGAC
>Ga0101944_10005042_pt1 | contig 15520 bp, 18 predicted proteins | sample DewCreD2012metaG_FD_75245 | JGI IMG/M metagenome (GOLD analysis project Ga0101944, IMG submission 75245) | Hot spring sediment bacterial and archeal communities from British Columbia, Canada, to study Microbial Dark Matter (Phase II) - Dewar... ...
CTCCCAGCGGCTCGGGCGTTCGAGCGGCGTCCTGCGTTGTCCGTTGCTCGTTTGCTGCACCGTCCGTCGAAGGCTGGCCAAGTGCTTTGCGAAGTTGGATGTTGTAGTTTCTCAGCACGGCCACTTCTTCCGCAAGTGCTTGCACCCTCCGTCGCGTCTCGCTCTCGACACTATCCACAGCAGATCGCAGCGAGGGATCGGCGCCCACAGCGATACCGAGCGGGGTATAGCGAAACAGCAGGAAATAGATCAGGAAGAACGCTACGCACACCGCGCCTCCCCACAGCGCTAACTGCGTACTGCTGGCTTTGATGCTTCTGGTGTGGCCACCGTCTCCCTGCGGGATGATGAGTATTTCGTACGACCGGGATTTCGTTCTCCGTTGTGCCCGCTGCTGAGCCATGACCTCACCTTCACACAAATTGGCTGAAAAATATACTCAAATGCTGGCGGAATGTCAACGAACAGTTTCGCTAACGTGTTCAGGCGAGCATAGTTAGAACCGGTTCCACGCGCTGATGATAAAGTCGAGCATCTTGCGCTTGTACACTTCCCTGTCAAACGAAAGGGCGTGTGCACGAAGTTGGTGTGGAGAAAACGTGGTCTCTTTGAATCGCCTGATAGCCTGCAAGAGGGATTCGACAGATTGTTCGGGAAAGAGAACGCCTGTTCGCAGCTGCGGTGAATCCACCACGGTCTCCAGCGCACCGCCCTTTGCGTAGGCAATGACCGGTTTACCCGATGCCATAGCTTCCAGAGGCACAATGCCGAAGTCCTCTTCCCCCGGAAAGATGAGAGCTGAGCAGCGTGCGTAGTATTCCCTCAGTCTCTCGTCGGGCTGCCAACCATGGAATTCGATGTTCCTTCCGGCAAGAGCGCGCAGCCTGCTGTCCTCCGGTCCGTCGCCGATAATGACCAGCCGATCATCCAAACGATTGAACGCCTCGATGGCGAGGTCGATGCGCTTGTACGGGACGAACGCACTGACGATGAGGAAATACTCTCCCGGTGTCGTGGAGAGTGTAAAAAATGCTGTGTCCACCGGAGGGTAGATCACAACAGCGTCGCGATGATAGAGTTGGTTGATGCGACGACGAACGTTCTGTGAATTAGCAATGAAGTGATGAGGGTTGCGTGCAGTCTGGAGATCCCAGCGACGCAGGTACGGTGCAAACAGTTTCATTGCAAGACGTGTCATGACGCCCGCCTTGCCTGCCCCAAAGTAGTCATCGTACAAATGCCAGATGTAGCGCATAGGTGTGTGGCAGTAGCAGATGTGAAGCGTCCCGGGGCCTGTCTTCACGCCTTTGGCAACAGCGTGATTGGAGGAGATGACGATGTCGAACCCGCTCAGGTCGAAGCGTGTGATTGCCGAGGGAAAGAGCGGAAGATAATGGCGATAGCGTGTCCGTGCGAACGGCAGGCGTTGAATAAACGACGTTCGGATAGGCATGCGCTCGATGACAGGAGAGACGGAGCCTTTCACATGGAGCAGCGTGAAAAGCGTGGCGTCAGGGAAGATTTCGCACAGGGCTTCGACGCACTTTTCGCCGCCTCGCATGCCGGTGAGCCACTCGTGGACGATAGCAACGCGCGGGGAGGTATGGGCTGATGGAACCATCGGCAATAAATATACAGACAAATTCTTCCATTCACTACTCTCTTCGGAACCTTCCGTCGGGTTTGCTTCCCTATACGGCACTCGCTATATTGATGCACATTCTGCATTCACAACACCGGTGTTTCCGAAAGCGTGAACATTCTGCTGGCACTTATTCTTCTTGTCGTCTGCTTCATGGTAGCAGTCTCCTTGGTTCTGCTGGTCATCGGCCCCGTGTTGCTGTTGCAGCCGCGTCGTCGTACGGTGGAGTGGTACCGCGAGCGCACGTCGGTGCTGCATCCGAGCCATCTCCATCTCCCCTATGAAGATTTTGTGTTGAAAACGAAGGAGGGTTTCGATCTGCGCGGCTGGATTATTCCGGCAAACTCCCGCCCCCGCGGAACGGTCGTGATCCTTCACGGCGTGAGCGAGAGTAAGATCGCCGGCCTGCCGATGGCGAAAGAGCTTCACTCGCGAGGATACAATGTGGTGCTCTATGACTCGAGGTGCCACGGGGAAAGCGGTGGCCGCTACTGTACCTACGGCTATCACGAGAAGTTCGATGCGCAGCGTGTCCTCGATGCGACACGGTACTTTCTCGGCGATGCGGGCTGAATCTCGCAGGTTGGCGTGATGCTTTTCGCCGCAGACCGACTCGCCGGCTGCCGGATTCTCGTCGTCGGCGACGTGATGCTCGACCGCTACTGGTTCGGCGAGGTCGAGCGCATCTCGCCGGAGGCGCCGGTGCCGGTCGTTCGCATCCAGCGCACCGAGGAGCGGCTAGGCGGTGCGGCCAACGTCGCGCGCAACGTGGTCGCGCTCGGTGCGCGCGCGGGACTGTTGACGGTGGTCGGCGACGACGAGGCGGGCCGCGTGCTGGTGCGGCTGCTCGATGCGTCGGGCATCGCGGCGCACGCGCACACCGACAGTCAGATGGCGACGACCGTCAAGCTGCGCGTGATCGGCCGGCGCCAACAGATGCTGCGCGCGGACTTCGAGACGCAGCCGGACGGCGAAGTGCTGCTCGCCAAGCTCGGCGAGTACGAAGCGCTGTTACCGGACCACGACCTCGTGATCCTGTCGGACTACGGCAAAGGCGGGCTCACGCACATCGGGCGGATGATCGAGCTGGCGCGTGCGGCGGGCAAACCGATCCTCGTCGACCCCAAGGGCGACGACTACTCGCGCTACGCGGGTGCGACGATCGTCACGCCCAACCGCGCGGAGCTGCGCGAGGTGGTGGGCCGCTGGAGAAGCGAGGCCGATCTGGAGGCGCGAGCGCAGAAGCTGCGCCGCGAGCTCGCGTTGCAGGCGCTGCTGCTGACGCGCAGCGAGGAGGGCATGACGCTTTTCACGGATGACGGCGCGTGGTCGGTACCCGCGCAGGCGCGCGAGGTGTTCGATGTCTCCGGCGCCGGCGACACCGTGATCGCCACGCTCGGCGTGATGCTCGCCGCCGGCGCGCCGCTGCGGCAGGCCGTCGAAGCGGCCAATCGTGCCGGCGGCATCGTCGTCGGCAAGCTCGGCACCGCGACTGTGAGTTTCGACGAGCTGTTCGGCGCGTCTTGAGCGCACCCTCAGCGCAGCAGTTCGACGCGCGCAGCGGTCTTTGCGCGCAACCACGCCCGGTCGGAGGTCACCGCGACCGCGCCCAGCGCAGCGGCCAGTTGCAGGCAGGCGCGGTCGCCGAGCGACAGGCCGAGCGTTCGGGTGGTCCGCCGCAGCAGCCCGCACCGGTGTGCCTGCTCGCGGTCGAACGGCTCGATGTGAATGCGCAGGCCGTCGAGAATCGTCATGATTTCGTCGTCGGTCATGCCGATCTCGTTGAGCTTGCCCACCGCCTCGGCGTAGTTGACCGCGCTCATCGAGCAACGACCGGTTTCGAGCAGCTTCAGAACCTTCTCCGAACCGGGCTCTGCGAGCACCAAGACGAGCAGCGCGGAGGCATCGAGCACGTGCGCCTTACTCACGCTCCGCCTCGCGGCGCCGCTCCGCGATCAGCTCGGCGGCGAGAGACCGGCCCGGCTTCACGTATTTTGCGACGGTCTGTTGCGCCCGCTTGACCGCATGGCGCACCGAACGCACGTGCAGACCGGACTCGTCGATTTCGAGCAGCAGATCGTCGCCCACCTTGACGCCGAGCGCTTCGCGCATCGGCTGCGGGATGACGATACGGCCGCCGGCACCGATGCGTGTGCGGGCGGATAGGCGGCTCATGGCAACGTTTCTCCTCGTTGGCAAAGCGTAACCATTCTGCCACCGGATCATAAGTGTGGCAATGGTGCCCGCTGCAGGCGATTGTCGGACGCGAGTCGTGGGCGCCGCGGCGATCTCATCGGAACGCAGCGTTTCGCCGGCACTGTCGATCGTTTGACATGCAGTTGCGCGCTCGGCATCCTCTGACGTATGCGCACGACGGCAATACTGGAACGACACCTGCTCGCCCGAGCGATCGAGTTCGGCGAGCGGCACGGGTCGATCTTCCGCCGGCTGTGCACCGAAGCGAAGGTCAAGGGCAATCTCGTGCCGGACGCCTACTTCGCCGCGCTCGCCATCGAGGCAGGGTGCGATTGGATCACCACCGACCGCGACTTCAGCCGCTTCGGTGGCCTGCGCTGGCGCAGTCCGCTGTAGCGCGGCCGATGCGAGGAGCGTCATGAAGATCATCGTCACCGGCGCCGCCGGCTTCATCGGCGCCAACAACGTGAAGGCGCTGAACGAGCGCGGCGAGACCGACATCGTCGCGGTCGACAACCTGACGCGCGCGGAGAAGTTCCGCAATCTCACCGACTGTGAGATCGCGGACTATTTGGACAAGGCCGAGTTCATCGATCTGGTGCGACGGCGCGCGTTGCCCAAACCCGACCTCGTCTTCCATCAGGGCGCGTGCTCGGACACGATGGAAGCCGACGGCCGCTACATGCTGGAGAACAACTACCGCTACTCGCTGGCGCTGCTCGACTGGTGCCAGGCGTCGCGCGTGCCGTTCATCTATGCGTCGAGCGGATCGGTGTACGGGCTCGGCCCGGTGTTCAAGGAAGATCGTGCGTACGAGAAGCCGCTGAACGTCTACGGCTACTCGAAGTTCCTGTTCGACCAGATCGTGCGGCGGCGCATGCACGCGCTGGCCGCGCCGGTGATCGGACTGCGCTACTTCAACGTGTACGGGCCGCGCGAGTCGCACAAGGGGCGGATGGCGTCGGTGGCGTTCCATCACTTCAACCAGTACCGCGCCGAAGGCAAGGTCAGGCTCTTCGAGGGCAGCCACGGCTACGCCAACGGCGAGCAGCGGCGCGACTTCATCCACGTCGACGACGTGATCGCGGTCAACCTGCACTTCGCCGACAATCCGGTCTCGGGGATCTACAACGTCGGCACCGGCCGCGCGCAAAGCTTCAACGATGTCGCGCTCGCGGTCGTCAACACCATGCGAGAAGCGAACGGCGAAGCGCCGCTCGCGCTCGCGCAGGCTGTCGCGCAGGGCAAGATCGAGTACATCGCGTTTCCCGAGGCGCTGCGCGGCAAGTACCAGGCGTTCACGCAGGCCGACATCGAACGTCTGCGCGCGAGCGGCTTCACGGCGCCGATGCGCTCGGTCGAGCACGGCACAGCCTCGTACGTGCGGTGGCTGCTGAAAAATGGTGTCTGACCCCAATTTTTCATGAGCCGCCGCGCCGCCTTTCTCGATCGCGACGGCGTGATCAACGTCGATCTCGGGTATGTCGTGCGGCAGGAGGATTTCCACTTCGTGCCGGGTACCCTCGAAGCGGCGCGCATCCTTGCGGACCGCGGGCTCGCGCTGGTGGTGATCACCAATCAGTCGGGGATCGCGCGCGGGCTGTACACCGTCGACGACTTTCATCGGCTCACGCACTGGATGCGCGAACGTTTTGCCGAGGCGGGCGCGCCGCTCGCCGGCGTGTACTTCTGTCCGCACCATCCGACCGAGGGGCAAGGCCAGTATCGCGTCAACTGCACGTGCCGCAAGCCGGCGCCGGGCATGCTGCTGGCGGCCGCGCACGAACTCGGCCTCGATCTTGCGCGCTCGGTGCTGTTCGGCGACAAGCGCTCGGATCTCGAAGCCGCGCATGCGGCTGGCGTATCGCAGCGCGTCCTGCTTGGTACCGACGGGCGCATCGATCCGCGCGACGAAGACGACGGCGGCCTGGCCACCGCGCGCTTTCGCTCGCTGCTCGACGCCGTGAGAAGCCCGCTGCTGGCGGACCTGCTCGACGAGGCCGCGCGTGCCTGAACGCCACCCTGCCCCGCGCTTCGAGCGGAAGATCGTCGCGCGCGCCGATCTCGCGGCACGCGCCGCGCAGCTGGCGCGACCGATCGTGCTGACCAACGGCGTCTTCGACCTCCTGCATCGCGGCCATGTGACGTATCTGGCGCAAGCGCGCGCGCTCGGCGCGAGCCTCGTCGTTGCGGTGAACTCGGACGCCTCGGTCAGGCGCCTGGGCAAAGGCGATGATCGGCCGATCAACACGGAGGCCGACCGCGCCGCGGTGCTCGCCGCGCTCGAGAGCGTCACGCTCGTCACGATCTTCGACGAAGACGTTCCGCTGCCGGTGCTCGAGATCGTGCGGCCAGACGTGTACGTCAAGGGCGGCGACTACGACATGGCGCAGATCCCCGAGGCGCAACTCGCGCGCACCTGGGGCGCGAAGGTCGTGGCGATCGCCTTCGAGCACGAGCGCTCGACCACTGCGTTGCTCGCGCGCGTGCGCGGCGGCTGAACAGGTGCGTGGCGCGATGCGGGTCATCGGCGACGTTCAGGGTTGCTTCGCGAGCCTCGAGAAGCTGCTTGCGCAGGTCGACGCCGGCGAACGGCTGCTGTTCGTCGGCGACATCGTCAACCGCGGGCCGCAGTCGCTCGAAGCGCTGCGTTTCGTGCGCGGGCTCGGGGACCGGGCGATCGTGCTGCTCGGCAATCACGACCTGCATCTGCTGGCGGTCGACGCGGGCATCCGCCCGCAGCACGCCGATGACACGCTGCAGGACATCCTCGACGCGCCCGACCGCAGCGAACTGATCGACTGGCTGCGGCGTCGGCCGCTCGCACACTTCGAGGCCGGCGCGCTGTTCGTTCACGCCGGCGTTCTGCCGCAGTGGACGGTCGACAAGGCGCTTTCTCTCGCAAAGGAAGTCGAGGCGCGGCTGCGCGCGGACGACTATCGCGACTTTCTCGCGACGATGTACGGCAATGCGCCCGCGCGCTGGGATGACAGTCTCGAAGGCGCGGATCGGCTGCGCTGCGTGATCAATGCGCTGACGCGGCTGCGCTTCGTCGCGGCCGACGGCACGATGGACTTCAAGGTGAAGGAAGGCGCGACCGCTGCACCGCCGGGTTACGTGCCATGGTTCGAGCATCCGCAGCGCGCCACGCGCGGCACGCCGGTCGTGTTCGGCCACTGGTCCACGCTCGGCTTGCTGTTGCGCGACGACGCGATCTGCCTCGACACCGGCTGCGTGTGGGGCGGCCGGCTCACCGCGATGAGCTGGCCGGCGCGCCGGATCGTTCAGGTCGAGTGTCCGAAGGCGAAGGATCCGTTCCTTCATCCGGTGCGGAGCGCCTGACATCCCCCCTCTCCCGCTCCGGCGGGAGAGGGGCGGGGGTGAGGGCCTGCGGCCGCGCCGGGGAAAGCGCGCTGAAAGTCGCGCGCTCATCGTGCAGCGGGACGTCGAGGTGCTGCGCGATGGCGGAGCGCGCGGCTGCGGCGATCCGGTGGCGGTTGCCGAGCTCGCGCGCGGACAGCGGCGCTAGAAACGCCACCTCGACCTCGAGCCCGCGCGCGAGCAGCGTGTTCCACAGCGAATTGACGAGCGCCATGTCGCCGACGAACGCGGTTGCGGTCGACCGTTCTCCGCGCTCGGTGTAGCGCAGCGCGACCGGCCACACTTCGCCGCCGGCTTCGATCGCCGGCGCGATCAGGTTGGAGTGAAACGCGAGCAGCCTGTCGCCGTCGGTCGTCGTGCCCTCGGGAAAAACGGCGACCGTCTCGCCCGCTTTCAGCTTGTCGCGCACCTTGTGGTTCATCGCGGCAACCGCGTGGCGCCGGCCGCGTTCGATGTACAGCGTGCCCACCAGCGTGACGAGCCAACCCACGAGCGGCCAGCGTCCGATCTCGGCCTTCGCGACGAATCGTCCAGGCACGCACGCGAGGATCGCGAAGACATCGATCCACGAGACGTGATTCGCAAGCAGCAGGCGGCCGCTGCTGCCCGGGTCGATGCCGGTGCGCGCGATCGCGTCATCGAGCGCGCGGCCGCTCGCGCGCAGCCGCACGCCGCAGATCGTCAGCAGCACGCGCGACCAGCCGCGAATGACGCGGTTGCGTGCGGTCGGAGCGAGCCACGGGAAAGCGAGCGTGGTGAGCAGCAGCCCCGCGACGATGTGCGCGAGCAGTGCGACGATGCGCAGCGGCGCCAGCGCTCGACGCATTCAGATCAGAAATTGGTGTCTGACCCCATTTTTGGGGTCAGCGCTGGAAGCGGGGTTCGCCGCCGACGATGGTCGCGCGAGCGCGGCCTTCGAGTTCGTAGCCGGCGAACGGCGTGCTCTTGCCGTGGCTCGCCAACGCTTCTGGCGTGACGCGCCAGTGCTCGTCGGGGTCGAACAGCACGAGGTCGGCCTTGGCGCCGACAGCGATGCGGCCGGTGTCCTCGCCGAGCACGCGCGCGGGCGCACTGGTCACCTTGGCCAGCGCGGCGACCAGCGGGACGTCGCGCTCGCGCGCCCACTTGAGCACGAGCGGCAGCAGCGTTTCGAGCGCGGTCGCGCCGGGCGCGGCTTCGCCGAAGGGCAGCAGCTTGTCTTCGGCGCCGATCGGCGCGTGGTCCGAGCAGATCGCGTCGATGGTCCCATCGGCGAGCCCGCGCACGATCGCGTCGCGATCGCGGTCGCCGCGCAGCGGCGGATCGAGCCGGAACGCGGGATCGAAGTAGCCGATGTCGACGTCGATCAGGTGCACGTGGTGGATGCCGACATCGCAGGTGACGGGCAGCCCTTCGCGCTTGGCGGCGCGCACGAGTTCGATGCCCGCTGCCGACGACAGCCGGCACACGTGAACGCGCGCGCCGGTGGCGCGTTGCAGCTCGAAGATCGTGTGCAGCGCGACGGTCTCCGCTTCGACCGGGATCGACGGAAGCCCCAGTCGGCCCGCGACCGCGCCGGCGGCGGCCACGCCATTGCCCGCCAGCGTGTCCTCGACCGGGCGCAGCCAGATCGGCAGGTCGAAGGTCTTCGCGTAGCGCATCGCCTGCAGAAGCACGCCGTTGTCGTGCGGCAGGCTGCCGGTCTGCGCGAAAGCGACGCAACCGACCTCGGCGAGGGTTTCGATCTCCGCCAGCGCTTCGCCTTTCAGTCCCGCGGTCAGCGCGCCGAGCGGATAAAGCCGCGCGCCCGCTGCTTCGCGCGAGCGCTGCCGCAGCATGCGAACGAGGCCCGGTTCGTCGAGCGGCGGATCGGTATCGGGCGGGCACACCACCCCGGTTATGCCGCCGGCGAGCGCGGCGCGCATTTCGCGCTTGAGCGCGCCTTCCGCGCCCGGCTCGCGCATACGCGCGCACAAATCGACGAGCCCCGGCGCGACGATCAATCCGCGTGCGTCGATCGTCCGTTCGGCGACGAACCCGGAAGGCGCACCGCCCACCGAAGCGATGCGCCCGTCGGCGACGAACACGTCGGCCACCTCGTCGCGCCCCGAAGCGGGGTCGATCACGCGGCCGTTGCGGATGGCGAGCTTCATTGCATCGCCTTCGAAGACGCGACGATCGACAGCACGGCCATGCGCACCGCGATGCCGAACGTGACCTGCGGCAGGATCACGCTCTGTCCGCCGTCGGCCACGCGCGAGTCGATTTCGACGCCGCGGTTCATCGGTCCCGGGTGCATCACGATCGCGTCGGGTTTGGCGAGCGCGAGCTTCTCGGGCGTGAGCCCGTAGTTGCGGAAGTACTCCTGCGCGCTCGGCAGCAGCGCGCCGCGCATCCGCTCGTTCTGCAGCCGCAGCATGATGATCACGTCCGCGCCGCGAATGCCGTCTTCGAGCTTGGTGAAGACGCGGCAACCGAGCTCGCCGAGTCCCGCGGGCAGCAGCGTCAGAGGCCCGACCGCGCGCACTTCGGGAACGCCGAGCGTGGTCAGCGCGTGGATGTCGGAGCGCGCCACCCGCGAGTGCAGGATGTCGCCGACGATCGCCACCACGAGCCGGTTGAAGTCGCGCTTGTAGTGGCGGATCGTGTACACGTCGAGCAGGCCCTGCGTCGGGTGCGCGTGGCGCCCGTCGCCGGCGTTGATCACGTGCACGTGCGGCGCGACGTGGCGCGCGATCAGGTAAGGCGCGCCGCTGGAGGCGTGCCGAACGACGAACATGTCGGCCTGCATCGCCGTCAGGTTGTCGATCGTGTCGAGCAGCGATTCGCCCTTGCTCGTGCTCGAGCGCGCGATGTCGAGGTTGAACACGTCGGCCGAGAGCCTGCGCGCGGCGATCTCGAAGGTCGTGCGCGTGCGCGTGCTCGTTTCGAAGAACAGGTTGAACACGCTGCGGCCGCGCAGCAGCGGAACGTTCTTGACCTCGCGCTCGGCGACGTTGATGAAGGAATCGGCTGTCGCCAGGATGCGCTCGATGATCTCGCGCGGCAGCCCCTCGATCGACAGCAGATGGTGCAGCTCGCCGTGGGCGTTCAGTTGCGGGTTGCGATTCATGCTCGCCGTCATCGCGAAATCCCCCCGGCTTTCGGCCGGCCGCCTTTGTCGAAGGGGGCGATTCGGGCGAGCACCCTTTCGAAAAGGGGGCGGCGAGCGAAGCGCACGGGGGATCTCTGCCGCCTAGCCACGGGGCTTCTGCTCCAGCGTCAGATGCAGCCGGTTCGACTCGTCGCGCGACAGCACGATGCTCACGTCGGGCGGCACCTGCACGGTGGCGCCGACCATCTGCGCGGCGATCGGTAGCTCGCGTCCGCCGCGGTCGATCAGCACCGCGAGGTCGATCCGCGCCGGCCGGCCGTAGTCGAACAGCTCGTTCATCGCCGCGCGCACCGTGCGGCCGGTGTACAGCACGTCGTCGACGAGCAGGATGTCGGCACCGGCGACGTCGAACGGGATGCGCGAGGGTTTCACGCTCGGATTGAGCCCGCCGCGCGCGAAGTCGTCGCGGTAGAAGGAGATGTCGAGCACGCCGACCGGGTGCGGGATCTTCAGCTCGTCCTTCAGCCGCTCGGCGATCCACACCCCGCCCGTGCGAACGCCGACGAGCTTCACGTCGCGGCCGGCGACTTCCTCGCGCACGTGCTGCGCGAGCGTGCGGTAGATCGCTTCGGCGTCGAGCTCGATCGTCATCGTTCGTCGAGGTACTGCTGCAGGATCACCGCAGCGGCTTCGTCGTCCCGGCCGCCTTCGACGACCGCCGACGAGTACCGCTCGTCGACGCGCTCGACCGGAAGCCGGTAGCGTCCCTCCAGTTGGCGCGCGAAGCGCTCGCAGCGCGCCGTCATCTCGTGCGCTGCGCCGTCGGGGTGGCGCGGGATGCCGACCACCAGCCGCGCGGGCTGCCACTCGGCGATCAGCGCGGCGATGCGTGCCCACCTCGCGTCGCCTTCCGCGTCGACGATCGCGAGCGGCCGCGCCTCGCGCGTCAGCGTGTTGCCGATCGCCACGCCGATTCGGCGCGCGCCGAAGTCGAAGGCGAGCACGACCTCGTCGGTCATCGGGGCGGGAATCGAAACGGCGACGGCGGCGCGGCGGGTTGCGGTCGAACGCGCCGTGGCCCGCATCGGTTCAGGCATGCCCCGCCAGCAGCGAAAGCTGCGTGCTGTCGATGCCGAGCAGCGCGAGCGCCGCTGCGAAACGCTCTTCGACCGGCGTCTCGAAGATCACGCTGGTCGTGGCGCCGACGGTGAGCCAGGCGTTCTGCGAGATCTCGTTCTCGAGCTGCCCGGCGCCCCAACCCGAATAGCCGAGCGTGACGAGCAGCTTCTGCGGCCCGTTGCCTTCGGCGACCGCTTCGAGCACGTCCTTCGACGTGGTCAGACCGATGTCCTCGCTGACGGCGAGCGTGGAGCCGTATTCGCCGCGCGGCACGTGCAGCACGAAGCCGCGTTCGGTCTGCACCGGTCCGCCGAAGTACACGGGCTCGTCCTTCCACGGCGCGATCTCGAGCTTCAGATCGATCTTGTCGAACAGCTTGGCGAGCGTGAGCTCGGTCGGCCGGTTGATAACCAGCCCGAGCGCGCCGCGTTCGTTGTGCTCGCACACGTAGACGACCGACCCGGCGAAGTTCGGGTCCGCCATCGTCGGCATCGCGATCAAAAACTGGTGCGTCAGGTTCATCGGCGGCTGCTCGGGCATGGGGCGATTCTAGTCCCTGCAGATTCGACTGGGATTGCGGATTGCGGATTGCGTTCGCTCGACACGGCCAAACGACGGATGGCGCTCAAGGCACAATCGCCGCGCCCGATCCCGGCTCGCGCAATCCGCAATCCGCGATCCGAAGCTCATGGACTCCGCTCTCGTCTGGTTCCGGCGCGACCTGCGCTTTGCCGATCACGCGGCCCTGTACCACGCGCTGCGGCAGGCCCGGCGCGTGTATTGCACGTTCGTCTTCGACCGGGCGATCCTCGACGAGCTGCTCGCGGAAGGGCTGACCGCGGACCGCCGGGTCGAGTTCATCCATGCCGCATTGGTCGATCTGGACGACGCGCTGCGCAGCCGCGGCGGTGCACTCGTCGTTCGACACGGCTTCGCGGTCGAAGAGATCCCGCGGCTCGCGGTAGAACTGCAGGCCGATGCGGAGTTCGCCAATCACGACTACGAGCCGGCCGCCATCGCGCGCGATGCGCAGGTGGCCAGCGCGCTCGCCGCAGCGGGGCGGCGTCTGCTGACGTTCAAGGATCAGGTGATCTTCGAGAAGGACGAAGTCCTCACGGCCGCGGGCAAACCCTATACCGTTTTTACGCCGTACAAGAGTGCCTGGCTGAAGAGACTGACCCCGTTCTACGTGCGGCCTTATCCGGTCGAGCGCTACGCCGGGGCGCTCGCACAACCGGCGTGCGTCGACGCGATACCGACGCTGGAGCGGCTGGGGTTTCGCCCGACGGACCTCGCATCGCTGCCGCTGCCGACCGGCGCCAGCGGCGGCGCGCAACTGTTCGAGGAGTTCAAGTCGCGAATCGATGCCTACGCGCAGACGCGCGACTTTCCCGCCCTGCGCGGGCCGTCATACCTATCGACCCATCTGCGCTTCGGCACCGTGTCGGTCCGCGCGCTGGTCGGTTGGGCGTGGGAGCGCTGGCGTGAAACCGGATCGGCGGGCGCAGCGACGTGGCTGAGCGAACTCATCTGGCGCGAGTTCTACCAGCAGATCCTGTACCACCACCCGCACGTGATCGGGCACGCGTTCAAGCGCGAGTACGACCGCATCGTGTGGGACGACGATCCGGGGCTGTTCGCCGCGTGGTGCGAGGGGCGAACCGGCTACCCGCTGGTCGACGCCGCGATGGCGCAGATCAACCGCACCGGCTACATGCACAACAGGCTGCGCATGGTCGTCGCGAGCTTCCTCGCCAAGGATCTCGGACTCGATTGGCGGCTCGGCGAGCGTTACTTCGCGCGCCGGTTGAACGATTTCGACCTCGCTTCGAACAACGGTAACTGGCAATGGGCTGCGTCGACCGGCTGCGACGCGCAACCGTACTTCCGCATCTTCCATCCCGTCACGCAGTCCGAGAAGTTCGATCCCGAAGGCCAGTTCATCAAGCGCTACGTGCCGCAACTCGCCGGGTTCACACCGAAGGAGATCCACGCGCCGTGGCGCGTCCCGCTCGAACGGCAGAAAGCGGCCGGCTGCGTCGTCGGCGTGGACTATCCCGCGCCGATCGTCGACCACGCGCAAGCGCGCGCAAAGACGCTGGCGCGCTACGCGGCGGTCAAGGGCTAGCACCTCCGCGCGCGCCGCTTGCCACGGCGGCCGCGTAGAAAGCCGCCGCCCCAGCGCAACCGAGCGCCGCCAGCGTCCATAGCGCGGCTGTGTAACCGCCAGGCATCGCTGCGATCGCGGCGGCGACGAGCGGGCCGGCGGATCGCGCAAGAAGACCGGGGGTGGCGAGCGCGCCGGTCACCGCGCCGTAGTGTTCGCGGCCGTAGAGTTCGACGGGCACGGTTCCGCGCACGATGGTCAGCGCGCCGTTGCCCGCGCCGTACAGGAACGCGAACAGCGCGAGCATCCACCATCCACCGTCGGCGAACAGGAACGCAAGCAGCGCGAGCGGCTGCAGCAGCACCGCGACGCGCCCGACCTGCACCGCGCTCATGCGCCGGCTGACGGTGAACTCCGCGAGCCGCCCCAGCACCTGCATCGGTCCGACCATCGCGCCGACGCCGGCCGCTGCGATCGGCGCCAGCCCCTTGGCAACCAGCATCGCGATCAGATGCACGCCGAGCGCGGCGACCACGAGCGCGTGCGCGAGGAAAGCAAAAGCGAGCAGGTAGAACGAGCGATCGGCGAGCACTTCGCCGAGCGTGCGCGAATCTGCGGCGACTGACCGCGAGGACGCCGCATCGCGCCGCCCGCCGCGCGGCAGCAGCCACGCGTGCAGCGGCGCGCAGACAAAGAGGTTCAACGCCGCGAGCGCGAGCAGTGCGTCGCGCCAGCCGTAGCGCTCGATCAGCGCCGTCGTGAGCGGCCAGAACACCGTGCTCGCGAAGCCGCCGAACAGCGTGAGCAGCGTGATCGCGCGCCGGTAGCCGGCGCGGAACACCTGCGTCAGCACGGCGAACGCCGGCTCGTACAGCGTGGCCGCCATCGCCGCACCAAGTCCGATCCAGACCGCATACAGCGCGCCGACCGACTCCACGCGCGAGAGCAGCGCGAGCAGCACGCCGCCCGCGATCGATCCGGCCGTCATCACGGCACGGCCGCCGATGCGGTCGATCGTGCGGCCGACGAAGGTCGCGAGCACACCGGACACGAGCAGCGCCGCGGAGAATGCGCCGACGATGGTCGTGCGGTCCGCCGTGAGCGCTTGCTGCAAGGGATCGAGCAGCAGCGCGAAGCCGTAGTAGATCGAACCCCACGCGATGATCTGCGTGACGCCCAGCGCGACGACCAGCGGCCAGCCGGCCGCGGGGTCGGCGCCTTCGGCCGGCGCTGCGTTCAGCCGCAGCACGCGGTCGCGGCCTTGACCGGGATCCGGACCGACGGTTTGCGCACCGGCGCGCAGCTTGGCCCGCAGGCACCGGCCGGCGCCTCGGCTTCGTCGGCGGCGAACGACACGCCGCACACCCCCGTCTCCGGCAGGTCGAGCTCGACGCGATCGGCAGCCTCCAGATCGCCGGCGAGCGCGGCGGCGACCGAGCGCGCTTGCTCGTAGCCGGTAGCCATCAGGAACGTCGGCGCGCGGCCATAGCTCTTGACGCCGATCGTGTAGAAGCCCGGCTCGGGATGTGCGAGCTCGCGGTGGCCGTGCGGCCGGACGGTTCCGCAACTGTGGACGTTCGGGTCGATCAAGGGGCCGAGCGCTTCGGTCGATTCGAGCCAGGGATCGAGCTTCAATCGCAGCTCGGACGTCATCGAAAGGTCGGGCCGCTGTCCGGTGGCCGCGATGATGCGATCCACGCTCTCGATGGCGATCGGCTCGCCGCGCGGGTCGAGCCCATGCACCGTCAGGCGATCGCCTTCGCGCGACAGCGCGGTCGTTCGAAAGCCGCGTACGACCTCGAGCGTGCCGCTTTCCTGCAAGCGCTTGAGCCTCGTACCGAGCGCGCCGCGCGCCGGCAGCGCATCGGCCGCGCCGCCGCCGAAAATGCGCGCGAGGTTGTCGCCGCGAACCGCCCAGACGAGCGAGGTGCCGGAAGCCTCGCGCGCCAGCTCGGCGAGCGCGAGCAGCGCGTTCGCCGCCGAGTGCCCGCTGCCGACGACG
>Ga0101944_10005043_pt1 | contig 15517 bp, 13 predicted proteins | sample DewCreD2012metaG_FD_75245 | JGI IMG/M metagenome (GOLD analysis project Ga0101944, IMG submission 75245) | Hot spring sediment bacterial and archeal communities from British Columbia, Canada, to study Microbial Dark Matter (Phase II) - Dewar... ...
GGCTTCGGTCTTGCCGGTGCCGGTGGGGGCTTCGAGGATCACCAAAGCAGGCAGTGGGGCATCGGCGGCGGCCTGTGCGGCGGTTTGCTGAATGGCATTGGGCGCGCCCAGAGCCGGGAAGAGGGCCTGGAAAGCCGCCGGGCGGCCCTCGGCCTGCCATCCGCCCCAACCTAAGGCCTGGAGTGCCTCGGCGGCCTGCCGGGCGGCGCGCGCGGCGTATTCGGCGGGGGCCAGGTATTCATCGGTAAAGGGGAAGAACTGCGTCATCGAGCCGATCCAATCGGCCACCGAGACGAAGCCCGAGAAGAGCGTCAGAAATGCGTTGCGCGCGGCAGGGTCGGTGGGCAGGCGCGCCGCCGCGTTGGGGCGGTAGTGGGCTTTGAGAGCCTGGAACAGGGCGCGGCGGGCGGCATCCCAGGGGGCGTCGCCTTTATCGGTTGATTTAAGATGGGAGGGCATAAAATGGTCGGGCGTGGGCCAGGCCCCGTGATGCCCTCCCAGGGCGCAGGCCAGCGCGGCGGCGTCTGGCCTGGGCAGGCCGGTCTCTTGGGTCAACAGGTCTGGCAGAGCCCAGGCCGAGACCAGCCCGTGCGGGGCATAGGAAGGGGCTTCTTGGGGTGCGGTAAAACCGGCCTGGAGAAGATTGGGCAGAGCCGGGGGATACTTGCGCTGGAAGCCCGGCGCGGCCTTGCCCAGGTCGTGCAGAGCGGCCCAAAAAGCCAGAAGCTGGCCGGCGTCTGGCTCGCTCAGCGCCAGAGTCTGAGCGAAAGACCGGCGTGCCTGCGGGCTGAGGCCCTTTTCCCACAGGGCCAGGGCGCACTCGGCCACGTCAATGAGATGATAGAGCAGGGGGTGGGTTTCGGGGTCGAAGGATTTTTCGGCTTTGGCCCACAGGTGAAAATAAGGGGGGATAGCGGTTGGCGCGCCGGCCTGGTAGAGATGATAGAGGCGGTGGGCTTCGCGGCGCAGGGCTTCGCGCAGAGAGGGGGGTTCCAGCACTTCGACATCGGCTCCCCAGCCGCGCACCCAGGGGAGCATTTCGCGGGGTTCGGCCACGCGGGCGCTCCACAAGAGCGAGCCGTCGGGCAGATCGGTGAGGGTTTCAGAGGCGTGCCAGCGCGTTTCGCGCACGCGGGCGGCGGCGCGGGGGTGAAAGCGCAGGGTGACGGTCTGCGGCTCGCCCTCGGTGTACCAAATGCCCCAGGCGTCGGCCAGCACGTCGCGCGGGTCGAAGCCGGGGGGCAGGGTATAGGGGTCTGAGGTGAGTTCCGCGTGTTCGATGCGCTCGATTTTAAAAGTGCGGAGCTTGCCGGGCGGCTCGCGCAGGCCGATGACGTGGGTGGACTGGCCGACGGCATAGGGTTCGATGAAATAGGGAGCGAAGAGATATTCAAAGACGGGGGCGCCGGGCTCGGTGCGGTGCCAGACGCGCACCTTGCGGCCCTGGGCCCAGGCGAGGGTGAGGGTTTCGAGGACGTGGAGGTAGCGGGGGTCGCGGTGACGGGCGGCGTCGTCCATCACGCTGGCAGATTGGGCCAGGTGAGTGCTGATGAAAGGGGCAAGGCGCTGGAGGGAGAGGCCGAGCTTGCGGAGGGCGGCGGCGGCGTGAGGGTTTTGGCGTTCCATGCGCGTAGCCAATAAGCGCGCCGCCAGGTGAACCGCCAGCGCCTCGTGCAGGGTGAAGCGCACATGCACCGGGTAGGCCGCCCGGTCAATCTGCCAGCGGCCCGAAACGGGGTCTACCTGGATATAGCCGCGCAAATTGGGATAGTAGCGCCCGATTGTGGAGCGGTTCACCCCCAACCGCCGGGCGATCTCTGCGGGCGTCAGCCCTTCGGGATGATCGAGCAGCAGTAGTTCAATCTCCATCAGCCGGTCTGCTTTGGTTTGAGAGGGGTTGTCCATCGTCTGTTTATTCTCCCTGACGCTTCCAGGCGTCATCTGCTTTGCCTTCGAACGGATAGGGCCACAACCGGCCCTCTTCATCTTCCCACAACAGCAGTCCATGTTCTTCCAGGGCGGGCAGACTGCGCGTCACTTCCGAGCGGTGCAGACCCAAGCGGCGGGCGATCTGCGCCGGCCGCGCGCCGGGCAGACGGCACACGGCGGCGTAAATGTGCTGTAGCCGTTCCACAGGAAAACTGCGCGCCATCTTGTACCTCCGTATCTCGCGTTTTTTTCTCGAGCATACCAAAACGGTGTTGCAGGATGCGCAACAGCACGGCAAAAATGGCTCTAATTTCCTATGGATTGGGCTTAATCTGCACCTGATGCTAATTGTAGATGCGTTTGAGAAACCGGCAGTTCGTCTGCCGGTTTGCGCTTTTTGCCCAAAACATTTGCACACCTTTTGCCGTACCCTTTTGCCAGAATGAACGCTGTGAGGAGGTGTCTATGAACCAGGATGCAGGCAAGGTGCGCCCGGCGCGGGCCCGGCGGGCGCGGCTGGCAGTGGAGGGCGGCCCGGCTCTCCCTGGGGATGGCTTTGAGATTTTGGCAATCACGGCCGGCGAGGGCAACGGCTGGCACTTTGGAGCCGAGGCCCTGCGCGCCAGTCTGCCCCTGTGGGACGGGGCGGCCTGCTTTATTGACCACGAGCGGGCCGGCCCTGGCGCGCCGCGCTCGGTGCGCGACCTGGCCGGGGTAATCACCGAGGTGCGTTGGGACGAGGCCCGCGCCGGGGTGCGCGCCCGCCTGAAGCCCCTCGGCCCCAGCGGGCCGCTGGCGCGGGCGTTGGGCCGCGAACTGTTGGCGGGCGGAGCGGCCCCCCAGGTGGGCTTCAGCGCAGACGTGCTCTTTGCGGCGCGCGGGCGCGAGGTGACGCGCATCCTCAAGGTCCTTTCGGTAGATGTGGTGATCCACCCGGCCCGCGGCGGCCAGTTTTTGCAGTGGGCGGGCGGGTCCGATCGAGAAAAATTTGCACAACTTCGTATAGGAGAAGAAACCATGACAGACGACCGTGTCGAAGATCCATTCCGCGACGGAATTCCATTCCGCATGAGCTTCGATGAAGGCACGCCGGAAGAAGCGGAAGCCTTTCAGGTTGGGCGCGAATACCTGCAGGACGAGCCTCCCGTGCCGCCCGATTGGCGCGCGCAGTTCTGCGCTCACCTGCTGGAGACGGCCCTCAGCGCCGCGCGCCTGCCGGCCCCGGCCGCCGAGCGCATTCGCCGCCAGTTCGCCGGACGCGCCTTCGAGCCGCACTCCCTCGATGCCGCCATCGCAGACGCCCGCCGCCTGGTCGGCGAGCTGACCGGCGCGGGCGTGATCCAGGGACCGGGGCGGGTGCAGGGCATGTGGTCGAGCGAAGACCGTTTGCAGGCGGCGGTGGATGACCTCTTTGGCGCGCCGCGCGACAAGGGGATGGAATCGGTGCAGGTGGAACGCCTGCAGGGCATCCGCGAGCTGTACCTTCTGCTGACGGGCGACGTGGACCTGCACGGCGGCTATGACCCTCAGCGCGCCCGCCTGGCGACGACTGCCGACTTTACGGGCCTGGTCAAAAACGCCATGAACAAGGTGGTGGCCGACAAATGGGCCGAGATGGGCCGTGCCGGCTACAACTGGTGGGAGAAGATCGTCACCGTAGAACACGCCGCCACGCTCAACGACCTGACGGGCATCCTGGTTGGCACGGTGGGCGATCTGCCGGTGGTGGCGGAGGGGGCGGAATATACCGAACTGCCCGTCGGCGACAGCGCCGAAACCGCCGCCTTTACCAAGTACGGCGGGTATATTCCCCTGACGCTGGAGCTGATTGACCGCGACGAGACGCGCAAGCTGCGCGAGTATCCGCGCGCGCTGGCTGCGGCGGGCCTGCGCAAGATTTCGGCCCTGGTAGCGGGCATTTTTACGGCCAACAGCGGGGCCGGCCCGACCATGGCCGACGGTGGGGCGCTGTTCAACAGCACGGCCGTCACTACGGCGGGCGGGCATGGCAATTTGCGCACGGCGGCCCTCTCTGCCGCCGAGTGGGACGCGGTGCAGGCGGCGGTGTACAACCAGCCTCTGCTGGTGAAGAATGCCGCGCCAACCGTGGGGGTGGGGCCGAAGATGGGCATTAATCCGCGCTACCTGCTCGTGCCGCGCGCCCTGCAGTTGGCCGCCTCGAAAATCCTCTACCCCTTCTGGGAGAACGCCGCCAACATCACCTCTGAAAATCTCCAGCGCGGCCAGCCGGGGGATGTGATCACCGTGCCGGAGTGGACGGACTCTAACGATTGGGCCGCCGTGTGCGACCCGCGCGTGGCGCCCGCCATCTACATCGGCGAGCGGTTCGGCCTGCGGCCCGAAATTTACATCGCCGGGCGCGAGCTTTCGCCCGCCGTGTTTATGAACGATGAACACCGCCTCAAGGTGCGCCACTTTTTGGCCGTCCTGGTGGCCGATTACCGCCCGCTCCACAAGAGCAGCGTGACGGGCTAGTGAATCATCTCCGTGGACCGTTGGCAGGGATCTGCCAGGAACTGCCAACGGTCCACGGAGCGCCAACCCCTTCTTCAGGAGATGAACCATGCAAAAACTCAAATGGGTACTGGCTTCGCGTAAGTTTTGGGCGGCGGTGGTGGGGGCCGTCATGGTAGTGGTGCGCGCCTACCTGCCAGATTTTCCTCTCAGCGATGAGCAGATGGCGGCGGTGGTAGTCGTGGTGGTGGGGTACATCCTCGGCACGGCGCTGGAAGACGGCCTGGGGAGGAAAGCGCCGTGACCGCCACGCTGGAGACGATCTGCGCCCGCTTAGAGCAGGCCCTGGCCGACGCCGAGGGGTTAGTCTGGCCGGCGGCGGCCCTGCAAGAAGCCGTCCACCTGGCTTTGGATGAATATAACCTGGCGGCGGGCGCGCCCTGCACCCTGGCCGGGTTAGATGGGGCCGCCGAGACCACCCTGCCAGAAGGTCACGAGAGCATTGTGATCATCGGCGCGGCGGGCTACGCCGCCGGGATGCGCGGGGTGGAGCGCGTGGAGGGCTTTGACCCGGAGGGCGAGTCTCCGGCGCTGTTGGAGTGGGCCCAAACCCGCCTGGGCGAGTTCCGCCGCCTGCTGGCGCTGGTGTTCCCCGGCTTTGGGGGCGAGCCGGGCGGCTACAGCGGCGCGCCTACCCCCGCCGAGCAGGCCCGCCGCGCGGGTCTGCGCCTGAGCACCCGCCCGCCGTGGGGCGCGTGGGCGGATGATGAGGGCTGGAGTTGACTCTATGCACCGCGTATTTTTACAGTGTGGGCCTGAAACCCTCCATTTAGACGGCACCGATCCGCTCTACCCGCTGAGGGGGGCGCGCCTGCTGCCCGCCGCGGCGGACCCGGCGGAGGAATTCGTCCGCGAGGAAGTGGAATACAGCTTAGCGGGCCGGCCGGAGGTGATCGAAGCGGCCTGCGAGGCGGTGGGGCGGCTGGCGGCGCGCGCTGAGGAGGGCTGGGCCGGCGGGGCCGAGCCGCTCTACCTGGTGTGTCAGACGTGGCCGGGCGGCGGAGCGTGGCGCAGTCGGGTGCGGCGGGCCTGGCCGGAAGCTCTGCCGCCGGGGGCCGCACTGCGGGCGCGCGGCAGTCAGGGCGCCAAACTGGTGCTGATCCGCGAGAACGGCTGGGAGGGGCCGGAACAGCAGGCGGCACTCTCGAACGGCAACGGCGAGGGCGTGCTGGCCCCTCTGCCCGTGTTGAACGCCAACGACGGGGCTGGGTCCGCGCCGAACGTGCGCCATAACTGGGTGGAGATCGGGGCGGGGGTGGTGGGGGGCGACCTGCCCGGCCGCGCCCGCGTGGAGATCACCAACCTGGGGGCTGAGCCGCTCTCGGATGTGTGGATTGGGCAGAACTGGGCCGACCCGGCCCGCTTTGCTCTGATCTACGAGGCCGAGAGCGCCATTGGAGAGGCGGGCAGTCCCGACGCTTCCTGTTCGGGGGGTATGCAGGTGACCAAAACCCTGCCGCCCGGAGCCGAGGTAGACCTGCTGCGCTGGGCACTGCCGGGCGAGGCGCTGGAGGCCGGGCGGGGGCAGAGGGTGCACGCGGTGGCGCGCTTTGCCCAACCCGGCTGGGAGACCAACACCCGCCTGCGCCTGTCTCTGCGGCGCGGCGGGGTGGACGTGTGGCGCAGTGGGTGGGCTCAGCCGAGGGGCGAGCGGGCCATGCAAATCCGCGATTTGTTTGCGTTCCGCCTGCCCGACCTGCCCAACCCGGCGGAGCTGGAACTGGTGTTAAGCGGGGCGCAGGCGGGGGCGGTGGAGCGGAGTCTGAGTCTGGACTTTTTGGCCCTGCTTCCGGCGGATGGCTGGCGCTGGCTGGAGTTCAGCGGCGGCGGGGTGGAGACGGGCGGGCAGGTGGTGGATGACGGCCCGGCGGGGCGGGCCTGGGTGGAAGACGAAGCCGGGCGCGCCCTGCTGGCGGCGGCGCGCGGCGGGGCCATTGCTCTGGCCCCCATGCGGGCACAGCGGCTGTATTTCTTCAGCCACACCCTGTGGGCCGACTATGCCCCCATTAACCAGGCTTTGGGCGTGCGGGTGTTTTTTAGAAACCGGCGGCTGGGGTTGTAGTGAGCCGCGGAGCGGGTGGATGAACATCATTCTGTTCTCTCGTGATGAAGGGCGGCCCATCCAGCCGGTGGGGGTGGAACTGCGGGCGCGCCGGTACGCGCGGGCGGCGGTGGGCGGGCCTGCCGAGGCGGTGATTGAGGCGCGGGGGCGCGGGGCCGACCTGCGGGGTCTGTTGGATTGGGTGGGCTGTGGGGTGGAAATTTGGTCTGCGGCGGGCCGCCCGGTGTGGTGGGGCTATATCAGCCGGGTAGAAACGCCCCTGGCGGGCGGCGGGGGCCGTTGGCGCGCCGCCGCCGACCTCGAAGCCATGTGTAACCGCGCGGCGGCGGCCTATACCCGCTTAGAAGCCGGGCCGGGGGCGCTTGGCGAGCGCGGTACCACCCCCTGGGCGGAGGATGCCGTCAGCGTGGCCGAGTTGGGCCGCAAAGAAGAACTGCTGGCCCTGGCCGGGGCTACCGATCAGGCCGCCCTGGCCGCGCGCGACCGCTTTCTGGCGGAGAGGCGCTTTCCAACCGCGGCGCTGGCGGCGCGGCGCGATTGGGACGATGAACCGATGGCTCTGCTGTACTGCCGCGGCTGGTGGGAGCGGTTGAGCTGGCGCTTTGCCGCAGTCCCGGCGCAGTTGGCCCTGGGGGTAGAGGCCGCCGGCGCGCTGGAGCGGGCCATAGGCGATGGGCAGATCGCCCAACTGGCCCAGGGGTTCGAGACCACTGCCGCGCCCCTCTACGCGGCCCGGGTGGGCGTGTGCGCCCGGCGGGTCGGACAGCCCGTAGACGCCCTGCGCCTGGCGCTCTATACCACTGCCGAGAATGGCTCGCCGGGCTCGCTGTTGGCTTCGGTGACGGTGGCGGCGGAGCAGTTGAGCGCCGATTTTGCCTGGGTGGAGGCCGATTTGCTCTGCCCGCTGACGGCGGGGAGTTCGTTCTTTTTGGTGATAGGCCGCACCGGCGCGGCGGATGCGGCCAACGGCTACGCGGTGCGCCTGAACGAGCCGGCCGGGTGGGGGGCCGGGCCTCTGCTGGCCGAGCGGGCCGGCTGGTGGTACCCCTATGCCGGGCGGCTGGCCTTTCGCATGTACGAAAATGCTTTGGTGGAGACTTCGCGGCAGGTGCAGAGCTTAATTACGGCCTACGGGGCCGGTTTGGGGCGGGTGGAGGTGGCCGTAAACAGCGGCATCTTCACGCAGAGCTGGCGCGACGGCGACAGCCGCGCCCGTTATGAGATCGAAGCCCTTCTGCGCATTGGCACGGCGAATGGGCGGCGGATGCTGGCCGAAGTGGCCGCCGATGGCGGCGTGCGCGTTTATGAACAGCCCGCGCCAGATGACGGCCCTTACCGGCTGGATGCCGCCGGGCGCTTTTATGACCCATCCGGCCAGCCGGTTGACCCGCAGGACTGCCCGGCTGGCATTTGGGTTCTGCCGCAGGAAATGCTCGACGCGGGCCGCCTGGAGGTGGTGACCGGCTGGCAGGCGTTTTTTGTGGAGCGCATGCTCTACGAGGCCGCCTCTGGCGCGCTGATCTGCTCTGCCGATGGGGGAGGGGAACCGCTGACGTTGGTTGAGACAGGCAGATGGTGATTCCTGCGGGCAGGGGAGGGTGTGATGATACTGCGCGAGATGGGGCGAGAGCTGTTGGAGGTGCTGGATTACAGCGAGCTGGCGCGGCGGCTGAGGCCGTGGCTGGCTGGGGTGGCGCTGGGGGCGGCGCGGCTGGTGCTGGGGAAGGGGGTGGTGCTGTACCATCCGCTGGTGGAGGTGCGGACGTATGAGGCCAGCGCGGCTGGGTTGGGGGCGGCGCTGGGGGATGCGGTGAGCGGAGATGTGGTGTTTGTGCCGGCGGGGAGTGTGGCAGGGGATTTTGACGTGCCGGGTGGGGTGAGGGTGCAGGGGTTTGGCGGGAACACGACTCTGGCGGGGCAGGTGCGGCTGGGGGCGGGGGCGGAGCTGTGCCTGGTGGCGGTGGTGAACGCAGGGGCCGGAGAACGGGCGGCGGTGATTGGCCCGGAGAGCGGCACGGGTTACCTGCGCGACTGCAACGTGGTGGGTGAAAGCACAGACGGGGCAGGATATGCGTTAGAGTGCCGGGGCGGTAACCTGCACGCGGTGGGGTGCGGCCTGAGCGGGACGGGGGTGAGCGGCCGGGTGGTGAAGGGCAGCGGTGCAGGAACGACAACCTTGCTGCACTGCCAGTTGACGGGTACAAGCGGGCTGGTGACGGGGCTTTTGCCTGTGGATTATGCGCCGGGGGTGGTGTTGGCGAGCGGGCAGTTTACGCCAACCAACGAGGCAGGGCATACGATCTCTACCGGTCTGACGCCGGGGAACTGGTACTGCCTGGAGGCGATGAGCTGGTTTAACCGCGCTCCGAACTGGCCGAACTACACGGTGGCGGTGAACTACGATGGGAACTGGTACGGGGGAGATGGATCGCCGGACGGGCCGGCTGGCACGTTCTACGAAGAGCTAAACAGCGATGGCGGCTACCCGGCGCTGAACAACCGGATTTATTTTGTGGCGGCGGGGACGAGCGCACTGGGGCGGTGCAGTGACAGCCCTGGGCAGTTTGGGGATAATGACGACCGTTGGCCGATGGACTGGCGTTTGCGCGAGGCGAGCGCGGCCTATGCGGGGCTGGTGTACGTGCAGGGGTGTAGTGGTGATACGGCGGGGGGCATTCCGCTGGCGGGGGACCGGGGGGTGTATGACGCGGCTGGGTGGCCGGCGCGGCATGCCAACGATGTAGACGCGGCGGCGGCGGCGCTCCATCACACCATCGGATCAGGGCCGAACCAGGCGGCGGCGGGGGACCATACGCACGGGGCGCGGACGGAGGATGTGTTAGTGGCGCAGGGGGCGGCGGGGCCGGAGTTGAAAGACAGCCACTTGAAGGATGGAGTGACAGGGAATTACCTGGCGAGCCTGGCGGCGGCGCTGACCAGCAACCGGACCTACACCCTGCAGGACGCGGATATGACCCTGGCGGGGCTGAACCTGGCGCAGACGTGGACGGCGAACCAGCGGATCAACGGCGCTTTGGGGATCAACGTTGATCCGCAAGCGGCGGTGCATGCGCGGAGCGATGGGACTGGCACAGCCATCCTGCTGGAGGGGTTTGGCGGGGCTGCGAATTACATTGGCGGGCGGGCCAACGGTACGGTGGCAAGCCCGACCCAGCCGGCCAGCGGCCAGGTGCTGACGGCGGTGATTGCGAGGGGGTGGGATGGCACGAGCGGGTTTGTAAATTCGGCGCTGTACCAGTTGGAAGTGGATGGGACGCCCAGCGGGGGAGACATACCGGGGCGGGTGGCGCTGTACGTACACCGGGCGGGCGACACGGCGGGGACAGTGATCAACCGCTGGACGCTGTACAACGACGGGGCGGTGACGCAGACCCCGATCCATGATGCCGTGAACACAGTGAAGACGGTGCGCACCAGCCGGTTAAGGCTGACGAGCGGGACGGCGGGGGCAGGGTTTGGTCAGCGGTGGGTGTGGCAGTTACGGAGCAGTACAACCAACGACCAGGACGCGGGGGCGCTGGATGTGGCCTGGGTAAACGCCACCCACGCGAGCCGGACGGCGGAGATGGTGTTTTACACGGTGGCGAGCGGGACGATGACCGAGGCTCTGCGGCTGGGGCAGGGGGTGGTGAGCTTTGCGGCGGCGCTGAAGCCGCCGCAACTGGCAGACGCAGCGGCGCCGAATGGGACGATTTATTATTCGACGACGCAAAACAAGCTGGTGTATAAGGACCCGGGCGGGGTGGTCAATGGGTTGTATTAGGGGAGCTGAGGATGGAACCTTACGTTTTGGGCGTGGACGTGTGGGAAGGGCAGTTAGAGATTGATGAGGCTGCGTTGAAGCTGGGTGGGGTCGAGTTTATCATCGTCCGCTTGAATGATATCAACGGTGGGCATCATAAAGACGAGGGCTTCGATAAGCAGTGGGCGGAGGCGGCGCGATTTTTGCGTTGGCCGTATTTTGTATACAACCCGTGGGTGAGCGGAGAACAAAATTTCGACTGGCTCCGCGTCAATATGCCGAGTGATGCCCGGCATGTGATGATTGATGTGGAGGTGCAGAAGCCGGGTTATTCGCCGGTGGAATACGGCAAACAGCTAGCGGAATTTTTAGCGCTGGTTGGGAGGCATTGGTCGTTCGATGTATATACGGGTGGTGGATACCGGCATATCCTGACGCCATGGCCCTCTGACGTGCGTTATGTTTGGGCGCGGTATCCGTATAGTTTTTACCCATCCAGGCGCGCATTTATCACCTTTGACGAGCTGCACCGGCGGATTAGGGCGACGGCGTGGAACCCTGGGCTGGCGCCGGGGCCGTGCCGGATGTGGCAGATTTCGGGGGATCGGTTGATTTTGCCGGGGATGGTGCGGGCGGTGGATATTGTGTTGTATAACGGGACGCGCGGGGAGTTGGCGGCGCACGTGGGGCAAGAGGCGGGGGGGGAGGTGGAGACGTGGGCGGAGGCGCTGACGGCGTGGGCACGTGGGCGTGGGTACACGGGGCCGGGGCCGGGGCCGGGTGAGAACTGTTAACGGATAACTGGGAGGATGAAATGTTGAAGAGGCTGTGGGAACGGGTGATGGGCCGGCGGGGACGGGGGCGGCTGGCGGTGGATGACAGCAACGCATTTTACTTTGACCGGGGGGTGGGGCGGGAGGAGCGCGACCGGCTGGATTATGACCGCGAGGAGATGCTGCGGCTGGCGCTGGAGGCGTGGCGGGTGAACCCACTGGCGCGGCGGATTGTGGGGCTGGTGACGCAGTACGTGGTGGGGGGCGGGGTGAAGGTGTGGAGTGAGCATGTGGGGACGCACGAGTTTTTGCAGGAGTGGTGGCATCACCGGTTGAACCAGATGGGGGTGCGGGTGTATGAGTGGTGCGATGAGCTGAGCCGGGCGGGGGAGTTGTTTATTTTGCTGAGCACGGATGCGGCAGGGATGAGCTACGCGCGGGCGGTGCCGGCGGGGGAGATTGAGGAGGTGGTGACGGCGGAGAATGACGTTCAGCAGGAGGTGAGTTATGTGCAGCGGGCGGCTGAGGTGGGGGAAGAGAAGCGGGTGTGGGCGGCGTATAACGAAGATGTGGATGGGCCGGAGGCGGATGGGAGTTTTGCGCCGGTGATGCTGCACTACGCGATTAACCGTCCGGTGGGGGCGGTGCGCGGCGAGAGCGACCTGGCGCCGCTGTTACGGTGGTTGAGCCGGTATGCGAACTGGCTGGAAGACCGGGCGCGGCTGAACCGCTACCGGAACACGTTTGTGTTTGTGGTGCGGAGTCGGTTTAACAGTGAGGAAGAGCGGCTGGCGCGGCAGAGTGCGCTGACGCTGAACCCGCCGAGCCCGGGGAGCGTTTTGGTGGTGGATGAGACGGAGGAGTGGAGCGTGCTGAACCCGCAGTTAGAGAGCCAGGACGCGGGGGTGGATGGGTTAGCGCTGAAGAAGATGATTGCGGCTGGGGCGGGGGTGCCTTTGCATTTTTTGGCGGAGCCAGAGAGCAGTACGCGGAGCACGGCGGAGGCGGCGGGTGGGCCGACGTACCGGCACATGGAACAGCGGCAGGAGTTTTTTTTGTGGCTTTTGGCGGACGTGGCGCGGGTGGCGGCGCAGCGGCGGGCGCGGGTGGACCGGCGGGTAGATGGGAAGGCGCGGATAGAGGCGCAGGGGGCGGACCTGAGCGCGCGCGATAATGCGGCGCTGGGCGTGGCGGCCAGCACGATGACGGAGGCGATGTTGGATCTGCGCCGGGCGGGGGTGATTGATGATGCGGAGCTGCTGCGGATGGTGTACCGGTTTGCGGGGGAAGTGGTGGACGTGGAGAAGCTGTTAGAGGCCGGGCGGAAGGCGGGCCCGCTGGCAGGGGAAGAGGAAGGGGGCGGCGGGCGGCGCAAACGCGGGGTGAACCCGGAGACAGGCGAGCCGAAAAAGATGCCGAAGATTGAGTAACAGCTCCGATGGACCGGGCACGGATTGGACGGATTGCAATTGGCCGTAGGGGCGGGGTTTCCCCGCCCGCGCAGGGGAGGGGGGAGAGCTGTCAGCGGATTAAGCCCATTCCGATGGGCCGGGAACGGATTGAACGGATTACAGAGCGGATTGCAATTGGCCGTAGGGGCGGGGTTTCCCCGCCCGCGCAGGGGATTTGGCCCCGCGTTATTGCCCCAACCCGCGCGGGCGAGGGGGAGAGCTGTCAACGGATTTTTGGAACGGATTGAACGGATTTCTTGCAGGTCGGGTTCGGTGTCCGGCGGGGGTTGCAAACCCTCGCCTCAGCGCCTGAAAACCCCTGGCGGGGTTCTCTTCCTCAGCCCCGCAGGGGCTTCCACGTCCTGAGCAGGGGCTTCAGCCCCGCGTTCATCCGCCCCAACCCGCGCGGGCGAGGGGGAGCTGTCAACGGATTTTTGGAACGGATTGAACGGATTGCAATTGGCCGTAGGGGCGGGGTTTCCCCGCCCGCGCAGGGGATTTGGCCCCGCGTTATTGCCTGGCGGGGTTCTCATCTTCAGCCCCGCGTCCTCGCCTCAGCGCCTGAAAACCCCTGGCGGGGTTCTCATCTTCAGCCCCGCAGGGGCTTCCACGTCCTGAGCAGGGGCTTCAGCCCCGCATTATCGCCCCCGCCCGCGCAGGCGGGGAAACCCCGCCCCTGCGTCTGACCGCAATCCGTTCAATCCGTTCCCGAAATCCGCTTAATCCATTGATGGCTGTCTCTCGCAAGGCTGAGAAAAAATGAATGTATAATTTAAATACCGGCAAGACGCCGAAAGCCTTCCATAAGCCATTAGCCGCCACCGGCCGCCGCCGGGTGAACGGAGACAGTTCGCCTTCCTTTCACTGCCGGGCCTGAACATCAACCACCCAAAGGATGGAAAGCATATGGGACGGATCTTAGATGCAATCATCGATTTCTTTGAAAAAGATAGCTGGCCTTACAGTGCAGTGGAAGACCGGCCCATCTTAAAAACGGCTTACGAGGGCAAGGTCGGGCAGTTCACCTGTTATGCCCAGGCGCGCGAAGAACAACAGCAGTTCGTGTTCTATGCAATTTTCCCCGTGCGCGCGCCCCTCAAAAAACTGCCCGCCGTGGCCGAGTTTATCAACCGCGCCAACTACGGCATGATCATCGGCAATTTTGAGATGGATTACTCCGATGGGGAGATCCGCTACAAAACCAGCGCGGACCTGGAGGACGTGACCATCAGCGAGCCCCTGCTCCGCAACCTGGTTTATGCCAACGTGCTGACGATGGACCGCTACTTCTCTGGGTTGATGCGCGTGTTGTACGCCGACGTTACGGCGGAAGACGCGATTAACGAAGTCGAGGGGGGGGCCGGCCGGTGAGCGTAGAATACTACCCGATGAGCATGGCCGATTACGATGAAGCCCTGGCCTTATGGCAGGCCAGCGAGGGCGTGGGCCTAAGCCAGGCCGACAGCCGCGAGGCTATTGCCCGCTACCTGGAGCGCAACCCGGGCCTGAGCTTCGCGGCGCGCGCCGGCGGCGAACTGGTGGGCGCGGTGTTAGCCGGCCACGATGGACGGCGCGGTTTCTTGCATCACCTGGCCGTCAAACCCGCTTACCGGCGGCAGGGCATCGGGCGCGCGCTGACCGAACGCTGTCTGGCCGCCCTGCGGGCCGAGGGCATTGAAAAGACCCACCTGTTTGTGTATGCCGAAAACCACGCCGGGCGCCAGTTCTGGCGCAGTTTGGGCTGGTACGAGCGCCCGGAACTGGTGATTATGTCTAAGAATCTCTGAATCTCTAAGGAGCCGCCATGCCAGCCCCCGTATTAGCCGCACAGTTATACACCGTCCGCCAGTACTGCCAGACTCTGGAAGATTTTGCCGCCAGCATGCAGAAAATCCAGGCGATTGGCTACACCGCCGTGCAGGTATCGGGCATTGGGCCCATTCCCGATGCCGACGTTAAGCGCATTCTCGATGACCTGGGCCTGAAGATCGTCATCACTCACATCAGTTATGACCGTCTGTGGAACGCAACCGAAGAAGTGATCCGCCAGCACCAGTTATGGGAATGTAAAAACGTAGCTCTGGGCAGTATGCCGCCCGCCTACCGCGACGGCGAAGACGGCTTCCGGCGCTTTGCGGTGGAAGCCTCGGCGGTGGGCGAAAAACTGGCCGCCGCCGGGCTGACCTTCAGTTACCACAACCACAGCTTTGAATTTGTCCGCTTTGGCAAACGCACCGGGTTAGAGATCATCTACGCCGAAAGCGACCCGCGCTACCTGATGGGCGAGATAGATACCTATTGGGTACAGCACGGCGGCGGCGACCCGGCCGCGTGGATCCGCCGCCTGAAGGGGCGGATGCCGGTGGTGCATTTCAAGGACATGGCCGTCACGGCGGACGGCTGGAACGTCCAGCAGATCATGGCCGAGGTCGGCGAGGGCAACCTGAATTGGGAGGCCATCCTCGCCGCGTGCCGTGAGGCCGGGGTAGAGTGGTACGCGGTGGAGCAGGATGTCTGCCAGCGCGACCCGTTTGAGAGTCTGAAGATCAGCTATGAGAATTTAAAGGCTATGGGGCTGTCGTAAGCGTGGATCTGCTCCCTTCCTTTAATTCATCGCGTGAATACGCCCTGGAACTGGACGCGCAGGACGAGTTGGCGTCTTTCCGCGCCGCTTTCTGGCAGGGCGAAGACAACCTCATCTATTTAGACGGCAACTCTCTGGGGCGGATGCCGCTGAAGGCCGCCGAATGGCTGGCAGAGGCGGCCCGCCGCCAATGGGGAACGCGCCTGATCCGCTCGTGGGGCGAGGGCTGGTACGAGGCTCCCCGCCGCCTGGGCGATAAGATCGGGCGGCTGGTGGGGGCCGGCGAGGGTCAGGTGATTGTGGCGGACTCGACCTCGATCAACCTGTACAAGCTGGTCATGGCCGCGGCCCGCCTGCGCCCCAACCGGCGCACCCTGCTGACCGACCGGCTGAACTTCCCTTCGGATGTGTATATCTTAC
>Ga0101944_10005045_pt1 | contig 15506 bp, 16 predicted proteins | sample DewCreD2012metaG_FD_75245 | JGI IMG/M metagenome (GOLD analysis project Ga0101944, IMG submission 75245) | Hot spring sediment bacterial and archeal communities from British Columbia, Canada, to study Microbial Dark Matter (Phase II) - Dewar... ...
TCCAGGGGATGTTTGCCATAATTACTCCTGCACTTATGATTGGAACATTTATTGAAAGAATGAAATATAAGTTTTTTATATTGCTTTCTTTGTTATGGGCAACTTTTATTTATGCACCTGTGTGTCATTGGGTTTGGGCAAAAGACGGCTGGCTTGCTTCTTTAGGTGCACTTGATTTTGCAGGCGGAACAGTTGTTCATATAAATGCCGGTTTCAGCGCTCTCGCAATTGCAATTTTACTCGGACAGCGGAAAAATACTACTTTAGGTCCTACTCCACATAATCTTACTTACACTTTACTCGGCACCGCGTTATTATGGTTTGGCTGGTTCGGATTTAATGCTGGTTCTGCACTTTCCGCAAATTCTCTTGCAGCAAATGCGTTTTTAGTAACAAATACAGCATCTGCTGCTGCGGCTATTAGCTGGATAATTGTTGAATGGATATTTAATGGCAAGCCAACAACTCTTGGAATGGCAACAGGCGCTGTTGCAGGACTTGTTGCTATTACTCCTGCTTCTGGTTTTGTAGATGTTATTGGCTCTATCATCATAGGTGCAATTGTCAGTCCAATTTGCTTTTTTATGATTTCTTTTGTTAAAAACATATTCAAATATGACGATTCCCTTGATGTATTTGGAGTCCATGGAATTGGCGGTGTTGTTGGTGCTTTATTAACCGGAATTTTTGCAAACCCTGCAATAAATGAAGCAGGCAAAGGAATGCTTTTTGATAATCCCGGACAATTCGGTATTCAATTCATTTCCGTTATTTCTGTAATTGCTTATTCTTTTATTGGAACACTAATTATATTCAAATTATTAAATATATTTGTTCATGCTCGAGTATCAGATAAAGAAGAAGCCATAGGTCTTGATTTAACCGAACACAATGAAAGAGCATATACTTTAGTTGATTAAAAAAGGAGGTGCAAAAATGAGACTTATAATTGCCATAATTCAACCCCATATGCTTGAAAATGTTAAAAAAGAACTTTACAGCAGGGATGTCAATTTATTAAGTGTAAATGAAGTAATTGGTCATGGAAGACAAAAAGGAATTAATGAAATGTATCGTGGACATAAAGAAACAGGAAATATGTTAAGGAAAATTCGACTTGAAATTGCTGTTAATGATAATTTTGTCAAACCAACAGTTGAAGCAATTTTACAAGGCGCGAGAACAGGTGAACTTGGCGATGGAAAAATATTCATACTACCTCTGGAAGAATGCATCAGAATAAGAACAGGAGAAACAGGAAAAATAGCAATAGGATAATCACAAAAAGGGCGCCTTATATCAAGGCGCCCTTTTTATTTTATTTTTAAAATTTAAATGAAATTTTTGTTTTGTTAGATATAATATTATTTATGATTATTTTATATTTAACAAAACAAAATAGAAATAGTATTTATTCTTTACTTGGCATACTTGAAACCTATAATTATTTAATCAACAAAGATATTGTTATTGTTAAAAAATTTAATAATTTGTCCATAAAACACAATAAAAGACATTTTTTCTTTTTTTCTTTTTGCTCTCTGGATATAAATAATCATTATTTAATCTTGCAAAAATTAAAAAATATTTATAGAAATAGCATTTTTGTATGTGGCGGACCGCATCCTACCGCCAATCCACAGGAATGTTTAAATGAAGGTTTTGACCTGGTAGTAAAAGGCGAAGCAGAAAATATAATAAATGAAATTTTTAACACTACTGCATATAATAAAATAATAAAATCTAAAAACACTGCTAATTTAAATAATTTTTCTCCTTTTCCTTTAAAAGACCCTCATTATTCTTTATATTTAGAAATTACACGTGGATGTCCTTTTAATTGTTATTTCTGTCAGACAACTAAAATTTTTGGAGCAAAACCAAGACACAGAAGCATAGAAAACATACTTAAATATTGCGAAATTTTACTTAAAAACAATTTAACTGATTTGCGCTTTGTATCGCCTAACGCCTTTTCTTATGGTTCAGAAGATGGGATAAAATTAAACTTTACTCAATTAGAAAAATTATTATCTTCTTTGCATAAATTAACATATAAAAAGGGACGCATATTTTTTGGCTCTTTTCCATCGGAAGTAAGACCTGAATTTGTAAATGATGATACAATTGGCTTAATAAAAAAATATTGCAGTAATAAAAAAATAATAATAGGTGCCCAGTCCGGCTCTGATATTATTTTAGAAAAATTACACAGGAAACATTCAGTAAAAGATGTATTAAATGCAATTGATGTTGCAAAAAAATACCAGTTAATGATTGATATTGATATTATATCCGGTTTCCCATTTGAAACTAAAAAAGATGTTTTAGATACAATTAAATTTTGTGAAAAATTAATTAGCAGAAGTTGCAGAATTCATTTTCACAAATTTATGCCTTTGCCTGGCACACAATTTGAAAATTTAAAAACTGCTGAACTTTTGCCTGAAATGAAAAATTTTATAAATAAATGGATGGGAAAAGGACTTATTTATGGCAAATTATAATTTTTCAATTAAATTTAAAAAATTTTCTTTAGTTATTAAATTTATTTCTTCTTGATTTATTATGAATTTTGAAATATCTTTTTGAATTAATGACATATCAATATTGTTAATTTTATTTATAAGGAGTGTTTTTAATCTTTCCTTATCAACTTTTAAATCTTTCTTTTGTGTCTGCATTACTGCGTTATTTAATAAAACATAATTTGGTTCTACCTTCTTTGTTAAATACCACAAAAGGTCATAAAAATCTCTTGCTTTATTGTATTTCCTAAATAATATTGCATGCAATTTACCCGCGAATAATGAACTTAAATTATAATGGACTACCTGAAAAATATAAAATTGATTGATTAAAGATATTTCTTTTTCTCCACCTTTCGGTGGTTTGGTATCAATTTCAATTTTTATATTTAGATTTTGTGTTTTTAATCTGCTAATACCTGCTGTATATAATAAATCTGGAAACCTCAAAAAAGTATTCAAAACCGGCCCCTTACCACCTTTTTTAAATCCACAATTAATTCCTATTTTATCAAAATAAACTTTTATATCTGTAATTAATTGTTTAAAGTTAAAATTATTGTTATTTTCTAATGAAAAATCTAAATCTTCAGAAAATCTATTTAATCCATAAATTATTTTTAGGGCTGTGCCGCCTATAAAAACAATATTTTTAAAATAATTTTTATCAAAAATTATTTTTAATATTACTATTTGCAAATTTTCTCTTAATTGATTATATTTCTCTTCAATGGTTGTTTTTTCTGCAACACCAGAAAAAATAATTTCTTTCATAAATCTAATTTACCTTTATTATTTTATTGATTTCTTTTTTAAATCGCTCATTATAATTTTTTAAATATTCTCCTAAAATTTTTTTATTAATTAACTGCAAATTTTGTAATCTGTTTTTTTCTATAAATTCTTCTATTTCTTCTGTTTTCTTTCTTTTAAAAAATCTAAAATATACAAAATCAAGAATCGCTTTTTCAGGGTTTGCAATTATAATATTATAATTATTTTCATCTTTAATATTCGTAATGCCAAAAAACAATTTTTTATTTATATTTGTATAAGAAAATATTCCAAACTTATTTTTAAATATTTTCGTTTTCAATGTTGTAATTGATGTCATTTCATAAACATTTTCTGGAATAAAACTGTAATAATAAAGAGCATATTCAAGACTAATATACGATGGGAAATATAAATTATTAGCGATAAAAAGACGACTAACTTTTATTTTTGCGTCATTTTCATTAAAAACATATAAATTATTTTTTAATCTATATAAATACTTTTTTTTAGTCCACTTATTAATATTACTCCGAAGAGAAATCTCATTTTTAAACAATGATGAAAGTGTTAAAATATTAATAATTGGTATATCTGAAAATTCATTTTTAAATTCTATATATTTCATTTCCAAAAATCACCTTTTTTTGCTGTTTTTGGAAATATAACATAAAATTTTATCTTAGTCAATATTTAATTTTAAAAAATATTATTTTATTGCATTGGTAATAAAATATTAAAAGTTGTTCCTTTGCCAGCACCTTCTGACTCTGCCCATATTAAACCATTATGCTGTTTTACTATTTCCTGCGCAATATACAACCCAAGCCCGATGCCGCCATGTTTTCTTGTATCAATTTTTTCAACCTGATAAAACATACTAAATATATTTTTCAAATTTTCTTTTTCAATCCCGGAGCCATAATCTTTTATACTTATTAATACATATTTTTCGTTTTTTATATCATAGAATTTAAAATCATCCGGGATTTTTAGTTCTTTGTCTGATATTATTTGTAATTTAATATTTATTTCACCATTATTTTCTGAAAATTTGATTGCATTATGAATTATATTTGTTATAACCTGTGATAACCTGTTATTATCCCCTGTTATTATTATTTTATCATATAAAAATTCTTTAATAATTTTTATTCTTTTTAAATCCGACAAAACCATCATTTCAGTTACAACATTATTTGTAAGGTCTATTAAATTTACTTTTTGTTTTTCAACAGCAAATTTACCTGTTTCTATTTTTGAAATATCAAGCAATTGATTTATTAGGTCAAGTAAACGCATTGAATTTTTTTCTATTATTTTTAAAAAATCAAGTTGTTCTGGACTTAATTTACCTATATCACCCTTTAATAAAACTTTTAAATAAGCAAGTATTGATGTCATCGGTGTTCTTAATTCATGAGAAATCATAGAAATAAAATCAGATTTTATCCTATTTAATTTTTTTAATTCTTCCAAACTTTCTTCCAATTCTTGTTCAATCCAGTTTCTGTTCCATCTTTCAAAAACTAAAGTTATTATATCAGAGACTGATGCTACAAAATCTTTTTCATACTGCTGCCAGTCATAATTTTTTTCTCTTCCAATACATATTATACCTATGATTTCTTCTTCAAATCTTACAGGAGATATTATAAGATTTAATTTTTCTTTACTATCTTTCAGAAATGAAAAAGTATTTTTTATTTCGCTATCATTGTTAAGTTCAAAAATTCTGTTTTCTAAATTTTTTTGTATAACATCATTGTATTTAATTTTCAAATCAGAATCCATCTCGCCAATAAATCCACGTGGCACTAAATATTTTTTATCATCTGTTATCTCCCAAAAACCACCAATTTTAGAATTCAAAATTATTGTTGTTATTTCTATTATTGTTTTTATAACAGACTCATAATCCTGTTTTACTTTTGTACTTAATTTAGCCATAGAGACTAGTGATTTTCTTTGATTTTCTATTTTTTTGGTTTGTTCTTGTGCATCTTGTAATTTCTTTTTTTCTTCTGTTATATCCCTTATAAAAACAGTTCTTGCTGGTTTGTTTCTATAAGTAATCTCTTTTGTATTTAATAATACATCTATTTTTTTCCCGTCTTTTCTAACCCCTATTATTTCATAATATCCTTCATATTTTTGATTTATTTTTTCTCTAACAATTTTTTTATAATCATCCGTAATAAAATCAAAAAGATTATATTGTGATATTTCATGTTTTTTTAACCCTATTATATTTAAAGCAGCTTCATTTATTACTATTATTTCTCCCTCTCTGTGAATAATAAAACCATCATTGGAATTATTAAAAAATATTTCATAATTTAATAAATCTTCTTTTAATTTATCTATTATTTCCTGAGTTTTATCATTTTTCTCCATTTTACTCCTGGTTTACAAGCCACTCAAGTGCATCTTCTAATTTATCACAAACATAAAATTTTCTACCAGAAAACTTGGAAACAGCATTTAACATTATTCTTTTAATACCACCTATTCCAATAACAGCAGTTGCTTTTACATATGGCTTATTTTGCAGGACAATTTCTTTTAAATCATGGGTTGCTTTAGGTGTGACTTCACAATTTTTAAAATTTGCAACTGTTAATAATGAATTTTCTGGAAAAGTAAAAATGATTTTTTGCTGTTCTTTTATTATTTTGTATGCTTCTTCTATATTTGCATTAGAAACATCTGTGTATAAAATCTTTTTACCTTTGTATTCTATAAATTTTATTCTTTCCATAATTTTATTTTTTTACCTGATGCCTTTTTTATTCTATCCATAATTGCAACACCTATTCCAATTTTTTGTATCTTTTCAAAATAAATTTTTCCCACACCTTTTCCATCTAATTTATGCAATACATAATATAAATTTGAAGCTGCTTCTACTAAATCTCCGGTGGGTGATAATATTTCAATTCTATTTTTTGGAATTACTGATGCAAAATCACCTGAAGTTTTAAAAAAAATAAACCCAGAATTTTTTATATCAAATTTTTTCAAATTACTTTTATCAAATAAAATCACTTTGGCTCTTGGTGAATAATGTCGTTTAAATAAACCTGGAAAGATTTTATTATAATTATTAGCAATATTTATTTTTTTACCGATTACTTTTTCAATATCTTCAGCCGTTATCACTCCACTTCGTAGCATTACAATTTTTTTTAAACTTACATCAACAATCGTTGACTCCAATCCAACAGAACACCGTCCTCCATCAATTATAAAATCTATACTTTTGCCGAATTGTTTTTTTACATGCTGAGCTGTTGTTGGACTTAATCTGCCAAATTTATTAGCACTTGGCGCAGCAATTGGCGCACCACATCGTTTTATAAATTCTAATGCTATTTTATTTTTTGGCATCCTGACAGCAACAGTATCTAATCCAGCTGTCACAATATCAGGCAATTTGAGATTTTTTTTGGCAACTATGGTTAAAGGTCCCGGCCAAAATTTTTTTATTAACCGCTCTATTCTTTTATCTACTCTTTTGTATAAATATTTAATTTGTTCTTTTTTACATATATGAACTATCAAAGGGTCAAAAAAAGGTCTGTTTTTAACCTTGAAAATTTTTTCAACTGCCTTTACATTAAAAGCATCTGCTCCAAGTCCATAAACTGTTTCCGTAGGAAAAGCAACTATACCGCCTTTTTTAATTATTTTAGCAGCAGTATAGATTTGCTTTTCTAACTTCTTTTGCATTTTATTATTTTTTCATATTCTGACATAATTCAGCGTCGTCTTTTTCAAGTTCATCTCTTTTATCCTGTTGATATTTTTTTACTTTTTCTCTTATGTCCGGATATTTTAAACTAAATATTTTGGCTGCTGCAAGTGCAGCTAATTCTGGCTCTAAAACAGTCAAAACAGCAACACCTGATGGCATTCTCAAACTTGAAAAAATATCTGCCCCTGCAAATTTATCTCCATAAGGCGGACAGGCAATTACCGGACAATAAGTTTGTGCATCAGAAAATCCGCTCAATGCATTGCTTCTACCTGCAACTGTAATAAAGACAGTATCTTCTGACTCATTTTTTTTAATTATATCCAAAGCTTTCAAAGGCACTTTATGCGCAGATCCAACGCGTAATTCATAATGAATTCCAAACACCGACAAATACTTTGCTATTTTGTTACAATGTTCCAAATCTCCTTTAGAACCCATAAGAATGATTACTTTGGGCATTTTTTACCTCCTTTATTTTATTAAACTTTCATACTCAGCAACACTGCCTCTATCTTTAAAACATTGAATTATCTTTTTTCCATTTTTATATAAATTTGATTATCAAATTTTTTTTACTTTTCTACAAAAAGTTAATTCAAACAAATATTTTTATCTTCTGTAAATATTTTAATACATTAATCTTAATTTTTGAAATATTATAAATATTCAAATTTTGTATTTTTTATATCTTTATTATATTTTATTGTATAATAAAAATATTCATTTTTTGTCAGTTTATTAAAAAATAAAACAAAAGTCAATACTTTTCGACATAGACTTAATGTTATTATTATTATTATTTAATAATATTATTTTTTTGTTGACAATTAGTTCCATAATTTAATATAAATATATAAAATAATTTAAAAAGGATAAATTATTGGATAAAATACAAATTGCAATCATACTCGGTATTTCTATATATGTTTTAGTAATGATAATAATAGGTCTATGGGCAAATAAATTTATAAAGACACCTGTAGATTATATTATTGCCGGTCGTAGACTTTCTTTTCCTCTATCTTTAGGAACCATATTTGCAACTTGGTTTGGAGCAGAAACAGTTTTAGGCGCATCCTCTACTGCAAACAAAGAAGGTATTTTAGGCGTGATTGCTGACCCTTTTGGTGCAGGATTATGCCTTATAATTTCGGGCATATTCTTGGTTCCTGCTTTTTACAAATTAAAAATTACAACAAATATTGATTATTTTGAAAGAAGATATAACAAACACGTGGGCTTCATAATGACTTTGATTTATTTACCACCATATATTGGTTGGATTGGTGCGCAGATGCTTGCATTCGGCACCATATTTTCTCATTTTACTGCTTTGCCTATAAAATTGGCGATCATAATCAGTGCTATTATTGTTGTATTTTATACTTATATGGGCGGACTACTTGCTGACGCAATAACTGATTTTATTCAGATGTTTTTTATTTTACTTTCCCTTGTTGTAATTTTTATTATCATTTTAATAAATCATAATAATGAAATATCTTCTATACCAAAAGATATGTATTCTTTTTTTCCAAAGTCAACAACTTCAAAAGATTGGTTACTCTATTTGGAATCATGGATAATAATTGGATTAGGTTCTTTAGGCGGACAAGACCTTGTTGCAAGAATTCTTGCCGCTAAAAATCAAAATATTGCTCGTTCTTCATCAATATTAGCCGGATTTCTATACTGGATATTAGGTTTAATTCCTATTTTACTTGGAATCTGGGCAGCAGTAATATTACCTAATAATACAGGAGATGCTGTAATACTTGAACTTGCAATAAAATTTTTACCTCTTCCTTTAATAATATTATTTGCTGGCGGTATTCTCAGCGCTATTATGAGCACGGTTGATACTGCACTACTTGCTCCTGCAAGTTTAATTGGAGAAAATTTATTTCCTTATTTTAAGAAAAATGCAACTGATAAAGAAAAATTATTCTGGTGTAGAATTTCTGTTATAATCCTCGGTTTTTTCTCTTTGTTATTAGCATTAAAATTTACAAGTATTTATGAATTATGTCTTGAATCCTGGACATTTTTATTGACGTCATTTACTGCGCCATTATTATTTTCTTTGTTTTGGAAAAAAACTACCTCTTACGGAGTTATAGCAGGTGCAATTTTAGGATTTATTTCCTGGGTAATATTAAATTTCTTATTTCCAACACAACCTATAAAATTATTTGCATTTTTAATAAGTTGTTTATCTGTTTTTATAACAAGCTTAATTACCTATAAAAATCTTGATGCAGAAACTAAATAAAAATTTTTATCAATTACTTTCAAAACATTTTCTTTTTTCACAACTTGAACAAAAGGGATTTTACCGAGGTGCCTGGAATGCAAATGATGATGATTTTCTATTTCTAATAAATGTAATTTTACTTCACAAAAAAAATGGATTGAATGGTCAATATAAACTTTTCTATAAAAATCAGTTTATTATCGTCGCCTTTTTTTGACAAATTTATATAAATATGTAAATTTGTCATCACAACTATTTAAAGATAATTATTGGTTCTTTAATATAAATTTCGTAGCTTCGTATAAGTTGACTGCAATATATTCAGGTGTGCAATCAAGTTCATTTAAATGTTTTTTCCCATGTCCACTTAATAAATATATACTTTTTATTCCTGCCTTAATACCCATAACCACATCATGTGGGTGATCGCCAACTACATAGGATAAATCCCTTAAAATATTATCTTCTTTGATTATTTTATCAATAAAATAAGTTGATGGTTTTTTACAAATGCAATTATCTTCATTTTTGTGTTTACAATAATAAACTTTTTTTATTGTTATTCCTGCTTTTTTTAATGTTTCTAAAAAATAATCATTAAATTTAAAAAAATCATCTTCAGTAAAAATATTTTTTCCTATACCACTTTGATTGGTGATAATATATAGATTAAAGTATTTTTGCAAAATTTTTAGTGCTTTTAATGAATCTTTTATAAATACTAAATCTTCCTTTTCATAAATATAACCTAAATCTTCATTTATTGTGCCATCACGATCTAAAAAAATTGCTTTTGATGTCATTTATTTGATTCTTTTCTTAAAGTTAAAAAGGAAATTATAATTCCAAAAATACATAAAAATATTATTGGATAAAAAACAAATTTATATGTGCCAAATATATCTTTGAATAAGCCAGATAATATAGTTCCAAAAACAGCCCCCACTCCATAAGCAGTAAAAATCACACCGTAATTACTTGTATAATTTTTTGCACCAAATATTAAAGATGTTGTAGTAGGAGCAATTGCAAGCCAGCCACCTAAATTTAACCAGAATAATGAAAAAGATAAAATAAAAAATATTTCTCTTCCTTTATCAATAAATAATCCAAAAATAGAAGCTATTAAAATCAAAACAAATGAAATTAAAATTGTTTTTAAATATTTTAATTTATCAGTTAAAAAGCCAAATAAAGGTCTGCCAATAGCATTAAATATGGCAAATATTGAAACGAATAATGCAGCAGTAGTACTACTTACACCGATAACTTCCTGGGCAAATGGACTTGTAATGCCTATTGCCATTAAACCAGAAATAGAGCCAATTAAGTAACAAAACCAAAGCCCATAAAACTCTTTTAACTTTATCATTTGTCCTGTAGTTATTTCCATGTTATTTGAATTTTGTTGACTTAAATTAACAACTGTTTGTTTTTCTGGAAATTTTAGTAACAAAGATGATAAAAATATAATAATAAAAAATAATATTCCTAAAATTTTAAATGTGTTAAAAGGTCCGTACAAATTTATGAAATTCTTAATAATTGGTGCAGTTATAAATGGAGATAAACCAAACCCGACAAGAGTAAGTCCCATTGCCAGTCCTTTTCTTTCAGGAAAATGTTTTGCAGCAACAGCAATTGGCACACCATAAATTATTCCAACTCCGATACCTGCTATAATGCCATAAGAAATAGTAATTTTTAAAATATTATTAGAAAAACCTGAAATTAAGAACCCTGTCAATAAAAATATATTACCCAAAAATATCATTTTAAAAGGTCCTAATTTTTCAATTTTTCTTCCCGCGATAGGCATTGTTAATGCAAAGAATAATAAAAATAACATATAAGGCATTCCACTTTGGGTAGCAGTTATTTTTAAAATCTCTTCCAGTGGTTTTCTAAAAACACTCCAGGAATATATACTTCCAACACATAAATAAATAATAATACCTAAAATAATATATAAATATCTTATTTTTATCTTCAATTCACTTCCTCCTAAATAATTTTTAATCAATTATCAATATGCTGCCTGTTAATAATACAAAAACTGATTTATATTTTACCAGATGCTTTTTTAACTCTATCCATAATTGCTCTACCTATCCCTGTTTCTTCTATTTTTTCAAAATAGATTTTTTTACATTTTTTCATCTAACTTGTGCAAAACAAAATATAAATTTGAAGCTGCTTCTAACATGTCACCAGCAGGTGACAAAATCTCAATTTTATCTTTTGGAACATTTAAAGCAAAATCGCCAGGATTTTAAAAAATACAAATCCAGAATTTTTTACATTAAATTTTTTTAAATCACTTTTTTCAAATAAAATAACTCTGGCTTTGGGTGCATAATGCCTTTTAAATAAGCCAGGAAAAACTTTATCATAATGATTACCAGCAATATCTATTTTTTTACCGATTACTTTTTCAATATCTTTAGCCGTTATCACTCCACTTCGTAGCATTACAATTTTTTTTAAACTTACATCAACAATCGTTAACTCCACGCCAACAGAACACCGTCCTCCATCAATTATAAAATCTATACTTTTGCCGAATTGTTTTTTTACATGCTGAGCGGTCGTTGGACTTAACCTGCCGAATTTATTGGCACTTGGTGCAGCAATTGGCGTACCACATAGTTTTATAAATTTTAAAGCTATTTTATTTTTTGGCATCCTAACAGCAATAGTATCTAATCCAGCTGTTACAATATCAGACAATTTGAGACTTTTTTGGGCAACTATGGTTAAAGGCCCCAGCCAAAATTTTTTTATTAACCGCTCTATTCTTTTATCTACTCTTTTGTATAAATATTTAATTTGTTCTTTTTCACAAATGTGAACTATCAAAGGATCAAAAAAAGCCTTTTTTTAACTTTAAAAATTTTCTTAACTGCATTTACATTAAAAACATCAGCACCAAGCCCATACACTGTTTCAGTAGGAAATGCTACAATTCCACCATTTTTAATTATTTTAGCTGTAATCTTTATATGCGCTTCTAATTTTTTTTGCATTTAAAAAAATACAGTTCTCACTTATATTTCAGTTATTTTTTTGAACATAATTCAGCGTCGTCTTTTTCAAGTTCATCTCTTTTTTCTTGTTGATATTTTTTTACTTTTTCTCTTATGTCCGGATATTTTAAACCAAATATCTTTGCTGCCGCAAGTGCAGCTAATTCTGGCTCTAAAACAGTTAATACTGCAACACCTGATGGCATCCTCAAACTTGAAAAAATATCTGCGCCTGCAAATTTATCACCATAAGGTGGACAAGCAATTACAGGGCAATAAGTTTGAGCATCAGAAAACCCGCTCAATGCATTACTTCTTCCTGCAACTGTTATAAAAACAGTATCATCTGACTCATTTTTTTTGATTATATCCAAGGCTTTCAAAGGAACTTTATGTGCTGATCCAACACGCAATTCATAATCAATTCCAAACACAGATAAGGTCTTTGCTATTTTGTTACAATGCTCTAAATCACCTTTTGAACCCATAAGGATAACAACTTTTGGCATTTTTTACCTTCTTTTTTATTTTATTAAATTTTCATAATCAGCAACACTACCTCTATCTTTAAAGCATTGGATTATCTTTTTCCCTATTTCACTTAAATTTGGTTTATCAAATTTTTCTAACTGCTTTTTAAAAAATTCGTAAAAAATCTCTGTTCCTTTTAAATAAGCTTCTTCTCCAACTTCTGGTTGTAATCTTACATCAAGTAAAAATTCAGGCATTTCAAATTCTTCAATTATAACTTTTTTTTCAATATATCCTAACAATTCACACTTTGCTGGACGAAGTAGTGATAAATCATATGGCTTATTTCCTCTTCTTGCTAAATATTCCCTAATCAACCACTGCGGCATAAATTTTACTTTCCAAGCACCTACATATTGATTAGGAAATAAAACATATATTGTTTTTGGATTAGCAACTATCTGGTCAAGCAAAAGATTGGCATGCTTTAAAAAAGAACCGGGTAAAAAAGGACCACCATAAGAACCAACTCCCTCACTAGTCATTCCAATTGTATCAACTATGCTCGGATTTTCATGCCCTCTTGGAGCAGCAAGTCGCCACAACCAGGCAAGTGCCCGTGGCAATATATGAAAATAACCAACTATTCCGTATGTTGGTTTTTCTTTTCTGCAAAGAGGTGTCCTTACTCCAAAACTTCTATAATCAACTTCAACCGGCTCATTTACTACACCCGGCACAAGCTCCCTTGGAAAAATAACCCTTGGATTAGGACAGGGCTTTCCAACATCATCCATTATATGTTCCCATATCAAACAAGTAGCACCAGGTCTACAATCAATGTTTAAGAATAAAACAGGTATTTTTGGATGAATACATAATCTTTCAAAACTTGGGTTAACACCATATTTTTTTATATGGTCAACTCTAACAAACCACGCATGCTCTGCATCTAATATTGTTATTTTGCCATTATTCTTGCTGATTGATGGATGAGTTAAAGTCATGTCATCGGATATTGGAAAAAGTTCACATTCTTTAATTATATGATAATCAATAATATCTCCTGTTACAATGTTTTCGCCTATTATCATTCTATTGTTTTCAGAATGCTCCATATATTCATTTAATTCACTTTTACCACCACCACTAGCACCTTCATGAAGCATTACAACTTCATTTTTATATGGAGTCACTACTTTTGTTGATGATGAATGCAATGTTAGCCAGTTTTCTTCTTCCCCATATTGTAATAATGCGCCATATAAACCTTTTTTTGCACTAGGACCTGGATATAAATTATAAGAAAAAATCTCATAACAGTTATCTGTTCTATTATGAACAACAATTTGTTTGCCCTGAAATTCTGTATGCCTAAAAACAGGTGCAAGAAATAAAGTAATTTTTGGAGTAAAATCATCAGGAACATCTTCCGGTTTTATCATTCTTTGTAAATCAGCAATTGCTCCTGCAAAAAAACCACAATTAGCAGGTCCTATAAATAATGCATTGTATTTTATTTTATCGCGTCCAACAGTAAATGGCATTACAATTAAATTCTGTGTTTTAAGCCAATCAAACGTTGCATCTCTTAAAGTGCTAAATTCTTTTTTAAAAACATCCTTGAATCTCGGCTTATCAGTCTCCTTATTATCCCCGATATATAAGCAATCAGGGTCACGGCGTCTCATATAAACCTCGGTATAATTTACTGCAACTCCATTCTTACATTTTACAACCCAACCTTCTTTTACTTTACCTTTTCCTGGAATATCAAAAACAATATCAAATGTTTCATTTTCTTTTCCACCAAGAGCCAATTCAAGCAAATGTTCTCTATTTTGCGGAAATATTCTAATGCCTGGGGCTTCAATAACTTTTTTTACTATATCATAAATTTTCCAATCTTTTACTTTTTGTATCACTTTAATACCTCGCATAATTAAATTTTAGAAAATTATAAATTTCATCATTAATTAATTTTGCAACAGTTTATTAAAAATTAAACATATTGTCAATACTTTTCGGCTGCGGTTAGTGTAAAATATTGTGTGGACTTTTCAAAAAAGGTGCCTCCTTGTAAAATAAAGAAAAACTTTAAATTACGAAGGAGGCAACCAATGAACAAAAAGTATTTAGAGTTTCCATCTACAAGTATAGCACAAGCATACAGGTTTTTGCCACAAGATTTTCAAGATGATTTTTGGAGTGATTTAGATTTAAAAGCAAAGGAATTTTACAAATATGCGTTAGAGGTAGGATTAGAATATGAGGTAGATGAGTTATTAGGAGCAAGCAAATATGAGAGGGCGAATGAAAGAAAAGGTGTAAGAAATGGTTATAGGAAGAGGAAAGTAATCCATACAACAATTGGCGTAATAAGTAATTTTAAAGTACCAAGAGTAGAAGATATAATATATGAATCAAGAATATTGTTGCCATATGTGAGAAGGACGACAAAATTTGACGAAGCAATATTAACAATGTATGTGAAAGGTCAAAGTACAAGGAGGATAAGAGATAGTTTTAAAAGGATATTTGGGAATAAATTTTCGCACGCAACAGTATCAGCAATATTACAAAAATTACAGGAGAAATTAGATATATGGCGAAAAAGGACGATAAACAAAGAATATTTTGCATTGGTAATGGACGGAATATGGTTAAATTTACGAACAGTACCAAAATATATT
>Ga0101944_10005047_pt1 | contig 15503 bp, 15 predicted proteins | sample DewCreD2012metaG_FD_75245 | JGI IMG/M metagenome (GOLD analysis project Ga0101944, IMG submission 75245) | Hot spring sediment bacterial and archeal communities from British Columbia, Canada, to study Microbial Dark Matter (Phase II) - Dewar... ...
TCCTGGCGCTTGCCGTATTCATTACAATCAGGATGCGGACAAAAGTCACCTGTTTTTGCAAATCGTTCCATTTTGTTCCCTCGCTGTAAGTTGGCCCTAGTTTACTCAAAACCGCCAACACCAATTAGGGAGACTATCCAAATACCGCTCCCATGTTGATTGTCAATGGCGGCAGCGAGACCCAAAAAGAACAATGGCTGAACGAAATTACCGCTGCGCAGGGCTTTCTGCTTGCAAGCGCCGGCAATGAGCCAAATCAGGCTGGTTCGGATTCAATGTGTCCATACCCTGACCCGCAATTGGGTCTCAAGACATTGGCGCGGCGGGAGGGTGATGAGTACGTTATCAACGGGACAAAGGCTGCATTTATTACAAATGGTGGAATTGCCAACGCATACTACGTCATTGCGCGAACCGATTTGAACAAGCCGCCCTTCGAAAGCACTTCTTTTTTCTATGTGCCTGCGGATACTCCGGGCATTTTTGCAAGTAGACGGACAGAGTTAATCGGCTGGAAAACGGCCCATAACACAGAGATACGCTTCGAGGAGTTGCGCGTGTCTAAAGATTGTTTGTTGGGTGAAGAAGGCGCGGGGCTGCCGGTGTTCTTGATGCGCTCTCTGCCTTATATTGGAGTGGGATTTGCCGCCTGTTATGTTGGGTTGGCGCGCGCGGCGTATGAATATGCCCTTGATTATTCAAAAACCCGTTTCAGTTGGGGAACTCCCATCATCAATCACCAGGCCGTCGCCGCAAAGATTGCAGATATGTACACCAATTGGCATGCCGCTCGGCTCATTACCTGGGAGGCTGCCCATGCCATCGACCATGGTTCTCCAATGGCTGGTCTCAAGTCGCCACTCGCGAAAACGTTTGCGGTGGATGCCGCAATCAAGAATGCGCAGTTGGCCGTTCAGGTCTTGGGCTCATACGGTATTACCCGCGAGTATAAAACAGCCAAGATGTTGAACGATGCCTGGGTTGGCTGGTCGTGTGATGGTACAAACGATGTATTGCGTCTGCACATGGTCAATTTCCTGGCAGGGCGAATTCCTGGTTTGGAGTAATTACTGACGTCTATACTACGCTGTGTCATGCCGGTCTACACTGCCAAAAATTTTACCGAATCGCCGCTTGACAGCCTGACCTGCCCCCGCTATAATCAGCCCGCTTAAACGGGACCACTATCCAGGAATGGATGCAATCATATTAAGGAGTAAAGCATGCCCCCTCATCCAAAGCGTAAACATTCGAAGGGTCGCCGCGACCGCCGCCGCGCCCACGATGCCTTGCAGGCCCAGAACCTGGTCGCCTGCCCCAACTGCGGCGAAATGCGCCTGCCCCACACCGTCTGCCCCAAGTGCGGACAGTACAAGGGCCGCGAAGTCGTCGAAATCAAGAAGAAGGATTGACCTCCTGAACCTTGACGCGCCGTGACCTTCACGGCGCGTTTGTGTTTTAACGCGCGAGGTGAACTATGACGATTGATTTTTCTAAAACTGCTTTCGTTTTTCCGGGGCAGGGGTCGCAGGCGGTTGGGATGGGGCGTGAACTGGCCGAATCCTTTCCCGCTGCGCGCGCCGTGTTCGAGGAAGCCGATTCCATTTTGGGATTTTCATTTTCCAAACTGATGTGGGATGGCCCAAAAGAAGAACTGGACGATACCGTGAACACCCAGCCCGCCTTGTTCATTCACTCCCTGGCCGTTTGGAAAACCTTTTCCCCGTTGCCTGCTCCCGTTTGCGTGGCCGGGCACTCGCTGGGGCAGCTCTCCGCGCTCACGGCGGCCGGCGCGCTCTCGTTTGCCGACGGATTGCGTCTCGTTCGCAAACGCGGCGAGCTGATGAAACTGGCTGGGGAGCGCAACCCGGGCGGGATGGCGGCCATTTTGGGGCTGGATATCCCGACCCTCGACAAAGTCTGTGCTGAGGCCAGCACCGAGGCGGAGATTGCGCAGGTTGCCAACGATAACTGTCCCGGCCAGGTGGTGATTTCAGGCCATAAAACGGCTCTCGAGCGGGCAATTGCCGGGGCCAAGGCTGCCGGGGCCAAACGCGCCCTGCCGCTGGCGGTCAGCATTGCGGCGCATTCCCCGCTGATGGCGACCATCCAGTCGGAATGGGATGCCGCCGTAAACGAGTCGCCGTTTTCCGATGCACAGATACCGGTGGTGGGCAACGTGGCAGCCGCCCCGCTCTCGACTGCGGAGGCTTTGCGCGCCGATGTGCGGGCCCAGATGCAGAACCGGGTACGCTGGACTGAATCGGTGCGCTGGATGCACGCCCAGGGTGCGGAAATTTTCGTCGAAGCGGGAACAGGCTCCGTGTTGGGCGGGCTGGTCAAGCGCATTCTCGAAGGCGTGACCACCCTTCCGTTGGGAAATCCACAGGATTTCGATGCGTTGAAGTAACGCAAGATGCCATCTTGCTTTACCTGGAGCGCAAGATAACATCCCGCGCTATTCTTTTTCCCCGGCTCGCTGATGCCGTTCTGCCTGCTCGTGCAAGCCTAGAACGGTGAAATATTCCGCCGCGCGCCACAGGTAGGGGCGCGCTTCGCTCAGTTTCCCCCGTTCATAGAGCAGCCAGCCATAATTTCCGGTTTGGGCCGCCACCGAGTAGCGGTCGCCAATTTCGAGGTAGATTTGGCAGGCGCTTTGCAGCGTTTGACGGGCGGCTGCCTCCTGTCCGTCCAGCAGGGCAATTGCTCCCTGGGCGGCCAGGGTATTGGCTTCGCCCAGACGCGCTTCGACCTTGCGGTAAATCCCCTCAGCGCGCTGGAAGGATTGTCGGGCGGTTTGGGTTTCCCCTTTTTGGAAGAAGAGTTCGCCTAATCCGTAAAATGCGTTGGCCTCGCCGAGTTTATTGCGCAGGGACCGATACGCGCTGAGCGATTCCAGGTAATATCTTTCGCTTTCTTCATATTCCTCGCGGCGGCGGGCCAGGTCGCCCAGGTTCTCGAGGCAGGCTGCTTCTCCCAGCCGGTAGCCGATGGCGCGATAGACCTCCATCGCTTCAGTAACCCGCTCTTGCGCTTCGCTCAAGCTGCCCTGCAGGCGGGCGGCGTGTCCCAACCCTTGCAGGCAGTTGGCCTTACCCAATTGGTTCGCAATTTTTCGGTAAATTTCGAGCGCTTCGCTATAGCGGATTTGCGCCTGGCGGTACTGCCCCTGGTGGAGCAGGATATCGCCCATGTTTTGGATGCAGTTGGCTTCGCCCAGGCGGTCTTTCTGCTGCCGGTAGAGCGGGAGCGCGGCCCGGTAGCGATGTTCCGCGCCGGAAAAATTTCCCATCAGGCGGGCGACATCGCCCAGGCTGCGGATACAGGCTGCTGCCCCAGATTTTTGGCCCTGTTCCTGGTAGATGTTCAAGGCTTGTTGGTAATACTGTTCGGCCAGTTTTGTTTCGGAGAGTTGAATATAAACATCGCCGAGTCGCTGCTGGCAGGCGGCTGCTTTGGGCAAATTCTTGGCGTTGTTGTAATAGGCAAGCGCTTTCTGGAAGTGTTCTATTGCCTGGCCGTAATCGTCAATCCAGTAATACACTTCGGCCAATTTCGACAGGCAGGCGGCCTCGCGGGCTTCGTCTTTCAGTTCGCGGAACAGGCGCGCGCCCTGTTTCAGGTAAGAGACGGCCAGTTGCCGGTCCGAAAAACCGGGCAGCGAGGCGTAGTTGCGTCCGATAATGAAGAGTAAGGTCGCCAGTTCTTCTCGACGGGCGGGGTCGGTTTCAATCCGTTTCCGCAGCGATTCCAGTTCTTCGAGATTCTTCTTTGCAGGACGGGTGATGTCTTCTGGCTGCTGGCGAAGGATGCTGGCTGTGACCGGTTCGGCGCGCGCGGCAGACAGCCCGGTCGATTGGAAGTGGAAGGCGGCGCTGTACCAGTCGAAGAAGTCTGGCGCGGAAATATCCAACCGGTCCATCGCCAGGTCGGTTAGGAACAGGACGACCGGGATGGGCAGTGTGGAGCGCAGGATGTCGCGCTCGGCGTTGAGGGCCGCTGCGAAAGGCGGACGCCCGCCCGGCGCGACGGTGGCCTCGATGAGATGTTCCATGCCTGTCACAACCAGCGCGGCCAGGCGCGGTTTTTGGAGCAGGGCGCGTCCTTCCGGGGTGGATTGCAGGGCCTGGCGCAGGTTTTCGGGATGCCGGTTGGAGAGGTCGAGATGAATGGCCTGAACACCTTCGGCCTTGAGGGCTTCTTCGAGCCGCGAAATGACCTCGTTGCGTTGGCGCGGTTCGTTGACGCGCGCCAGTCCCAGCGAAAACTGCCCCTGGTGGAACAGGGCAAAGCGCCGCAGCCGCTCGAATTCATCGGGAGAATCGGTGATTCGTTCGCTCATTTGCGTATAGTCACTTTGTTATAGCATTGCTCGTTAATTTTTTATGGCGCAATTGGCCTGCGGAATAAATTGCGCATTACGGTCAGGTGCGCAGCACGCTGCCGCGTTCGCGGCGGGTCGCTTCGAGCGCGGATTTGAATTCGGGCGTCTCCCACAGCAGGGGGTGGACGCCAATCCAGCGTTCGGCTTCGTATTCCAGCGCGGCGCGGCGGTAGAGCAGGAAGCGTCCGTCTTCGTCGGGGTTGATGGTGGTTTCGAGATGGGTTTTTGCCAACAGGTCGTAGTGCCGCAGGGTGAGTTTGCGGGCCATTTCACCGCGCACCAGGCTGGCGGCGCGGTTGACGGCGCGCTCATCGACCAGGGCGTTCGATTCGAGCAAGGCTTCTTTGAGAAGGCGCAGCAGGTCGCGCGGGCAGCCGCCCGAAAGGTGAGCCAGCCGCACAGCGATGGAGGGATCGGCGAACAGGTCTTTGTCCACCCGCAGGTAGATGGCATTGAGCAGCGCGGCGACGCTTCGTTCCTGGATGGAGCGGTGGTTGCCGCGCGGGTAGACCGGCAGCATGGGCAGGGTCTCTGGCTCGTAGCGGTCTTCGACCGTTTCGCCGGGCGGGTTGTAGAGCAGCGAGATGGGCAGGACGAAGATGGTGTGGGCGTCCACGCCGTTCAGCAAGTCGGCGTTGGTCAGCACGGCCCGGCTAATCATCTCCGGCGGATAGCGGTCGAGGTTGTCGAGGATGAAAATGACCCCGCGCGGGTAAACCCTATCGGAGATTTTGCGCGATTCCGATAAGAGCAGGTTCAGGTTTTGGCGCAACTGGTCGGGATATTTCTCTACGGCCTGTTTGATTTCCTCGCGCTGTTTGCCGGTCGTTTTGCGCAGCAGGCTCAGGCCAGAGAGCAGTTTGCCCAGCGGGGTGCTGACCCCCAGCCCGGCTTCGCCCGAAAAGGCGATGACCCGTTCCACTTCGCGCTGTTCAACATGGGTCACTTCCTGGAACCAGTCGGTGACGACTTTGACGGCTGTATCGGGCAGGGGTTTGAGTTTCTTGTCGGCGTCGAAGGCTTCGTCGAGCAGGCGTAGCATGAGCAGGAACAGGTCGCCAAAGCCGATTTCGTTGGGGTCGGCCTGTTCGTTGACGACGGCGTAGAGCGGCAGGTAGCCCTCGGCTTTGGCGCGGTCCATCACGCGCGCCAGTTCGGTCGATTTGCCGCAGCCGCGATGCCCGGCCACGGCAATGTGGCTGTATTTGCGCTCGGCCTCGGCCCCGCGCAGGCGGCGGGTGATGCGGTCGTGCAGGTTGGTGCCGCGCGCCGGGTCGAAATCGCACCAGCGCGGGTCGCCGGGGTCGAGCGGTTCATCGGGGTTGCAGCGCCCGATTGCTTCGATGATGAGATTGTTCATGGTCACCTCTCGTAAAATTCGGGAGAAACATCCCGAAAAATGAACTTACAAGAGATGTTGCAAGATTCGTGCCGGGGGTTTATGACATTTGACGTGATATTTTTCATTCCCAGCCCGTAGTATAATCATCCCATGATAGTGATGTCTGACAATACAATTGTCAGCGCCCTTTGGCGGTGGTCGTACTATACCTGGTCAGCGTGAAGATGCTGACCAGGTGTTTTTTTAACCCTCACCCCCGTCCCCTTTCCCCAAAAGGGAGAGGGGGAAAGGAAAAATCGATGAGATTGAGCAAACTTGCCTCCGAAATTGCCGAGTCCCCGACGCTGACGCTGAATGAGGAAGCCCGGCTGCTGCGGGAGCGGGGCGAACCCGTCATTCACCTGGGAATCGGAGAGCCGAAGAACAAGACGCCCATCAATGCCATTCTGGCCTCGGCGGCCAAACTGACCAGCGGGGAGGTGAAATACACTCCCGCCGACGGCACGCCTGCTCTCAAAAAGGCCATCATTCGCTACACCGAAGAAAATTATGACCGGCTGGTTTCGCCCGACAATGTCATCGTGACCAATGGGGCCAAGCAGTCGCTGTTCAACATTTTTTACAGTATTCTGAACCCACAGGATGAAGTCATTGTGCTGGCCCCGTACTGGGTCTCGTACCCAGAAATTATCAAGATGTGTTACGGCGTGCCGGTGATTGTGACTCCCGAAGACGGGACCTTCATCCCCAATTTCGCCGAAATTGAGCGGGCGGTGACGGGATATACGCGCGCGCTGGTTGTCAACAGCCCGAACAATCCCTCCGGCGCGGTCTACCCGCCCGAATTAATCGAAAAACTGGTCAATTTTTGCGAGCGCAAAGGAATTTACCTGATTTGCGACGACATCTATCACAAACTGGTCTTCGACCGCAAGGAAGCGGTCCCGGCTTACCGCTTTACCAACCGCGACATCGAGGACAGCCACATCATCGTGGTCAACGGGGTGGCGAAGGTGTACGGGATGACCGGATTCCGCGTCGGCTGGGTGGTGGGTCCCAAGCCGCTCGTGCGGGTGATGACCAATGTGACGGTTCAGACGACTTCGGGTGTTTCGCCCGTGAGCCAGGCCGCCGCCGAGGGAGCGCTGAATGGCCTGCAAAATGTGGTCGAGGCGATTCGGCTCCAAATCCAGAACAACCGCGAGGTTTTGTTGCAGGAGATGAAAACCTTTAACGGTGCGCGGCTGATTAAACCGGACGGTACCTTTTACGCCCTGCCCGATTTGCGCGCCTTTGGCAACAGTTCGGTCGAAATCTCGAAGTTCCTGCTCAAAAAGGCGCTGGTGGTGACGGTTCCGGGCAAGGAATTTGGCATGGAAGGGCATATCCGCCTGTCGATTTCGGGGACGGTCAAGGATGTGACCGAGGGCGTTGCGCGTATCAAGTGGGCCCTCGACCCGACCAGCCCGAATGAGATTTATATTGGCGACCGAAAAATGGTGAGGGATTGGTTATAGCATCTGTGGTCTCGATACGGCGGCGATGGTCGAGTAGGGCGTAGCCCGTATCGAGATCCCGCCGCCTACTCGACCACCAACAGGAGAATCTATGAATAATTTACTCAACATCAAAACCCCCGCCGAAAGCGTGGCCCAGGCCCGCAAGGCAGATTACAACCTGTCCAATCATGGCGTGGCGAATCTGCGCCTGGCCTACTGGAACCTTTCGACCGAGGCGCTTTACGAGGAGGCCATTTTCCGCGGCGAAGGCGCGACAACGGCCGGCGGGCCGTTTACGGCCAACACCGGCAAACACACCGCGCGCTCGGCCAACGACAAATTCGTGGTGCGCGAGACCGATTCGGAGGGGAACGTCTGGTGGGGGGTGTATAACCGCCCGTTCGAAGCCGGTAAATTCGATGAGTTGTATGCACGCATGTTGGGTTTCCTGCAAGGGCGGGACGTGTTCGTGCAAGATGTCTACGGCGGCGCGGACGAGAACTACCGCCTGCCGGTTCGGATTGTGACCGAACTGGCCTGGCACAGCATGTTCGCGCGGAATATGTTCATCTTGCCGGGCTCGCTGGAAGAATACAAGCGTTTCGTGCCGGAATTTACGTTGTTTGCCCTGCCCTCCTTCAAAGCCGCCCCGTCAGTCGATAATACGGCCAGCGAGACCTTCATCTGCCTGTCGTTCGAGAAAAAACTGGCGATTATCGGCAACACGGCTTACGCCGGCGAAATCAAGAAGTCCGTTTTCACGATTTTGAACTACCTGCTGCCGCTCCAGGGCGTGCTTCCCATGCACTGCTCGGCCAACGTCAGCCCGGATGACCCGGACGATGTGGCGCTGTTCTTTGGCCTGAGCGGAACCGGCAAGACGACCCTCTCCGCCGACCCCACGCGCCGCTTAATCGGCGACGACGAACACGGCTGGAGCGACGAGGGCATCTTTAACTTCGAGGGTGGCTGCTACGCCAAGGTGATTGGACTCTCTGAAAGCGCTGAACCAGAAATCTACGCTACCACCAAACGCTACGGGACGATTCTCGAAAACGTGCCTTACGACCCGGTGACGCGCATCATCGACCTGGATGACGACACCCTGACTGAAAATACCCGCGCCTCGTATCCGCTGGAGTTCATCGCCAACGCCGTCCCGCAGAAAAAGGCCGGACACCCGAAAAACGTCATCATGCTGACCTGCGACGCGAGCGGCGTCATGCCGCCCATCGCGCGGTTGACCCCGGACCAGGCGCTTTACCAGTTCATCAGCGGGTACACGGCCAAAATAGCGGGAACCGAAGTCGGCTTGGGGAAAGAGCCGGAAATCACCTTTTCGGCCTGTTTCGGCGGGCCGTTCATGGTGCATCACCCCTACAAATACGCGGAACTGCTCAAGCGCAAAATCGAGCGATACGGCGTGACCTGCTGGCTGGTCAACACCGGCTGGGTCGGCGGGCCTTATGGGATTGGCAAGCGCATCAGCATCCGCCACACGCGGAATTTGCTGAACGCCGCCCTGACCGGCAAACTGGCGAATGTCGAATACTACCGCGACCCGGTCTTTGGCTTCGAAGTCCCCAAAACCTGCCCGGATGTGCCGGATTCGGTGCTGGAACCCTGGTCGAGTTGGCCCAGCCGCGCTGAATACGACAAGCGCTATAAGGATTTGGCCTCGCGCTTCATCCAGAACTTCGCAAAGTTTGAAAGTCAAACAGACCTCCCTTGCCCCCTTGCCCCTGAGGATGTTCTGACTCTGCAAGGTCTATCGTCAATGGGTCAACGGGCAACCGGCATGAAATAACGGCTTTTCGGTCTGTGACTGTCACAGTCACTTGTAAGATTTCCAACCATCGCCGCTTATCTTCAAAGGTTGGATTTTCCAAGCCTGCCGCAACCGTTTCACGGAATTGCATAAGGTTTTCTATGTTGCGGTCTGTTAGTTCAAACTTCAAAGCCGATTCAAGTTTCGCCCGCCGCTCTTGCAAAGCCTGATACCGCCGGTCTATTTCAAGGGCTTGTTGTTCAAGTTTCGCCGCAACAAGCCCTTTAGTTTTGATTATAGCCCGCGCAACGTCATCCGCTTCTTGTTCGGTCTTTTCAAGCAAAGCGTTTACATGCTCTAATTCTTTGCGCCTGGGTTGCATGTTTTCAAGTTCCTGGGCTTGCGCCTGCCGTAAATTAGTCTCGAATCGCTCAGGGGATGTAATCAAGCGCATGATGTAATCCCAAGTTACAGGTTCTATAATCTTGCCGATAACAAGGGGTTCTTGGCATTTGTCCTTTTCGTAATAGTGACTTCGCCTTGTGCAATAGTACCTGCCCTTTGTCCCTACCATGTGACGCCCGCAACCGCAAAAGATAATACCGCGTAAAAGATATTCGCGCTTTGTCCTTCGCTTGGCAATTCGGCTATTGTATGCCCGCCGCTCTTGGGCAAGTTCCCAAACTTCACGCGAAACAATACCCGGCACTTCAATCGCTATATGTTCGTCTTTAGGTCTTTTGCCGCCCCTACCGTTTGCCCCAATATATTTGCCATAGTGCAAAATTCCGCAATAAGTCTCAGATGTGATAATCCAATAAACCGCGCTCATATCCCAAGTACAAGATTTCTTGCGTTTTTTATTCCAACCTTTAGCCTCGGAGGGCGTAGGTATCACCATTTGGGTTAATCGCTTGGCAATTCCCAATAGACTCATGATTTTGCCGTTTTCATCCCCGTTTACATACCAATCAAAAATCATCCTAACAATCTGGGCTTGCGATTCGTTTATGGTCAATTCGCCATCTTGGTATGAATAACCATAGGGGGGCGTTCCTGCCCCAACCGCTTTGCCTGTTTTTGCTTTTCCATTTCGCCCGCTTGACGTTCGTTCTATGATTTTTTTTCGTTCGTCACTACCTTGCCAACCTTTGATAACTAAAACTATATCAAGTTCGCTTGTTACTTGCCCAATATCGAGAGCGTAAATCGTAATACCCGTCCGCAACCAATCCCGCACGGATGTAAGCAGGTCAACAATATCACGGCTTAAGCGGTCAACCCGATAAACCAAAACGGTCTTGACCTGCCCGGTCTCAATTGCTCGTTGTAATTGCCTGCCCTGGGGTCTGTTTGCAATTGGAATTGCCCCGCTAATATCATCCTGATACACACCCGCAACATCAAAGCCGTTTTGATGTGCAAACTTTTGACAATTCTCAATTTGACTTGGCAGGCTGTAACCGCGTTCGGCTTGTTCATCCGTTGACACTCTGGCATAAATCACCGCTGTTTTTGTCATGGTCTTTTTGTCCTTTCGTGTGGGGCTAATACCCTTGTAACTGCCCGATTGTTATTCGATTGTTAAACAACCGGGCAGGGCGCAAGGGCATTAGATTCGGGCTTGTTCTGTTACGGTTGTGTTACCTTTGCCATTGGCAGGGGTAACAAGATTGCGGTAACGCCAAGCCGCTTGTTTACAGGCTTTGTTACAGTATCGCCGCCTGCCGTGCCTGCCTGGGCTGATACGTTTGCCGCAAGCAGGGTTTTCACAATGCGTATCAGGGCGGGGCGTCTTGGCGGGCTTGGTCTGGGTCATTTGAAAAGGCTTTTCCATTCGTGGGGGCAGGTTGCCCCGCTTTTCATTAGCCATTGCCGGCCCTCCCGTTTGCACTTCAGGCAAAACACGATAAACCGCGCCTTTTGGGTCTTTGGGTAAAGAATTGCTAATCCCGCGCCGCGCTTTGAAAAGGGGCAGGGCTTGCGCCCGTTTCGCCCTCCCTGAATTCTGGCAATCGGCTTTGCGCCTCGCTATGAAGGGGCAAGGATTCTTGCTTTCCATTGCGCCGCGCCGCCCTCCAACCTTCCAACCATGCGCCCCAATTGCCCGCGCTTTCATCGTCTTGGCTTTCCTCATCATCCTGGGGCTTGTTTTTATCTTTGGCAAGTTTGCCCAAGCCCAAAGCCCGCAAGTCTGAAAACCGCGATTCAAAATCCTTTGCCCATTGCTCAGCCAGGGCGGGGGCAAGCTCTCTTGCGATTTCATCCCCGCGCTTTTCAATCAGTTTCAAGGCTTCGCTTTCCAACCTATCACGAACAAAACTTTCACGCATTGCCCGTATGTTTTCAGGGTCAAAGATGTGAAAAGCAACGGTTGCCAGGATATTGACGGCAATCAAAGCCGACATGCCCAAAATCACGCCCCTGATTTCATCGGGGGTAAGGGTTGCGGTCATCCCGCTTTTACCCGATTCAAGCAGGGTATCAAACGTGAAAAGGGTAAATTCCCCCAAAGCATCGAGGGCAACCATCAAAGCCGCCGTGATTTTCTGGGCTAATCCTTCGGCCTTGTGCAAAAAGACCAAAAGCCAGGCAATCATCCCGCCGCTTGTTGCCGCCAAAGCCAAAAAGCCAATGATTTGTTGGTCTGCGGGCAGGGTAGATTGAATGAACATAAGTGAACGCGCCGCCGCGTAAACCAGCAAAGCCGCGCCAATGGCATAGAACAAAACGCTTGCGATTCCTTTCCAAAATGCTTTCATGGTTATTTCCTTTTCGGATGTGATTAGGGTAATACCCGTACACAAGTGTAGGGGCTGAATGCGCATTCAAGAGTTGTTACAACCGCGCCAGCAAAGCCGGGAACGAATGCGCACAAAAGAACAATCAGCACAACTAGCCCGCCGATAATAAAAGGGGCAACATTCTCTTCTTTCATGGTCTTATTTCCCTTCGCAGTTCGTGAATTGAGAATTTACCCAACCGGCCAAGCCGTCTGCCGTCTCAACTGCAAGCCAACCGGTTGCGGGTTGGGGTTTGGTTAAAGTCAACGTTTCGCCCTCGTTGACGGTTGCCAAGATAGGGCAATCCATCCTGCCGCAAGCCCGCAAGTTAAGCCGGCCCTCGGGCAAGCCTGTTTTGACCTGGCAGGTCTTGGGCGTGGGGCTTGGCGGGATGGTTGCGGGGGCGGCCTGGGTCGGCTTGACGGCTTGGGCAACCTGGGCATCTATCGCCGCCGCGCCGCCCTGGGGCGGGGGCGTGGGGGTCGGTTTGGCGGTTGTCGAGCCTTGTCGAGACACGGTCAACGTGCAAGCCAAAGCCGACAAAAGCAGGGGCAAGAGAAAAAACAGGATTTTGGTAAGTTTCATGGGTCATCCTTTCTGTGAATTGCCCCGCGCCGGTAAATAAAAAACCGCTTGCCGGTATGACAAGCGGTTAAGGTCAAGGCTATGTTAAAATAGCCTTAGCCCTTGCGCCGCTGTACTCGGCGTGGGGGTGAGGGCGTGTAATGTGTTACCAGCACACTACCCGCCCGTTATTAGGGGGTGAAATATCGTAACCTACGAAATTATTATACTATGCCTGGGGCTTTTTGTTACGGTCAATTTTCAGGCTTGCGCCCGCGCTTTTCCCCGCTTGCTTGCGCCTGGGCTTTGTAACTCAAAAGTGATTCTTTGTTGACCATCCAAACGATTGAAAACTTGCGGGCGGTTATCCTGCCCTGCCTGATAAGCCGGGTGACATATTCGGGATTGTACCCGCTCAATTCCGCCGCCTCGTTGACGGTCAACCATTCGCCGTTTAGTTTCATGGGGTCATCCATAAGCGGTATTATACCCTTGCGGGTAAAAGATAAGCCCGCCGCTTTTCGGGTGGTATAGTTGGGTTTATTCGGTTGGTAAGGTTCTGAAATATGGATTTTTGAGGGTTTTCTGTTATGCCCAATCGCCCGCCATTTTCTCAATTGACTCTCGAAAGTCATCAAGATAGGCTTGCAGTTCGGGCAGGTCTTGGTCATCTTGAAGTAATTCGGCAAGACGGCTTGCCCAATCCAAAACGCTTGCCCCTGGCAAGTCTTGGATAAAGGCTTGGGGGTCTATGCCGTATTCTTTACACAAAGCCGCCCAAGCCGCCGCGCCGGTCTGGTAACGTTTGGCAATCACCCCGAAAGCCTCAAATAATTCACCCCGATTTTTTAGTTCCTCGATTTTGGTTGCCAGTATCAGCAACCCGGCATATTCCAATTGCCTGATTTGGTGAAACATTCTCAACCGTTCAAAAGCCAGGCTGATACCGTAATGCTCTTTGACGGCAAAGGTCTTGCGGGGGGCTGAATTGAAAAGGGCATGATATTCTTGGTCATCCCCGCGCATATCCGCCGCAACGATTGCCGCAAAGCGTTCTTTGGGCGTCAATTTGTCATAATTCTTGCGTATGGCGTTCAGGTTCACTTTGGCACCTCCCGTGCTTTCAACGCGCTTTCAATCGCCGCCAAGCGGTTTTCTAATTCCCCGGTCTTGATTGCCTCGACAAACGCGCCGCAAATGGCAACGATAAGCCGCCCGCGTTGTACTGAATTTTCAAGGGGCAAAGATTCTTGCAGGGCATAATTCAAGACCTTTAGCACGTCATCAATCGTCTTGACCTGTTCAGGCAGGTTTGTCGAATTGCCAGCATGACCAACCCGCCGCCGCAGCAGTCGCAATAGCTACCCCTTCCGAAACGGCTCCACCAGATGGAGCGCAAGCTCCTTCATAAAGAAGTGGCAGTCGGTGACGATGGGGAAGGTCTGATGCGTGCCGCGATCGGTGAGCTTAATCACGGTGTCGGCGTCGCTGTCCACACAAAACACGCGCACCGAAGCAGGCAGCATGTTGCCTGTGGCGACCGAGTGCAGCGTAGTGGCGACCATAATCGCGACGCCGACGCCTGGGATGTGCGCCCGCATCGCGTCCTGTGCGTCCAGCACATCGGTAATCACTTCGGGCAGCGGTCCGTCGTCGCGGATGCTGCCCGCCAGCACGAACGGCACGCCGTGCTTGACGCAGGTATACATCACGCCGCGCGTCAGCACGCCCTGCTCCACCGCCTGACGGATGCCCCCCAGCAGGCGAATGCGGTTAATCGCGCGGATGTGGTGCTGGTGCCCGTGCGTGACGGGCGAGCCTAAGTCGAGCGACACGCCGAGCGAAGTGCCGTACATCGCCGATTCGATATCGTGCGCAGCGAGCGCGTTGCCCGCAAACAGCACATCGATCCAGCCGTTGCGGATGAGCTGCTCCAAGTAGGGTCCCGCGCCTGTGTGGATGATGGCGGGACCGCCAACGAACAGCACCTTTTCGCCGCGCGCTTTGGCTTTGCGCACCTCGTCGGCGACGCCGCGCACGGCGCGCTCTTTGGGCTTCTCGGACGAGACCTCGCTGCCCATGAACGCGAACACGGAGGTCGGGTCGCGCCGTTCGGGAGGCGTGACGCGGATGCCCTCGTGTCCGACGACTATCAGGTCGCCCTGTTTGACCCGCGCCATCGGCACAGTCGCCGCGCGCCACCGCCCGCCCTCTTGCCACACGCGCACCCCGCAGTCCATCTCGATGTTCTCCACAGGCACCCAGCGGCGATGCACGCGCACAGCGGTCTCCAAGTTCGTGGTGGAGTAGAAGTCTTCGGGGAACACGCCGTCTTTGGGGGCAGGCTGCAGGTGCGCGTCTTCGTGCGAGAAGAACGCCCCGTGCTGCTGCACCTCCTCCAGCACGCGCTCCAGCAACTCGTCCGTGTCGGCTTCCACCAGGATATCGAACTTGCTGGTCTCCTCGCGCGTGTGCCCGATTTTCGCGTGGCGCACCTCGTAGCGCACGCCCTCATACGACGACAGGATGTCCAGCACTTTGGAGAGGGTCAGCGAGTCGATCACATGCCCTTCCAGATGAATCGTCTCCGACGGCATCGTCATTTGCCTCCTTAGAGTTGCCGACCTGGGACGCCTGGCTCCGTCATCTTGTACGGGTCGAACACCTCGCGGATTTGCTCTTCGGTGAGCAGGTTGCGCTCGCGCACGATGTCAATCACACTGCGATTTTCGCGCAGGGCTTGCTTGACCACCTCCGCAGCGGTGGCGTAGCCCACATAGGGGTTCAGCGCGGTAGCGAGGCTGGGGCTGGTCTCGGCGTACCAGCGGCACTTCTCCTCATTGGCGACGATGCCGCGCACGCACCGCTCGTCCAGCTGGCGGAGCGCGTTCGTCATAATCTGGGTCGCAAACAGCGCGTTATATGCCATCACCGGCATCATCACATTCAGCTCCAGCTGACCCGCCTGCACGGCGTAATCAATCGTGGTGGCGCATCCCAGCACCTGGAAGCACACCATGTTCACCATTTCGGGAATGCTGGGGTTCACCTTGCCAGGCATGATACTGCTGCCAGGCTGGACAGCGGGCAGGGTAATCTCGGCGAAGCCTGTGAGCGGACCCGACGAGAGCAGGCGCAGGTCGTTCGCGATACGGGTGATTTC
>Ga0101944_10005048_pt1 | contig 15501 bp, 9 predicted proteins | sample DewCreD2012metaG_FD_75245 | JGI IMG/M metagenome (GOLD analysis project Ga0101944, IMG submission 75245) | Hot spring sediment bacterial and archeal communities from British Columbia, Canada, to study Microbial Dark Matter (Phase II) - Dewar... ...
CTGGCGGGCCGAGAAGGAGGCAATGGTCTGTGCACAAGGGGACGCAACTGCTGGGATGGATCACCGTGTTTCTGATGGCCTGGGGTGGACTGGCTGAGAGCGTACGCTTGGACAGGGAACCTCGCACCCCACAAGAACGCCGCGCAGGTGGGCCCCCAGCAGCGAGCGGCAATAGTTTGGTGGCCTTGGATTTCGACAATGTCGATCTGCGCGTCCTCATTAAATACGTCAGCGAGATCACCGGCAGAAACTACGTCGTCGACGATAAAGTGCGAGGACGAGTGACGCTGATCTCCCCGACGAAAATCCCCATAACGGAGTTGGAACGGGTCCTGGAGTCCTTGCTCGAACTGCACGGGTTCACGGCCGTCCCTTCGGGAAGCGTCACGAAGATCGTTCCCCTGCGCGAGGTCAAACAAAAGGGCGTCGAAACCGACGTCGGCCGCGATCCGCGGGAGATCACCCATGGATTCGGCCGCCAGACCGCCCCGGACGGCGTCCAAGTCTACAACCCGGCCTTCGACGTCACGCCGGCCCGGCTCATCAAGGCCCTCATTTGCGAGCGCGGGGTGATCGAGCCGGTGACCGCCGAGCGGATTGCCGCCGTGGCCTCGCGATAACGGCCGAAAACAGCGCGGCGGCCTCCGGTTTCGCCCATGCCTCTGGCAGGCAGGGGGCGGAAATCCTACAATCGGGCGCGGAGTGGGGTTCGATCCACGGTCACTTTCAGCAGGAGACCCAGCCGTGATGACGTTCATCATGTTCGGCAAGTACACCATGGAGGGCCTCAAGGGAATGAGCGCCGAGCGGACCGACAACGCCGTCAAGGTCATCGAGCAGTGCGGCGGCCAGGTCGAGGGGATGTTTGCGACCCTCGGGGAGCACGACCTGGTGCTCATCCTTTCCTTCCCCTCGCTTGAAGACGCCATGAAGTGCTCGGTCGTCCTCACCCGGATGACCGGCATCGCCTTCACCACGGCTCCGGCCGTGTCGGTCGAAAAGTTCGATCAGATGATGGCGGGAACGTAACCGAGGGCCGTCGTTCACGGAGAGCGTCTCGCTTTTCGCGGCGCAGTCCGCGAAAACCGGACTTTCCGCTTGCCCCGGAAGGAAACAGTCCCCGTGAACGTCCTCGCTTTCGGGCCGGCGTGGTGGCGCGAGCTGTTTCTCCCCTCGCCTTTGGAGGGTCCATGAGTGATCTTGCCTACAAGCCTGGAACCCGCGAAGTCATCCGGCGCCTCGAACAACTCCAGTCGCGTCAGGGGATGGATCGGATTTTCGCCTCCGTCAGCATCCCCTCGGCCGCGCTCGAGGAGTTCGGCCGCCGATACGGCGAGGGATTCTGCGACTATCCCGACCCGCGCGAACGCATCGCCTTTTGGGACCGATTCCTTGCCGAGCGGGCGGCGGTCGAGGACGATTCGCTTCCCTGCGCGTATTTGAGCGAAATGGACCAGGGGCTTTACGGCGGCCTGTTGGGCGGCAGCGTGCAGTTCATGGCCCATCCCGAGAACGGCTGGATCTCCTCGATGGTCGCGCCGCTGTTGAAGGACTGGTCGGAGTTCGACCGCCTCCGCTTTGACCCCAACCATGAGTGGTTCAAACGCTATCGGGAGCAGCTTCGGGTGTTCGTCGAGGGAGCGCGCGGCAAGTTCGCCGTGAGCCATTTCATCCTCATCGACGGGTTGAACTTCGTTTTCGAACTCGTCGGAGCGACGGAGACCTACGTGAGCCTGATCGAACGACCCGAGATGGTCCGCCGGGCAATCGACCTGGCCTTCGAGCTGAACGTGGCCGTGCAAGAGGCCTTTTTCGATTGCGTGCCGTTGCTCGAAGGCGGCACGGCAAGCAACATGGCCCAATGGATCCCCGGACGCATCGTTTCGGAAAGCGTGGACCCGTTCCACATGACCTCCGTCGAATACTTCGAGACCTGGGGCCGCGAGCCGGCCCAGCGGATCTTCGACCGCTTCGACGGCGGGGTAGTGCACATCCACGGCAACGGGCGCCACTTGCTGGAGGCGGTCTGCACGCTCCGGCGGCTGCGGGCCATCTACCTTGGCGACGACAAGGGATTTCCCGAGGCGTTCGACGTCCTGCCGGAGCTTCGGGCCCGCACGGGCGACATCCCCTTGGTGCTGGCCGTCGACTATCCCCGCTTCGTCGACAAGCTGGCCCGCCGCGAACTGGTGGGCGGGGTCTTCTACAAAGTCAGCGGCGCCCCCGACGCCGCGGCGGCGAACCGGCTGATGGAAAAGGTCCGGGCCTATCGCGCGGGCTGACGAGCCTCGCCGATGTCCGCGTGGTGCGCCCTGCGTCTGGGAAGCGTTTCCCGAAGCGTAGTGCGTCCCGGCAGCCTCCGGCAGCCTCGTCCGCAAGCGCGCTTGATCGACGGACGGTCTACCAAGCGGCGTCGACGGTGAGGGACTGGCGGGCCGAGCCGTCGGCGGCCAGGCGGTGAACGACAATCGCCTGGGGGCCCTGGATTCCCGCCGCCACGCGCCCCGCGCCGGCGACCGGAAGCAGCAGGGTGACTCGGCCGTCGGCCAAGGCCGCGCGGAGCGTGTATCCCGCCGCGGTTCGCTGGAGCAGGGCCCCGAGGGGGACTTTTTCGCCTCGCCGATGGGGACGGAACAGGGCGACGAATTCGGCGGACCGCGTCTTGGCGGCCGTCGCCGCGGTGAGATGCCATTCGCGGAGCTGGACGCGGGGCCGGGGATCGGGGTCGCATCGATCGGTCTGCGTGATGTTCAACCCCTCGGGCGCCAACAGCGCGATCGCGCACGCCGCGCCGCCGCGGCCGATCGCGATGTCGCGCTGGTCCGTCACCTTGAACTCGCTCGGCGCATGGAGCCGGTATTCGAAAGTCACGTCGCGCCGGGCCACGAGTTGGTCGAAGACGACCAGCAATTCGGGCTTGACGAAGATGATCGCCCGCGTGAACCGCTCCAAGAGCCTGCCCGCGGCGGGATTCGCCTCGTCGAGCCACGGGTAGGAATCGGCGGCCTCGCCGACGACGACGTCGATTTCCGGCGTGGTCTGGAAGGCCACGATCCGCCCCTTCGAGGACGCCGAATGCGGCGTCTGGCCGCGGCCGTCGACCGTGATGCTGTTGACCGACCGCGTGTTCCACATCCACAGCCGGTGGTGCTCGCTGCCGTGCACGTCGCGCCGCCCGCTCGACACCAGAAGCGGCTCTCCGTAAGCCGCGAGCTGGAAGGCGTTGTTCGCGTCGTAGCCGTGGGACTGGGTGCCCATGGGGCTGGACTTGAAGGCCACCTGGACGCCTTGGCGGGCATCGAGCAGGGTGCTGTTCAGGCAGGTCACGCCGGTGCCGCGGAACACGCGCGAGGTAGGCAGGTCGTCAGGCGGCTGGGCCTTGACGCGGGGCTGCGCGCCGCGCACGAAGCCGACATAGCCCTCGCTTTCCACCGGCCCGCCCATCTGCTCCACGTACCACTGCCAATGGCCGTTGCCGGATTGCGCGGCCAGAACCGACATGAGCGGGACGTTCTGCTGGGCCCGGCGGTCGGCGGCCAGGTCGCCGAACCCTCCGCCCCGCTTGTGCGGCGGCATCATGTACATGGCGAAGTAACCCGCCTTCGAAAAATACGGCTTGTCGTAGGCGCGGACGCCCATCGCCGATTGCATGATGTCGGCCCACCAGGTGAACCGTTCCAGGTAGCTGTTCCAGTAGCTTGCGCCTTCGTGCCAGCCGCCATCCGGATCGGCCCAGACCGGATAGACGGTGGCAAAGTAGTTCATGGCGAACCAGACCCACTCGTCGGCGCCCTCGATTTCGCCGAGAAAGGCCACGCCGACTTCGCCCAGGAAATGCCATGCCCGATTGGCGTGGCTGTCGAAGGGCCGCCAGAGAATCCGCGGGCAAAGGTGGGCAAACATCTCCTCGCCGCGGACCTTCATCACGCCGCGGCAGACGGCCCGTTCCTCCTCGCTCAACAGGTCGTGGAGGAAGGTGTAGGTTCGAGAAAACCGCGAGGCGTAGGGCATGCCCGCCTCGTCGTTGTAGCGATAGCCCGTGGCGCCGCGGGGGTCCCATCGGGCGCACTCCATGAGGATCCGCCTGGCCAACGTTCCGTAACGTTCGTCGCCCGTCAGCAGCCGGGTGAACGCCAGCGTCGCTGCCCCGTCCAGCGCCTCGATCGTATACAGCCGGTTGCCCCACCAGATCTCGCGCCACTCTTCGCTCAACGGTTTGGTTCCTTGGGGATACTTCGGCGGCTCGGCCGTGGGGGGAGGACGGTCGAGCAACTTGCGACACTCGGCTTCGAGCTTCTTGAGCCGGGGGGCCAAGGGGCCTTGGGCGAGTTCCCTGAGCCGCGGCAGATCCTCGGGCCGCAGGAACAAGCGGGGATGGGCCTTGGGGATCCGCGCCAGCAGCTCCCCGCGCGGCGCAAGGGGCATCGGGACCGCGCCCTCGACGATTTGGAACGTGCGGCCCCGGCTCCAAGCGGTTTTCTCGCCGGAAGGGGCAACGCCCCGGTACCGCCACGTATAGCGTCCGGGCGGCAAGACCTTCGCCGGACAGTGGACGTTCCAGGCGATCCCGTCGGCGCGGTAGGCGATCGTCCCATCCGAGCATTGATCGCCCCGGCAGCACTCGACCTCCCAGGCCGCGATGCCCTTCTGCGGCCGCCAGGTGAACGCCGGCGGAGTGACCGCGCAGTCGCTGCCCGCCGCCGGACGGAAACCCCACTCGCCTTCTTTTTCGCCCCTCTCATCCAAAGCGGGTGCTGCGCCCATGGCTCCCCCCGTCAGCAACAAAGCGAGAATCAATGCGACCGGAACCATCGCTCCCCCTCAAGATGTCTCAAGAAAATGGCTCCCCTCTCCCGCTCGATGGGAGAGGGGACCGCGTTTCCCAAAAAGAGACGGAATCGCTAGGCGGGCCCAATCGCCGGGTACACCTTGCGAATCGCCTTGATGATGTCGTTGACATCGTCTTCCGTGAAATTCGGGTCCATCATCACGCCGGCGGCCCGCTCGAGGATGTCGATGGTGCGCGGGCAGGTCTCGCGGCCATAGCGGATCGCCTTGCCCTCGGGGCTTTGGAACGACGGCCAGGCCGGATGGACCGTGGCTTTCTTTTCGATCCGGCTGTCGGCCGGGAGGATCACCGAGCCGCCGGGGCCGTGGACCGGGACGCCCTCGGCGGCCATCGCTCGCTGGAACTTCACGCGTCGGGAACGGGTCCCCAGGTCGAGGAAAATCACCGACCCCAGGTCGCCGTCGGGATCGTACGACTTGCGGAGCTTCAGGCCGGGAATGTCGGCGATGGCCTCGCGGACCTTTCGGGCATTGGCGCGGAGCCGCGAGCAGATGGTCTCCAGCTTTTGCAATTGCCCCTTGAGGACCGCGCCGGTGAACTCGTTCATGCGAAAGTTGCAGGCGGCGAAGCCCGCCAACATGCCGCCCTTGAACTCCTCGGTGTACGGCGAGCGGAGCGATCCCACGTCGTGGAAACGGACGGCCCGCTCGAACAGCTTCGGATCGCTGGTGACCACGGCCCCGCCCTCGCCCGAGGTGATCGTCTTGCTGAGCTGGAAGCTGTTGATGCCCATATCCCCGAGGGTGCCGACGTACTTGCCCTTGTACTTCCCGCCCGCACATTGGGCGCAATCCTCCAGCACCCGAATCTTGTGCTTCCGCGCGATTTCGAGGATCGCGTCCATGTTGGCCACGCCGCCCTGGAGATGGGAGGGAACGATGACCTTGGTTCGGGGTGTGATTTTCGCCTCCAGTTCGTTGGGATCCATGGAGAACGACTCGTCGATTTCGACGAAGACCGGCAGGGCGCCGGAGAGCACGACGGCGTCGTAGTCGGCGTACCAGGTCCAGGCGGGAAGGATCACCTCGTCGCCCGGCCCGACCTCCAGCGCCGCCATGGCCGTGTACAGGGCGGTGGTGCCCGAGGTCACCGCGATCGCGTGCTTGGCGCCGATGTGGGCCGCGTAGGCCTTCTCGAACTGAAGGACCTTGGATTTCCCGCCCCACCAGCGGAAAGGATAACGCGACTCCAGCACGTCGAGCAGCTCCTGCTTCTCGACATCGTCGTAGAACTGGGGCCCGAACGGACGCGAATGCAACGGCGAAGTCCGGACCGGTTTGCCTCCGTCGATGGCCAGTTTTTCCTGGCCCTCGCCGCCGGGGGACGTCGCGGCATGGGGGCCAGCAAGGACGGACGCGGCGCCCAAGGCGCCGACGGCTTGAAGGAATTCACGACGGTTTGCCACGCTCGGAATCATGAGAGGTTCCTCCCTACAAACGATGGAAAGGTTTCGCGGCCGCCGCGCTCCGGCAGCCATCGCCCTCCGTGGCGTTTTCCTGGAAGTTGTCGCAGTTGCATGTCAGCGGTCGGGCTGCGGGGCGACGGCCTCGCCGGCTCCCCGCGGCGGCCGCCGAGCCCTCGTCCCGTAACCGTTCCCAGACAGCGGACAGCCCCATTTCCGCGGACTTCGCCGCGAAAATCGGGATAGTCGCCGTGAACACCCGCTCACGGCGGAATCCCCAGGGCACGGATCGCCCCCGATCATCCTACCCCGCCCGCGTTGCGGTCCGCAAGCGGCCCGGTCGGCCCCTGGATGGGGCGGAAACCGAGCGGCGTGCGGCGATCGAGTCGGCTTGTTGACACGGCCTGCCCGAACTTCACAATAGGGGCGGTCGATTCGCAAATCATGGCTGCGGATCGGTATTCCACGGCAAGAAAGCACGAGAGGAGCACCAACATGCGACTGACGCGACGCGATTTTCTGTCGGCTTCGGCGGCGGCGGGCCTCTCCCTGGCCGCCCCGGCGGTCCACGCGGCCCAGCAGGGCAAGGTCTACAAGACGGCGATCCTCGGCAGCGGGTGGTGGGGGATGAACATCCTTCGGGAGGCGATTCGGGCGGGGCAATCGAAGGTGGTCGCCATGTGCGACGTGGATCGGCGGCAACTGGATCCCGCCGCCGCCGAAGTCGAGAAAATGACGGGCGCAATGCCCAAAAAATATGTCGATTACCGCGACCTGTTGGACAAGGAGAAGCCCGAAATCGTCATCGTCGCCACGCCCGACCATTGGCACGCTTTGCAAACCATCGCGGCGGTGCGGGCCGGGGCCCACGTCTACGTCGAGAAGCCGATCAGCCACACGATTAAGGAGGGCCGGGCGATGGTCAACGCCGCGCGGGCGGCCGGACGCGTGGTTCAGGTCGGCACGCACCGCCGCGTTTCGCCCCACAACGTGGCCGGACGCGAGTTTATTCGATCGGGCAAGCTCGGGAAGATAGGGATGGTGCGGGCGTTTGTTCACTATGGTGGCGGACCGGAAAAGCCCCGCAAGAACGTTGAGCCGCCCAAGGAACTCGACTGGGATCTGTGGTGCGGCCCCGCCCCGATGCGCCCCTTCAACGGCGATCCCGCCAACCCTTGGTCCGGCGGCATCCATCCCCGAGGCTTCCGCATGTATCTGGACTACGCCAACGGCACGCTGGGCGACTGGGGCATCCACTGGATGGACCAAATCCTCTGGATCACCGGCGTTAAGTGGCCAAAGAAAGTCTTCTCCACCGGCGGCCGGCCGATCAAGGGCCCGCCCATCCTGACCAAGGAAGAACAGACCAGCGACGCCCCGGACCATCAAGTGGCCGTGCTCGAGTTCGATGAATTCACCGTGTCCTGGGAACACCGGCAGTTTGCGGGCAACAACGCCGAGAAGGGCGAATCGGTCGGCTGCTACTTCTACGGCACGGAAGGCACGTTCCACATGGGCTGGCAGCAGGGCGCGGTGTTTTATCCCGTCGACGCCCGCAAGGCCCCGGTCCGTTTCGAGCCCCGATTGGGCAAGCCGGACGATCAGAACATCAAGGAACTGTGGGCCGATTTTCTCCAGGCCATCGAAACGAACCGCCGCCCGGTGAGCGACATCGAGGAAGCCCACTACTCGACCAATTGCAGCCTGTTGGGCATGCTTTCGCTCAAACTTGGCCGCAGCGTCCTTTGGGACGGGGAGAAGGAGGAAGTCATCGGCGATCCGGAGGCCAACAAGCTCCTCCGCCGCGAGTACCGCGGGCAGTGGAAATACCCGGAGGCCAGTTGACCGAATAAATAGCTGGCGTCAGACGTTCAAATTTCATTTTTCGCGGACGCGGGGCACCCTCTGCCACCCCCTTTGCCTTGCGAAAAATGAAATTTGAACGTCTGACGCCAGCCCGCGACGCAGCCCGGAGCAAAGACCATGAGTTCCCGCCTACGTTTGCAGGTGGCGGATGGCGTTTACCACGTGACCAATCGGGGCGTCGATCGCAGGGAAATCGCATTCGACGACGAGGAACGGCAAAAATGGGTTTACTGCTTGGGAGACGCGGCCCTTCGTTACGGCTGGCGTGTTTACGCCTATGCGTTGCTGACGAACCATTTTCACCTCTTCCTCCGCACCCCTGAACCAAACCTCTCGGTTGGCATGCAGGAGTTCGAAGGACGTTACGCCACGTTCTTCAACCGGCGACACGAACGCACGGGCCACCTGTTCCAGGCCAGGTTTCACGCCATCTTGGTTGAAGTGGAGAGTTACGCCTGGGAAATCTCACGCTATGTTCATCTGAACGCCGTTCGCGCCGGAATCGTGCCTCATCCCGACGCCTACCCCTGGAGCAGCTTCCCCGACTACATGAACGCAAGGGCGGCGCCCGCCTGGCTGGACTGGCGGACGGTGTTCGCCGATTTTGGAGCTTCGGAATCCGCGGCGCGGGCAGCCTACCGTCAATTCGTGGAGGCCGGCCTGGTTGCGCTCCCGCCCTCTCCCTTCGCTCGCGTGGTGGCCGATTCTTTCTTGGGCAGCGATCGTTTTGTCCAAGAGATGGCCGATCGTTTTCGCGACCCAAGTGATTCGCTGCCGTTCGGCGATCGCCGCGCGTCTGGGACGCTCGCGCCAGAGACGATCATCGCGCGAATCGCCGCGCTTATGGAAACCACCCGCGAGGCGATTTGCCGGCCCGGCCGCCACCGCCATCATGCCCGCGAGGTGGCCGTGTGGTGCTGTCGCGAGATGACGGATGCGTCACTGGACCATTTGGCCGATTTGTTTGGATGCGCCGGGCGGAGCACAATCACCGAGACAGCGCGCCGTTGTGCCGAGCGACTCGAACGGGACCCGCCCTTTCGCCAACTCGTCGATTCCGTCCGGAAGCGACTCCTCGAAGGGGCGGACTAGCGACAGCGATTTTCATTGCACGGGTCGCGGCCCGGGGTCACCCCTCGGATTCCGCAGCAACGAATTTTGAATTTTGAACGACAGACGCCCGTCACTCCTTCTGCGCCTCGCCGGTCATGGGAACGAACATGACCGGGGCGACGCTGGTGCGCTCGACTTTGCCGTCCTTCTTTTTCTCGACGACTACGAGGTCCTGGGGGTATTTGCCTACCGGCAAGACGAGTCGCCCGCCAGGGGCCAACTGGTCCACCAACGGCTGCGGCACATGGTCGGGTGCGGCGGCCACAATGATGAGGTCGAAGGGAGCGTGCTCGGGCCAGCCGCGGTATCCATCCCCCGCCCGGACCGTGACGTTCTTGTAACCGAGCTTGGCCAGGCGACGGCGGGCGTCATTGGCCAACGGTTCCACGATCTCGATGCTATACACCTCCTTGCACAGCTCGGCCAGGATCGCCGCCTGATAGCCGGACCCGGTGCCAATGTCCAGCGCCCTCGCGTCGGGCCTGGGCCGGGCCAGTTGCGTCATCAAGGCCACGATGTACGGCTGCGAGATGGTCTGCCCGTGGCCGATCGGCAGGGGATGATCATCGTAGGCCTGATGATCGAGTTCGTCCGGAACGAACTCGTGGCGCGGCACGCGGCCCATCACTTCGAGGACCTTGGGGTCGGTGATGTCGCGAGCCCGAAGCTGGCGATCCACCATCCGCCGCCGGGCCTCTTTGAATTGCTGCGGCTCGGTTGTTTCCGGCTTCAATTCCGCAGCAGGGACGGACTCCGCCGCCGAAGCGACGTCCGCCGATGGTCCCGATTCAGATCCCCCCGAATGCCACACGCCCCACTCCTCGCCCAGCCACCCCAGGATGAGGGCCGCCACCCCCAAGACCGCCGAGACCAGCGCAAAGGTCCGCGTCGAACGCAAAGCTCGCATGGATCTGCCCCCCACTCAAAGCGAAACCCTGCCGGTCATTGTAGCGTTTCGCCGCGCCGCCCGACAAGACAGGGGCGATGCGTGCCCGTCGCGCCATTGCTCAGGCCCGGGCAGATACCGTCCGCGCCTTGCAGCGCCGCCACCGGAAGCTAGGATGGACATCGCTGGTCGCTTGGCCATACGACACCCGTCTCGTCAAGGTCCCACCATGCATCACGGCAATGAAAACACGGCGCCCTTGGCGCCAGGAATCGGGATTCCCTGGCTTGGCCTCGGCACTTGGAAGATCCCGGAATCGCTCGCGCCGGACCTGATCCGCGAGGCGGTTCGCGTCGGCTGGCGGCATTTCGACTGCGCGTGCGACTACGGCAACGAGTCGGCCGTGGGCCAGGGCCTGGCATTGGCCTTGGCGGACGGTCATTGCCGGCGCGAGGAACTCTGGATCACGTCGAAGCTCTGGAACACCTACCACCAGCCCCAGCACGTCCGGCCAGCGTGCGAGCGATCGCTGCGCGATCTCAGGCTGGACTGGCTCGACCTGTACTTGCTGCACTTCCCGATCAGCCTCGCGTTTGTGCCATTTGAGGTGCGGTACCCTCCTGGTTGGCTCTCGGATCCCCAGGCGCCTTCAGTCGGCATGAAGCCGATCCGCGTGCCGCTGGCCGAGACGTGGGGCGCGATGGAAGAGTTGGTCCGGGCGGGGCTCGTCCGACGAATCGGGGTGTGCAACATGGGGACCGCGCTGCTGCGGGATTTGCTTTCGTACGCGGCGATCCGTCCAGCCGTGCTCCAGGTGGAAATGCACCCCTATCTTACCCAAGAGCGGCTGCTCCGCTTCTGCCGCGAGGAAGGCATCGCCGTCACGGCGTTTTCGCCGTTCGGGGCGGATTCCTACGTTCCGTTGGGCATGGCGGGCCGGGGTGAATCCCTGCTGCAAGACCCGGTCGTCGCCACACTGGCCGAACGGCTTGGGCGCACGCCAGCCCAAATCCTCCTCCGCTGGGCCGTTCAACGGGGCACGATCGCCATACCCAAGACCCAGCGACCGGCCCGGTTGAGGGAGAACCTGGCCATTTTCGATTTTTCGCTCGACGACGAGCAGATGCACAGCCTTTCGGCGCTGAACCGCAATCGTCGCTTCAATGACCCTGGCGAATTCTGCGAAAAGGCCTTCCACACCTTCTTCCCGATCTTCGATTGAAGCGGTTTTCCGGCCAATTGTGGGGATCGTTCCGGTTGGGCCAGGGGCGGGGCGGAGGAAATCGGAGCGTTCCACCAGATAGAAGGGTACCGCTTTTTTTCAGAATCTGGGTAAGATGAAAGGTACGAGGCCCCCAACGGAACAGGGAGAGGCGCTCTCGCACGATTTCGGTTTGCCGCCTTTCGGCCGGCCAACCGCGAGTCGCTCTGCCTAGGGTCATGGCCTCGGAAGGGCAATTTCGATCCTCTTTTCTTTGGGCAGGGATCATGATTCGCAAAAGCTTCTGGAAACGCCTTCGCAAGGCCGCTCGGGCTCGCCGCGTCTCGGGATCGGTTCGCAAACCCCGTTTTTGCCGACTGGAATCACTCGAATCCCGGCAACTCCTGTCGGTCACGCTCCCGGCCATCGCCGACCAGACGGTTCTGGCCGGCGCACCGCTGCACCTGGCGTTGAACGGCAGTTCGAGCGCAGGCAATCCGGTAGCTTACACGGTCTCGACGAGCAATAGTTCCCTGCTGACCGCCACCGTGCCGACCGGCAATCCGAGCTTGAGGATCTCGGTCAGCAGTCCGGCCAACGCGATCCAGGGGGACATGGTGTTCCAGTTGTTCGAGGACATCGTCCCGGAGACCGTGACCCAAATCACAACCCTCGCCGACCAGGGGTTCTACAACGGACTGATCTTCCATCGCGTGATCAAGAACTTCATGGTCCAGGGCGGCGACCCCTTGGGAAACGGCACCGGAGGGCCGGGCTTCACCTTCGACGACGAATTCGATCCCGATCTTCAGTTCACCAGCGCCGGCATCCTGGCGATGGCCAACAGCGGGGCGGACACGAACGGGTCGCAATTCTTCGTCACCACCGTGCCCACCCGCTGGCTCGATTTCAACCACACGATCTTCGGTTTCCTCACTCAGGGAAGCAGCGTTCTCACCCAGATCGAGAACGTGCCCACCAACGTCAACGACCGGCCGCTCAACGACGTGGTGATGACCTCGGTCTCGACCATCACCGACACCCAGAACGGCGTGCTGCGTTTGGCGGCCCCGCACGGGACGACCGGTTCGGCCACCGTGACCGTGACGGCCAGGGACACCGTGACCAATGAAACCGCCGTCCGGACCTTCCAGGTCACCGTTCAGGCGGACTCGACCAACAACAATCCGTTCATTTGGGGAACGATCGATCCGCAGTTCACCAAGGTCAACACGCCCGTCACGTTCGAAATCCCCGGCCACGACGTGGAAGGCGATCCGATTTATTATTCGGGGAGCATCCAGTCGGGCGGCGGCACGCTGAACGTGAACAGCTCGACCGGCGAGGTGACCTTCACGCCGCCCACCGGGGCCACCGGACTGTTCCAGGTGCTGGTCAACGTCGGGGCTTCCAGCACGTCGTCCGGCGCCGCCTTGGACAGCCAGACCGTCTCGATCTACGTGGCCAACGCCACCGGCAACACACGGCCGGTCCTCACGGCGGCCAATCCCTCGCTCGGCCGCACCCCGGCCAACACCCCCAAGACCTTCGATCTGGGCGATTCGTTCATCAACAAGGGGCCGGGAACCACGATCCTCGTGGATCCGGATGAAGAGGCGCTCGATCTGGGGATCGCCTTGGTGGGGACGACGGGGACGGGCGTTTGGGAATACTCGATCGACGACGGCGCCACATTCCAGGCGGTGGGGACGGTTTCGGCGACTTCGGCGCTGTTGTTGTCCGACACCGCCCAATTGCGATTCACCCCCAGCGGCGTGTCCGGCGGCACGGCCACGATCACCTACCGTGGTTGGGACATGACCAGCGGCGCCGAGGGAACCAAGGTCGATTCAACCGCCGGCGGCGCCGATTCGGCGTTCAGCACGGCCACCGACACCGCCACGCTGACGATCACTTCGACCAATGCCGCCCCCGTGTTGACCCCGGCCAATCCCTCGCTGGGCAGCACCGACGAGGATACCGCCAAGACCCTCGACTTGATCGGCTCGTTCCTCAACAACGGGGCGGGCACCACCACGATCACCGACGCCGACTCGGGCGCGGCGGTCGGCGGGATTGCCGTGGTGGCCACGGCGGGCCGCGGCACGTGGGCCTATTCGACGGATGGAACCACGTTCACGTCCATGGGGACGGTCTCGGCAAGTTCCGCGCTCCTTTTGCCCAGGACCGCCAAGATCCGCTACACCCCCGACGGCGCCAACGGCGAAACGGCGACCATCACCTATCGCGCTTGGGATACGACGAGCGGCACGGCGGGCGGCCGGGCCAACCTGAGCGGCACGGGCGCGGTGGGCGGCGCCACGGCGTTCAGCTCCGCGACCGACACCGCCAGCCTCAGCGTCTCGTCCCTCAACGATGCGCCGGTCTTGACCCCGGCCAATCCCTCGCTCGGCGGCGCGGTCCAGGGGACGGCCAAGACGATCAATCTGACCGGCTCGTTCATCAACAACGGGTCGGGGACCACGACCATCACCGACGTCGACACGGGCGCGACGATTGGCGGCATCGCCCTGGTCGGCGTGGTCGGCGCCGGCACGTGGGAGTATTCGCTCGACGGAACAACCTTCAGCCCGGTGGGCACGGTCGCCGCCACATCGGCCCTGCTTTTGCCGAAGACGGCGCAACTGCGATACACCCCCAGCTCGTCCGCTAGCGAGAACGCGGCGATTACCTATCGGGCATGGGACACGACCTCGGGAACCGCCGGCAGCAAGGTCGACACCAGCGTCAACGGCGGCGTCACGGCCTTCAGCACCGCCACGGACACGGCGTCGTTGTCCATCGGCACGGCGAGCATCTCGGGTTACGTTTACGTGGACAACAACAACGATGGGCTGCGGACGATCAACGGCGGCACGCATCCCGGACTGCCCGGGGTCGTGATCAAGCTCCTCCGCAAGAACGGCAGCGGCAATTGGAACGAAGTCGCCGGGAAATCGCCGACGATGACCGGGGCCGACGGCTCGTATCGTTTCGACGGGCTGGAACCGGGGACCTACCGCGTGGAACAAGTCCAGCCGGCCGACTTCCTGGACGGCAAGGAGACGCTCGGTCAGGTCGGCGGCGTCGCCTACGGAACGGCGGGCGACGATTCCTTCGAGCTGGAGTGCAGGGCCGACCAGAACTACACCGAATACAACTTCGGCGAACGCGGCCTGCTGCCCGGCAAAATCTCCCTCAGACTCTTCCTGGCTTCCACGCCCCCGGCGTCCCAGGCCATCGCGAAATTGAATTCCCCGCCAAGCGTGGACCTCTCGAAGGCGCTTGCCGGCACCGGCCGCACCACGACCTACCAGGCCGGCGGCTCGCCCGTGGCGATCGCCGCCGCAGACGCCGAAGTCCTCGACGCCAACAGCCCGATGCTGGCCTGGATGCGCGTCACGATCGACAACCGGCCCAACGGCGACTCGGAACGGCTTGAAGTCAACACCTCGGGCACGCCGCTTGCCTCGAACTTCGCCAACGGCGTGCTCACGGTTCAGGGCGTGGCCTCCCCGGCCGTCTACCGCCAGGTGCTCACGACCGTCAAGTACAGCAACACGGCCACCCTGCCCCAACCCGGAGAACGCTCCATCTCGGTCATCGTCAACGACGGCATTGCGGACAGCAAGGCGGCCGTGGCGAAGGTAACCGTCTTGGCCAATCCGGACACCACTCCCCCGAGCGGCTACACGATCACCGTCGGCGACACCCTGATCAACGCCAGCGAGGCGGCGTCGACGAGCTTCACCTTCGCCGGGGCCGAAGTCGGCGCGACCTACAACTACACCGTCGCCTCCAGCGGCGGCGGCACGCCCGTCACCGGCTCCGGCACGGTGACCTCGGCCACCCAGCAGGTGACCGGGATCAACGTCTCCACGCTGCCCGACGGGACGCTGACCTACAGCGTGACGCTACGCGACGCGGCGGGCAACACGGGCACGGCGGCCACGGCCACGGCCACCTTGGACAAGACCGCGCCTGGCGCGACCATTACGCCCAATGGAACCACGGTCAACGCCAGCCCGATCACCTTTACGATGACGTTCAGCGAGCCGGTGACGGGAGTAAGCCTGTCCGACTTCTCGGCCCAAGGCACGGTGAGCGGGCCGCTGACGGTGGCCAACTTGCAGGCGGTTTCGGACACGGTCTACAAGGTCGACGTGACCGGCATGGCGTCCGGT
>Ga0101944_10005050_pt1 | contig 15499 bp, 14 predicted proteins | sample DewCreD2012metaG_FD_75245 | JGI IMG/M metagenome (GOLD analysis project Ga0101944, IMG submission 75245) | Hot spring sediment bacterial and archeal communities from British Columbia, Canada, to study Microbial Dark Matter (Phase II) - Dewar... ...
TGATCCGCAACGGCCTGAGCACCAAGGAAATCGCCCAGCTCCGGGGAATCACGCCCGCCACCGTGCGCCGCCACCGCGAGAACATCCGCCACAAGCTGGGCATCCAGAACCGCAAGGTGAACCTGGTGACCTACCTCCAATCCGCCGGATCGGAACAGCCCGCCGCGCTGCCGGCAGACTTCGGGAGACAGGCCCGGCAGCCGCACAGCTCGGAGCTTCTACGCTCGCCTGCGCCAGTCTAGCCGACAACGGCGGGGTTGTCAACCGCACTGCAGCCGGACACCGTCCGTCTGCTTGACATCCCGGCCTCCCGCACTAGAATTCCCGCCTTAAATGCCAACTTTCCGCGGCGGGGTCCATCCCCGCGAGCACAAGGAAGCTACCGAGCACAGACCCGTGGAAACTGCGCCCCTCCCTCCCCTGCTCCTCATCCCCCTTTCTCAACACACCGGCGCGCCCTCGGCCCCGGTCGTCAAGAAAGGCGACATGGTCAAAACCGGAACCCTGATCGGCGAACCGGCCGGCCACATCTCGGTCCCGACCCACGCTTCGCTCTCGGGCACGGTCGCCGATGTCGCCAGTCTGCCCCATCCACTCACCGGCCGCCCGGTCCAGACAGTCATCATCGACTCCGACGGCGAAGACAATCTCGACCCCGCCATCGGCGAGCACAACCCCGAAGGCTTCACCGCCGCGCAGATTGTCGCAGCGGTCCGCTCGGCCGGCGTCGTCGGACTCGGCGGCGCCGCGTTCCCGACTTTCGTCAAACTCTCGCCACCGAAAGAGAGCCCCATCGACACGCTGCTCATCAACGGCTGCGAGTGCGAGCCGTTCCTGACCGCCGACCATCGCATCATGCTCGAGAGCCCGGCCGGGATCATCGAAGGAATCCGCTACATGGCCATGGTCCTGAACACGACGAACGTAATCATCGCCATTGAGGACAACAAACCCGACGCGATACAGGCCATGACCCGGGCTGCCGAAGGAACCGGCTTTGCCGTACGCAGACTGAAGACGAAATACCCGCAGGGAGCGGAGAAACAACTCATCAAAGCCTGCCTGAGACGCGAGGTCCCTTCCGGCGGTCTGCCCCTGCATGTCGGCTGCGTGGTTCAGAACGTCGGAACCGCAATCGCCGTCCGCGACGCAGTGCGCTTCAACCGGCCTCTCTTCGAACGTGTGCTGACCGTAACCGGCCCGGCTGTCCGGGAACCGAAGAACCTCCGGGCGCGCATCGGCACGCCGGTACGCCACCTGATTGACTTCTGCGGCGGCTACTCCGGCCCGCTCGGCAGACTGGTGATGGGCGGGCCGATGATGGGCATCGCGCTCTCCGGCGACGATGCGCCAGTCCTCAAAGGAACATCCGGCATCCTCGCGCTCGGCCCGGAGCCGGAACCCCAAGAGGAGTCCTGCATCCGCTGCGGCGCCTGCGTCCGCGCCTGCCCGATGGGCCTTGCCCCGACGCGACTGATTTCCCACATCCGTGCCCAGCGGCTGGACGCGGCGAAGGCCGAACACGTCCTCGACTGCGTCGAGTGCGGCTGCTGTTCCTGGTCCTGCCCCGCACGCATCCGCCTCGTCCACGGATTCAAGTACGCCAAGTCCGAGCTTGCTGCAAGAGCGCGCCGCCAATGAGTGAAACCAGCGCCTCGACCCGCCCCGCTCTGGTCGTCACGTCATCACCGCACCTCCACTCCGGAGTCACCACCGCGAAGCTCATGTGGGCGGTTGTCTTCGCCATGCTGCCGGCCGCGGGAGGCGCGGTCTACTTCTTCGGCCTCAGGGCATTCTGGGTCATGCTTATAGCTACCGCATCGGCCATGGCCTTTGACGCTCTGGGCCAACGAATGTTCGGCCGCAAGGTCACGCTCACTGACGGGAGCGCCGCCATCACCGGACTCCTGCTTGCCTTCAACCTGCCGCCCGGGGTGCCGTGGTGGCTGCCGATAGTTGGCTCCGCCTTCGCGATGATTGTCGTCAAGCAGATGTTCGGCGGGCTCGGCCACAACTTCGTCAACCCGGCTCTGGCTGCGCGGGCATTCCTGATGGTCTCCTGGCCCACCCACATGACCACAATGTGGCTCACTCCCCGCGGCGGGACCACATCCGGGCTGCTGCTTGACCCCGCCATCCGCAGCATCTGCACCGACGCAATAACGACCGCTACCCCACTCAATGCGCTCAAGAGCGCGGCGGCGCTGGTCAGGCCCGGCTGCGACCCCAACACGGTCTGGGACCAACTCCAGTCCTGGCCGGTCATCGGCCGGCTCTTCTTCGGCAACGTCTCCGGCTCGCTGGGCGAAACGTCGGCCCTGCTGCTTCTCGTCGGCGCGGTCTTCCTGCTCATCCTCCGCATCATCGACTGGCGAATACCTCTCGCCTACATCGGCACCGTTGCGCTGCTTGCCCTCGCCCTGCCCGGTCACAAGACCGGCGGATTGCTGCCCTACATACTCTTCCACGTCCTTGCCGGCGGCCTGATGCTCGGCGCGTTCTACATGGCCACAGACTACGTCACATCGCCACTCACGGCCGGAGGGCGCTGGGTATTCGGCGTCGGCTGCGGCGTCCTCACTATCATCATCCGGCTCTGGGGCGGTTACCCCGAAGGCGTCTGCTATTCCATTCTGCTGATGAACGTTGCCACCCCGCTCATCGACCGTCTGGCCCGGCCCCGCCTCTTCGGGTCGCGTCGGGAGAAGCGATGAAAGAGAGCCGGGTCTGGATGGTTGCCTCTCTCGTCTTGACCTGCGCCGTCGCCGCCTTCGCCCTTTCGCAGGTCTACGCCGTTACCCGCCCGAAGATAGACTACCAGCGCAAGGTCAAAGCTGTCCAGGAGGCTCTGGCTGCGGTCATGCCCGCCGCGGCCTCCTTTCACGAGCAGGAACCGGGCGAGATGTGGTTCGCACTCGACGCTCAGGGCAACCGTATCGGCACAGTGCTGAAAGCGGCGAAGCAGGGCTATGCCGGGCCGGTCCCGGTGACAGTCGGTATCGGACTGGACGGCCGGATTGTTGCCGTCCGGGTCGCGTCCGCTTCGGAAGGACTCAAGGAAACGCCGGGTCTCGGGCTCAAGGCGACCGAGCCGTCGTTTCTCTCCGGTTTCGTCGGCAAGACTGCCCCGGAAGTCCGCCTCACTCGCGACGGCGGCGCCATTGACGCCATCACCGGCGCCACGATTACCTCGCGCGCTGTGGCCGACGGCGTCAGCGAGGCGATGGAGCGCCATCTGGAGGAACCGGCGCCATGAGCCAACCCGAATCCCGTATCCGGATTCTGACTTCCGGCATCATCAAGGAGAATCCGACTCTTGTCCTGATGATCGGCCTCTGTCCGACTCTGGCCACGACCATGTCGGCCCGCGACGGTCTGGGCATGGCAGCCGCGGCCGGATTCGTCCTTATCGGCTCCAACCTCGTCGTCTCCGCAGCCCGACGTCTGGTCCCGGACGCCGTGCGCATCCCCATATTCATAATCATCATTTCGACCTTCGTCACCATCATCGATTACGTGATGCAGGCCTACCAGCCCTCACTCTACAAGGTTCTCGGCGTCTTCGTTCCCCTGATCGTGGTCAACTGCATCATCCTCGGCCGGGCCGAGGCCTTCGCCTATCGCCGCGGCGTGCTCGACTCGCTGCTCGACGCCGTCGGCAAGACGCTCGGTTTCGCGCTGGTTCTCTTTGTCATGGGTGCGCTGCGTGAACTCATCGGCAGCGGAACGTTTTTCGGTCGGCCGGTCCTTCCTTCGACCTACCGGGCCGCACCGATGCTTTTCATGCTCTTCCCGCCCGGCGCCTTCTTCCTCATCGGCATACTCAAGGCGCTGGTCAATAAGTCCGGTATCGGAAAGTAGAGGAACACAGTGAACCCGGCCAAGATATTCCTCGGTGCCTTCCTCGTGAACAACATCCTGCTGATGCGGTTCATCGGCCTCTGCCCGTTTTTCGGAGTCTCGTCCTCGGTCAGCACGTCGGTCGGCATGTCGGCTGCTGTCCTTTTCGTCATGCTGCTCGCGGCCTGGGTAAGCTGGCTGCTATATCACCTGCTGCTCGTGCCGTTCGGCCTCGTCTTTCTGCGCACCGCGGTATTCATCCTCGTCATCGCCGCGCTCGTCCAGTTCGTCGAAATGTTCCTGAAGAGATACGCCCGCGCTCTCTACTCCGCGCTCGGTATCTACCTCCCGCTCATCACCACCAACTGCGCCATTCTCGGCGTCACGTTTCTCAACATCGACTACAAGTTCAGTCTGCTTCAGGCAACCATCTTCGCACTCGGTACCGCTGCCGGCTTCGCCCTCGCCATCGTTCTCTTCGCCGCCATCCGCGAGCGGCTCGACGATGCCCCGATCACACCCGCCCTCCGCGGTTACCCGATTGCCTTCATCGGTGCCTCGCTTGTTTCGCTGGCCTTCCTCGGATTCTCAGCGTTGTTCGGCATAAACTGACCCATGGACTGGCCTCTCGTCATCAAGTCGGTAATCGGACTCTCCAGCCTGGGACTCATCCTCGGCATCATGCTGCTCGTCGCCTGGCTCAAGCTGACCGTCAAGGTTGACGAACGCGAGCAGGCGGCGCGCGCTGCCCTGCCCGGCGTCAACTGCGGCGCCTGCGGCTATCCCGGGTGCGACGGCTATGCCGCCGCGGTCGTCGCCGGCAAGGCCCCGCCCAACCGTTGTGCTCCCGGCGGCCCGCAGGTCGCGGCCCGGCTCGGCCAGATCATGGGCCAGGAAGTTGCTTCTTCCGACCCGCAGGTCGCCGTGCTCATCTGCCGGGGCGGAAAAGCCGAATCAGGCCAGCGTTTCCAGTACCGCGGAGCGACCGACTGTCGCCAGGCTGCGCTCCTTCTCGGCGGGCCCAAGGCCTGCATCTACGGCTGCGTCGGACTCGGACACTGCGTCCTCGTCTGTCCGTTCAAGGCCATCACCATCGGCGACAACGGCCTGCCGCTCGTCGACCCGAAGAAATGCACCGGCTGCGGCAAGTGCGTCCAGGAATGCCCCAAGTCGGTGCTGAAGCTCATCCCCCGCACCAAGCTGGTCTTTCTCGCCTGCGCCTCCCACGACAAAGGCAAAGCGGTCAAAGACGTCTGCAAGGTCGGCTGCATTGGTTGCGGCCTCTGTGTCAAGAACTGTCCGACCGGTGCGCTGCGCCTCGAAGCCAACCTTCCGGTGATGGATTTCGGAAAGTGCATCGACTGCGGCATCTGCGTCCACAAGTGCCCGACGAAATCGTTCGTCGACCGCGCCTCGGGCCGACCCAAGGCCTCGATCAACCCGCGCTGCAACGGCTGCGGCGAATGCATCAAGGCATGCCGTTTCAAGGCGATTGAAGGAGAACCCGGCCAGCAGCACCGTGTCCTCGCCGACAAGTGCGTCGGCTGCGGACAGTGCGTCCCCGTCTGCAAACCCAGGGCCATCGACCTTATCGGCGCCCTCGGCCACCGCGCCGCCTGATTCCCGACCGCCCCCGGAAGCGGCGCTTGACCCAACGACCGTAAGCGACTAGCATCCCTCGGCTACAACATTGCCAGAAAGAACAGCCGCGGGCCCAATAGACCGGAGGAGGAGGCCAGCGTGACCAGAACAGACGGTGCCAGCCGGACAGCCGGCAATGCGCTGCTCCTGACCTGCCTGCTGATTCCGTTCCTAGCTCGTGCCGACATCGCCGACCCGGTGCATCTCAGAACCGACTCGTCCTGGCGCGACCTCGCGCCCCGGCTCTACATTCAGGACGAGACCGATGCCGACCTCGACTACATCAAGACCGAAATCACGTTCGTCAACTACGTCCGCGACCGGACCGAAGCCGATGTCCAGCTCACCATAACCAGCCAGACGACCGGCGACGGCGGCCGCGAGTTCTGTCTCACGTTCCAGGGCCTCGGCAGCTTCCGTGACATCAACTCGGTCCTCAAACAGACTGTTTCACCGGCTGCGACCGACGACGAAATCCGCACGGCGCTTGTCGCCACCATCCGGCGCGGTCTCGTCCCCTTCGTCGCCAGAACCGCTCTCCGCGACCACCTGAGCATCGAGTTCACGCCGCCCACCGCGCCCACTGCCGTCACCGACCCCTGGCGCAACTGGGTCTTCTCGATCAGCCTCGACGGCTGGGGCAACGGCGACCAGGCCTACTCCTACGTCTACGCCAACCTCTCTCCGAATCTGAAACGGGTGACCGAGCGCCAGAAACTCGAACTGAACGGCGGGATGACCGCCAACCACCGCCGGTTCGTCATCGACAGCACCACCACCATAACCGCGCTCACCCGTTCCTACTACGCCAACGGCTCCTGGGGCAGCAAACTCTCCGAACACTTCAGCCTCGGCGCCCGGATTGAATACCTGACCAGCGACTACTACAACGTCCGCTACGTCTTTGCCGCCGGGCCGAAACTGGAATACAACATCGTCCCCTACTCCGAATACGTTCGACACAAAATCTACATTCAGCTCGCCCCTGCCGTCGCCCACAGCCGCTACTTCGACACAACTCTACTCAACCGGCTCGAGGAAACCCGGGTCAAAAACAAAGCCGTGCTCGGCGCGACACTCACGCGACCCTGGGGCTCAGTCGAACTCACCGCCGAAGGCTCGCACTATCTCCACGACTTCTCCAAAAACCGGCTCTCCCTCTCCTCGACCGTCTCGCTCCGTATAGTCGCCGGGCTCTCGCTGTCCATCTCCGGCGGCTACAACCTCATCCACGACCAGCTCTCGCTGCGCAAGGGAACGGCTTCCGAGGAAGAACGTCTGCTCCGGCTCCGCGAAATGCTCACCGGCTACTCCTGCTGGCTCGGGTTCGGCATCTCCTACACCTTCGGCTCACCCTATTCCAACATCGTCAACCCGATATTCTAGAACCGGCAGCCCGGCCCAAACCCACCGGGTCAGCGGACGCTCAGACCGGTATTCCATGCCGATGGCCATTGAAACCGGATTGCCGGCCCGTCCCGCAAAAGACCAGGGCTCCCACGTCCGGTGCTCACAGCCATGACACTCACGACAACATCCTGCCCGTGCCGAACTCAAACCCCTGCTCTCGTCGGACGCGGCCCGGCCCGAGCCGCCACCAGTCCCGACACCACGCTGCCGACCGAAGACATCCACCCCGCGACTTAGACAACCCCGGGGACGGCCTCGGGTCTGATACCCCATCGACAGAACTGCCGGCTTGGACCGGCCACGCCCGGTTTTCCCGGCAAATCCGGCTATCCGGGCTGTACAACCTCGGGTTTTTCCCTCTACTTCATTGCCCGGCCCGGAAAGAACTCGGTCACCTTCCCACCCTGTCGCCGAACCATCTCACAACTGCCGGAACCGTCTCCTTTCGCCTCGCCCGTCACTTCGCCCCGGCCGGCGATTCGCCCGCCTGTCCCGCAGCGTCTAACAAAGGTAATCTGCGATGAACAAACCAAACCAGGAAACGGAACCATGAAATACACCCTCCTCGAAGTGCTGGAAATGGCGGTTCAGACCGAGAAGGCCGGTCGTGCGTTCTATCAGACCGCGGCGCGAGCCACCAGCGACCGGAACACAGGCCAGGTATTCCTGTTCCTCGCCGACGAGGAAGAGAAACACATCCGGACGTTCGAGGACCTCGCTCGCGCGGTCAAAGAAACACCCGAAGAACAACCCTGGAACTGGGCCGAGGCGGCCCTTTATCTCAAAGCCATAACCGACTCCCGCTACTTCCTCGACGAAAGCAAGGCACTCGCACTGGCCCGGGAGGCTGCAACCCCGGCCCAAGCCGTCACGGTGGCGCTGGGATTCGAGAAAGAAACACTGCTGTTCTACAACCAGCTCCTCGACATGGTCGGCCCCGCAGCCATGCCGACCGTTGGTGCTCTCATCGCCGAGGAAAAAAAGCACATCTGTCGCCTGCAGGAACTGAAAGAAACGCTCGACAATCCGGCCCCCACATCCGAAGGGAGGAAAGCGTGAACCGCACTAACAATGACTGTCTGCCGATCGCCCGGGTCGTGGAGATTGTAGCCGAGGTCGAGGCCGCCCTCGAGAACTTCTACAGTGCGGCGCTGGAGCGCCTCACCGACGAAGAAGACGTCCGCCTGATCCTGACCCAGCTCCGCAGGTCGAAGAAAGACAAAGCCGAAAAGGTGCGAAAGGTCTGCGCCGCGGCCGCCTGCGGCACCGAGCTGACCGATAAGTCATCCGACCGCGACCTCGATTTTCTCAGCGCGCTTGTCCAGTCCGCATTCTACAACCGGACCGGGCTCATCTCCGAACTGCTCGACCCTGCGCTCGGAACTCGCCACCTCGTCGACAATGCGCTCAAGCTCGAACGCGACCTCATGCTCTTCTACATCAAGTTCTATGCTGTAAGCTGCGACAAGCATCGCCCGCTGTTCAGTGAGCTGATTCACCGCAGCGAAGACGACCTGACCGAACTCGGCAATCTCCGGTTTCGCCTGCTCCGGGCCGAGCGGCAGAACTAGCCCACCGGCAGCGTCTCTTCGCGGCAGACTATACCCAGCCGACCGAGCTCGGCGAGAACCGGCTCGTACAGCTCCCGCATAACCGGAATCTGGACACCGGTCAGACTAACCCGACCCTCCAGCATCAGCCGGACCGCAATCGCGGCCGGCAGACTGACGGTCCGGGCCATCGCCGAGTCGCCGTCCGGAATCCCGAAGTCTATCAGTGTCGAATGAATCGTCGCTGCCCGGCCCGCTGGATACTCGGCCCTGAACCGGTGGTGCAGGACAATCATATCCCTCTCGCCCGGTTTGTAGGACATGCGCTCCAGCATCAGCTTCGCCAGCACGTCGAGGTCGGAACCCTGGCTCAACCCGACCGGCTTCTCCTCGAACATCCCCAGCCACTCGAACCGGCCCGGAATCGGATGGTTCTCATCCAGCCCCAGTTTCGCGGCCACATCCTTCCGGAGAGCTCCGGTTCCCGGAACGCGACTGCGCAGCCATCCGGCGACAGTCAACGACTCAAGCCCCGCGATCGGCTCGTCCCGGAGCAACCCCAGGTCGGCGATCGCCTTGAGAGTCTCACACCAGCCCGGATTGCGCAGAGTGCCGCGCAGCATCGTCCCGACTCCCTGCAGGCCGTAAATATCTATGTAGGGCAGCGAATTCCGATTCGGATAGGCCTCGAAAGTGAACCCGTCCGCGACCTCGAGCGTCCAGCGCCGGCTGAACAGCTCCGGCCCGGGGACGACCACCTCTCGGCCGTCTTTCAGATACCGCGCCTCGTTGCGTCCGGCCATCAGCACCCCGCGCGGGCTCCACGAGAACTTATAGCCCAGAGGGTTATCGTTTGCCTCCGGCGCCGGCAGCCCGCCGCAGTATGACTCGAAACTCGTCACCCGGCCGCCCTCCGCCCGCACGTTGTCAATCACCGCCATCGCCGACATATGGTCAATGCCCGGGTCCAGACCGATCTCGTTCAGGAAAAGCAACCCGGCGGCTCGAGCCGGCCCGTCAAGTGCCCGCATCGCATCGCTGACATAGGACGTCGTCACCAGATGTTTCCTCATCTCCAGACACTGTCGGGCAACTGCAACATGGTGCGTGTAGGGTAGCAGACTCACAACAACATCGGCTTCAGCCACAAGTCCGCGCAGACCCGCAGCGTCATCAGCGAACAGGGCGACCGCGCGTCCCCGCTCGTGTCCTCTTACCAGCTCTTCGGCCTTCGCCCTGGTCCGACTCGCCACCACGACCTCGGCGCGGTCCAGAAGATAGCGAACCATCGGTCTTGCCACCAGTCCGGCTCCAAGAACAAGCACCCGCTTCATCCTTTTACCTCACTTGTTCGGTCATGAACTTCTCGATGTATGCGTACTCCGGGGTCAAACGACCCCGATGCAGAATCAGCGCCCGGCGCACCGGGCCGGGCAGGTCGAGTCGGTCAAGCCCGATGCCGAAGTCGGCCTTGGCAATGGCGGGCACGAACGGTATCAGAGCCGTACCGAAAGCCCTCGACGAATCAAACGGCAACTCACAAGGCAGATTGTCCACGGCCATCATCAGCACGCCCCGGCCCTCGAGACCGTCACTGGCCACACCGGTCAGCGGGTCGTAGACGTAGAACGGCGCCCCCGGGTCGGTTGCCTTGACCGTCGCCTCGACCGAGCCGCCGATATCACAGGAAATGTCGCCGATCGCCAGCAGGCGTGGGCTCCGGCCAGGACCGAAGGCCTGCTTCAACCAGTCCAGCGTGACGAGCCGCGGGTAGCGCGCGTCCCAGTAAATGCAATTAGCCAGCACTGTCAGGTACTCGAGGTGCTCCTCGAACTTCGAACGATAGAGCTCCGGCCGGGTGAAATACTCCTTCAGGTCGAATCGATGCCCGAACTTCACCGGCTCGACCATGTGCTCTTCCCGGAACATGACGCGGTATATCGAACGCCGGTCCGGAGCCGCGGCCAGCGCCGGCAGGTCAACCGGCTCGACCTCAACCGCGCCCAGCGCATCCAAAACCTCCCACGCGCCCTTGGCCACATGGCCGTATCCCGTCACTCCCACCACGAGCGGCACGACGTCCTCAGGAAGACCTTGACTGGCGACCTCGCGCCCGACCTCCGCCAGCGCTGCCTTCAGCAGTTCGACCCTACCATACTCGTGTGCCAGCCTGACCTGCCGCAGCGGCGTGGCCAGCCCGGCCAGCTCCAGCCTGCGACCGAGCCCGGCCAGCGTGTCGGTCATGCCGGCAATCCCGGCAAACCGGCCGAAAAACACCAACCGGCGACCGGCGTCATCCGTTATCTTCTCGTAGTCAATCAGATTACAGCCCAGCTCCATCATCCGTCTCAGCATCGCCATGTTGTGTTTCTGTCCCTTGACAACATGAGCAAAGAAGACGTAACTGTGCCCCGACCGAAAGACGCTGGCTGGAATCTCCTTCACTCCGAACATCACCGAACAATCGCCGACATCCTCGCGCACTTCGGCCCCCACCTCGCGGTACTCGTCATCCGAGAAAACTCTGATGTCGGAATGCTGGACGGCGAACTCCAGCCCGTGCTCGCCGATCAGCTGGCCGACATGTTCCGGAATCAGCGGCGCTCGCCGTTCCCAGACGTTCTTCTCCTCGCGGCGTATTGCGATGCGGTTTGCGACCATAGTCGGATATGATATTGGGCTCTACCGCCGAGTCAATCGGGCCCGTCGGCCGCCATCGCGAATGCGTCTGTCCCCGACTTCAGCGCTCGCGGTCAGCAGCAGCGGCCGAGCTCACGTCTGTCGGAGCCGAGTCGCCTCAATCTCACCGCCGGGTCACCGTCCCGGCCCACCTTCCGCCGCCAGCACGTCGGCCATCCCAAACCAGCCCGGGCTTCGCCCGTGCGCGAATCGTATCGCCTTCACCACGCCGGCGGCGAATGCCGCCCGACTCTGCGCCCGGTGGGAAAGCTCAATCCGCTCGCCGGTTCCGCCAAAGATGACCAGATGCTCGCCGACCACGTCGCCGGTCCTCACCGCGCTGATGCCGACTTCGCCCTCCGGTTTTGGCCCGACCACACCATCACGACCTTGCCGGACCGTTCCCCCATCCCGCGCCTGCATAACAATCTCGGCCAGCAACCGGGCAGTCCCTGATGGCGCGTCCTTCTTGCCGCGATGGTGCACCTCCACGACCTCCGCGTCGAATCCCCGGCCCAGCAGCCGCGCCGCCGTCTCGGCTAGTCTTACCAGCGCGGCGACCCCGACCGAAAAATTGGCTGCATAGACCACCGGAATCGATTGGGCCGCGCGGCGCAGGCCGGACATCGCGGTCTCGCTCAGTCCGGTTACCCCGCAAACAAGCGGCCTGCCCGCCCGGACCGCAATCACTGCATTTCGCTCGACCGCCTCCGCAACCGAGAAGTCCACCGCCACGTCGCACTCCGTCAGCGCGGGTTCCAGTTCTGCGGTCAGCCTTCTGCCCGCGACCACGGCACCCGACTGCACAACCGCGGCGGCCTCGACCGCGGCCGCTACTTTCATGTCTGTCTGCGCTTCCACCAGCCGCACGACCTCGCTGCCCATCCTTCCGCCGGCACCGACCACGGCAACCCGGATGGCCACCGTCCTCAACCCTTCAGCAGTCCGTAATCGACCAGCGCCCGACGGATGGCGCTGCGATGTTCCGCGGTCGGCGGACAAAGCGGGAGGCGCGGGTCGCCTGCCGCCATGCCCAGCATGGCCATTGCTGCCTTGACCGGTATGGGGTTGGACTCAATAAACATGGCCTTGACCAGCGGAAAGAGCTTCAGGTGCAGCTTCTGGGCTTCCGCGACTCTGCCGGCCAGAAAATGCTCGACCATCATGCTCGTATGTGCCGGCACCAGATTCGAAACTACCGAAATCACGCCCTTGCCGCCGGCCGCCAGTATCGGCAGAGTAAGCGAGTCGTCGCCGGAAAGAACCGTCAGTCGGCTCCCGCAGCGGCTCAGAATCTCTGTGGCCTGGTCAAGACTGCCCGACGCCTCCTTCACCGCTACGACCGTCCGGCATGTCCGCGCCAGCCGCTCGATTGTGCCGGGCGTAATGTTGACAGCCGACCTGCCCGGGATGTTGTAGATGATGTTCGGCAGGTCGGTGGCCTCGGCTACGGCCCTGAAGTGAAGAAACAGCCCCTCCGGAGTCGGCTTGTTGTAGTACGGCGCCACGACAAGCAGCGCACCGGCCCCGGCCTTCCGGGCGGCCTTCGCCTGCTCGACCGACTTCACGGTGTCGTTCGTGCCGACGCCGGCAACGACCAGCACCCCTCTACCGGCCGCCTCCTCCAAGGCGATCTCCAGCAACCGCGCTTTCTCGACGCTGCTCAGGGTTGGCGATTCACCGGTCGAACCGGCAACGAGGAGTCCGGAGACACCGTTGCGCAGCTGGAAACGGACATTCCGCCTGAACCCGGCAACATCAATCCTCCCGTTGCGAAACGGGGTAACCAGTGCGGTTATGCAGCCCTTCATCATGCTCGCCTCCTGCAGGTTCGACCGGACGGTAGTATCAAGCGCCGGTTGGCGCCGCCTCGATTCCAAGAATCGCATCGATGTCGGTTGAGGTAAGCACCTCGCGCTCCAGCAGGGCCCGGGCAAGCGCATCGAGCTTGTCCCTGGCCTGGGCGATGATGTCGCGGGCGCGGGCGGCCTGGCCTTCGACCAGTCTGCGGATTTCCGAGTCAATCAGCCGGGCCGTCTCCTCGGAGAATGTCCGGTGCATTCCCAGCTCGCGGCCGAGGAAAATCTCGTCGCCGGACTTGCCGAAAGTCAGCGGCCCGACTTCGGGACTCATTCCCCACTCCGTCACCATTCGCCGTGCCAGCATGGTTGCGCGATCGATGTCGTCGCGTGCGCCGGTCGAAACGTCGGCGAAGACCGCCATTTCCGCGGTCCTGCCCCCGAGCATGATCGCCAGCTGATTCAGGCAGTACTCGCGCGAATAGATCCGCTTGTCGTCCAAGGGCAGCTGTTGGGTAAGACCAAGCGCCCGGCCGCGGGGTATAATGGTTACCTTGTGAATTGGGTCGGTGCCGGGTATCATCCGCGAGACCAGCGTGTGTCCGGCTTCGTGGTAGGCGATTATGCGTTTTTCCTCGTCGCTGATCAGCAGACTGCGCCGCTCGACGCCCATCAGCACCTTGTCCTTGGCGTCTTCGAAATCTTCCATCGTTACCGCCGAGCGCGCCCGCCGCGCCGCCAGCAGCGCCGCCTCATTCACCATGTTGGAAAGGTCCGCGCCGGAGAATCCGGGTGTACCGCGTGCCAACACTCTCACATCCACATCCGGGGCGACCGCGATACGGCGTGTGTGCACTCGCAGAATCCCCTCTCTGCCGGCCACGTCGGGCAGGTCAACGGTTATCTGTCGGTCGAACCGCCCCGGCCGCAGCAGTGCGTGGTCGAGTATGTCAGGCCGGTTGGTCGCCGCCATGATAATCACACCGTCCTGGGTCTCGAATCCGTCCATCTCCACAAGCAACTGGTTCAGCGTCTGTTCGCGCTCGTCGTGACCTCCGCCCAAGCCGGCGCCGCGCTGCCGGCCGACCGCGTCAATCTCGTCGATGAAAATGATGCACGGGGCGTTGCGCTTGCCCTGCTCGAACAAGTCCCGCACCCGGGCCGCGCCGACACCCACGAACATCTCGACGAAGTCCGACCCGGATATCGAAAGAAACGGCACACCGGCCTCGCCGGCGACGGCTTTGGCCAGCAGCGTCTTGCCGGTGCCGGTCGGCCCGACAAGAATCACGCCCTTGGGAATCCTCCCGCCCAGCTTCTGGAACTTCTGCGGCGCCTTCAGAAAGGCAATAATCTCGCGCAGCTCTTCTTTGGCTTCGTCGACCCCGGCAACGTCCTGAAACGTTACCTTCGGACGGTCCTGAGTCGTTGCCTTGGCCCTTGACTTGCCGAAGGTAAACGCCCGCTCCTGCCCCGACGACATCCGGCGCATGAACAGAAACCAGAAGCCGATGATCAGCACCCAGGGCAGTATCGAAACTAGTATCGCCGGCCACTGCGACCGCTCCCGGGCCTCCACGTGGACGCCGCTGGCCAGCAGCCGCGAGACAAGCTTGGGGTCATCCGGCGGCGCAGTCGTCCGGAACTCGGTATACGGCTTGTCGCCGGCAGTCCTGGCCTCCGCCCTCAGCGTTCCCGTGATTTCACGTTCCACAATCACCAGCTTCGCGACGTTACCCGCCTTGACCTGGGCAATGAAGTCGGAATAGCTCACTCTGACAGCGCCGGTGCGGCGGCCGGAAAAGAAACTCCATGCCGCCCAAGCTGCGAGAAACACCAGCGCCCAGACGACAAGCGGACCTAAAAATCTGTTCCTCTGCATGTCCTTTGCCGGGTCTTGCCTTTCTTCCTGATCACCGCCTCCACAATCCCGTTCCGCCGTTTCAGGTCAACACATCCTGTTGCTGACCGTCCCGGTCCGGCCTGCGCCGCGAAATTCAGCACGCGCGCGACGCCCTCCGCATCCAGTTCCGGCCACAGCAACCTGACTATTCGACGCCGTAAAGAGAGATTATATTGACGCAGTTTCCTAGTGTCAATCAGGGCTCTCCCGCGCCTGAACTCGACCACGGCCCTCAGCGCCTCCTCGGCCTGCATCCCCAGAAACTCGTCCTCGGCGGCGAGCAGCGCGGCGCAGCGCCGGGCATTGACCACTGCCGCCGGGTTAAGTTGCTTGAGCAGCGGCACTATCTGCAGCCGGACCAGATTGCGCCTGAATCCGAGGTCGGCATTCGACTCGTCCTCAACCCAGTCGAGGTCGCGGGCCCGAAGATAGCGGATGATGTCTGCGCGCTCGACATCAATCAGCGGTCGCACCACCCGGCCTCGGCGTACGGGGATACCGGCAACACCGCGGAGACCGGCGCCGCGACAGATATTCATCAGCATCGTCTCCAGATTGTCGTCGGCGGTGTGGCCAAGCACAATGCGGGCACAACCCAGCCTGTCCGCAGCCGCTTCAAGCAGACGATACCGCAGTTCGCGTCCGGCTTCTTCAAGTCCGAGCCGGTGGCGACGGGC